>Ga0111161_1046_pt1 | contig 13671 bp, 13 predicted proteins | sample DeeMarSeWOR28_12_FD_80264 | JGI IMG/M metagenome (GOLD analysis project Ga0111161, IMG submission 80264) | Nitrospira bacterium SG8_3
AATTCAACTGGGCGAGCTCAATTTTGTCCTTCATGGCTTCCATTGCTCCCAATGCTACGCATTGGGATCCCCGCGTAGCGGGGTTTCTAGCGATCCTGCATCCAGTCCTGGACATCCTGTTAATCCTGTCCAAAAATTTTTGTCCTGCGTTACTGCCTAATCTGCGGATGATAATCAGCGTCCAAAAAATTTTATGATTGGGTCTGCGGAGGTCTGCGGCTAATTCCAGGATCGCTGCCTTCTTTCCCTTTCGTGCAGGCGGGGCGAAGTGAACTAGAGAGAAAAGTCTCCTTGATCAAAGAGGGGCGGCAACACCTTCAGACCTCTTCTTCCACCCAACGAGGCCTCTATGAGGGCCAGTTTGGCTTCCGATTCCATCCCGGGATAGACGATTCTGATCCTCTTAGGCTCCAAATTGAATCCTCGCATCCTGACCAGAACCTCCACCAGACGAACAGCCGGGTAGGTCATAGCCAGCCTGCCCTTGGCTCTCAGTGTCCTGGTGGCAGCATTCAGGACATCATCCAGGGAGGCAAGCATTTCATGCCTGGCAATAGCCCTTTGCAGATCGGGATTAATCCGGCCACTATTCTTGGGGCGATAAGGGGGATTACACGTCACCACATCCGCTGACGAAGGAGCAAACGGCGGATGTTTGATATCACCCAGAATAACCCCCATTCTATTCTCGTACCCATTCAATACGGTATTTCGGGCAGCCTGATCCGCGAGGTCCTTTTGTATCTCGAGACCAAAGGTATGGCCAACAGGTTTTGTTAGTAGCAGGATAAGTGGAATGATGCCACATCCGGTTCCCAGGTCAACAATCCTATCTCCTCTCTTTATGGTGACAAACTGAGAGAGCAGGATGGCATCAATGGAGAACCGATACCCTGTTTTGGACTGGATGAGCTTCAAGCGACCATCCATGAATTCATCAATGGACTCGTCAGGCAGAAGCTCTACGTCAGGGGACCTCGATGATTTCATAGGGATCTATTTTGTTAAAAACAAGGCCTGTTAACACCTTAGGGTAGAAGTAGGTTGATTTTCGGGGCATGATCAAAGCATTGCCGGTCACCTCTTTGACATGCGCCATTTTGGTGGGGTTCAGCAGGAATGCCATTTGAAAATCTCCAGAATCAACCAGAGAAAGGGCTTCACCCATGTCACTTTTATAGTGGAATATCTCTTCGTTATCCAAGTCTTCCTTGCTAAAGCCCAAGGACTTCTGAAATATGAAACGAGATAGAACGAGCACATCAAGCTTCTTCAGCGAAGCGTGAAGATCTTCCCCCATCTCATCTCTTACCCCTTCCTTGAGGGAAAATAGATAAAAGCTGTTATCGCCATGGCAGCGGAAACCAATGGCTGACGTGGAATGACCTTTTTCTTCAAGCATGCGTCTTAGTTTCATGGCCTGGGCTGAGGGCTCAGATTTTGAAGAGGGGAAGGCAGCGATCTCAAACCATGGCTTTAGACTGTCCAGAAAAGAATCTAATTGAAAGGGTTCGCATCTCTTGATCAGACGATGAGAAGGTAAGATGGTCATTCCCACATCGTTCATATTGGTGAGGTACATCATGAGGAATTCGAAGGCCCTGTTGGGAGGTCGCAAACCATATCGGGCCCTCATCATATTTCTAAAGTTGCGGGAAGTTTCGTATCGATGGTGGCCGTCCGCAATGATAATGGCCTTGTCATACATAGCCTCCGCCACTTTCTTGAGAATGGATCGCTCTCGGATGACCCACATCTGGTGGCTTGTTCCATCTCTAAAGTCGAAGGAAATCTGGGGTGGAGCCTCGATAGCCTTTTTCAGGGGCTTAAACACACTGTTGTCGGGATCTTCGTAAAGCCCGAATACTTGGCTGAGCTGGGCGTTGCAGGCCCTCATGAGTTTCAACCGATCATCCCTGTGGGCGGAAAAGGTCCTTTCGTGGGGTAGAATAACCCTTGAGTCCTCATCTTCTATGCGTACGAGGACGATAAGGCCCCACCTGAGTCTGGGACCAAGGCCGTCTCCCAGATCATAGGTGAGGGATGTAACATACATGGCGGGGGTATCGGCGCGAACCAGGATTTCCTCCGATTCCCATCTCTTGTAGATGTCAGCCGATCGCGTGTACCTGTTGTCCCAGTCCGTATCTCCAGTCTTCTTTTTACCGAGGATCAGACGTATCACATTATGGGGGTCGGCCTGATAATATCCCTCCTGCTCTTCCTCTGAGATGACGTCATAAGGGGGGGCTGTGAGGTTGGATATATCGTCCAGTCTTTCAAGGTTATATTTCAAACCCTTAAATGGGGCTATAATGGCCATGGTTCCGTGTAGTGATCCTCCTCATATCTCCAATAAAGTATCATCACTTACTTCTGGTCTCAAGGATTATACGCGCTCTGCTTCTCGATCTGTTGTATAGCCATATTATTTTTAGTCCCACTCCCAATTGTGATGGGACGTTGTATCAAATCGTTAAAGGATCTTATAACTTAAAAGGATTTCTCCTACCAGATCATGTGGACATGTCAAGGAAATTTGATTATCTTGGTCCCATTTCCATTCTTGGCTCTGGGAGCCAAATGCAGCAATCTGATGCTAGTGGTTCATGGCGTTAACCCTCGATGTGATACCGTCCTTGCGAGGAGCCAGCGTGCCTCGCCTGGGCCCTTACGGCATTCGCCTGCCCCTCCTAGGCAGGTTCAGACCGAGGACGCGATGCCCATAGCAGACAGTGTGAAGGCGACGAAGCAATCTCTTGGAAGATATAGAAAACACAGGCTTTCATAATATGAGATTGCTTCCCCCCGACTGCATCGGGGGTCGCAATGACGGCGGTTTTTCTATGGGTCACATGGTAGCAGATTTGCTTCAATAGGTTTTTTGCAATGAAGTCTCCAAATCCAACTCAAAATCCCAACCGGGATATCTCTAGCCGTGATGCGGACATCATTATCGAAGGGGGGATCTTGATCACCATGGTTGACGGACAGGCTCCCCTCGATCCAGCCAGGATATGGGTGGAGGGAGACAGGATCTCCCACATTGAAAAGGCCGACAATAAATCAGAATACCAGGGGGATGCAGAGATCATCGATGCCAGAAACTGTATTATCATGCCGGGTCTGGTTAATGCCCATTCCCATACAGCCATGACCCTTTTCAGGGGTTTGGCTGATGACCTGCCCTTAAAGGAGTGGCTTTTTGGCAAGATTTTCCCTGCCGAGTCAGAACATCTTCGGCCTGAAACCGTATACTGGGGATCCCTTTTGGGATGTCTGGAGATGATCGCTTCCGGCACAACAAGCGTCATTGATGGATACTTCTTCCAGGATGATACGGTGCGGGCCATTCATAAATCAGGCCTGCGAGGCGTCATCGCCCAGGGCGTTATAGACTTTCCGGCGCCCGGTGTGCCAAATCCGGAAGATAATCTGGCGGTTGGCGAGGAGTATATAAAAAGGTGGCTTGGCTACTCAGATCTCATAAAGCCGGGCATGTTTTGTCATAGTCCTCTGACGTGTTCAGACAAGACCCTGAAACGCGCAATGGAAATATCCCGAGATTTTTCTTTACCCCTACAGATCCACCTGGCCGAAACTTCAGAAGAGGTGAGTGAAATCGTAAATCGAACGGGTAAAAGGCCTGTCCACCATCTGGATGCTCTGGGCATACTGAATGAAGGGCTCATTGCAGCGCACGCCATCCATTTGAGTGACGATGAGATGGAATGCCTTGCTAAAAGAGGTGTCAAAACAGTTCATGTGCCCGAAAGTAACATGAAATTATCCTCCGGGGTGGCCAGAGTGTCAGAGATGGTGGAGTTGGGACTGACCGTGGGACTGGGAACGGATGGGTGTGCCTCCAACAACAACCTGGACCTGTTTCAGGAGATGGATTCTGCGGCGAAACTGGGCAAGGTTTTTACCCTCAATCCAGTGATTATGGATGCCACAACCGTGCTGAAAATGGTCACATCCTGGGGTGCCAGTCTTTTGGGGCTTGAAAAGGAGATAGGGACCATTGAGGTGGATAAGAAAGCGGATATCATCACTGTGGATCTGAATGGGCCCCACCTGGTCCCTCTATACAATCCCCTATCCACTATTGTATATTCGGCAAGCGGTGCTGATGTGAGGGATGTCATTGTCAATGGACGGATTCTGTTGAAAGATCGAACCTTTCTTACCCTGGAGCCGGAGGAGATTATTGAGAGGGTAACCGCGTTTGGCAGGGAGATAGCGGGTTGAGTGCCTAAAGTTTTTCGATCGAATTAGAGGATTGTAGGCGGATCTGTATTTTTCAACTTTAGCTCACTTTAGACACTTTAGGCACTTTAGCTCACTTTAGTTCACTGATCTTCTGAATGGCCTCCTCAGGATCAGAGACGTATTGTACGTCTTGAATATCTTCCCAGGTCTCAAGGCCTATGACCGGTTTATTGACCTTCAGGGCAAGGGCAATTTCCGAGAGGGTGCCGTAACCTCCCGCAACAGAGACCAACACATCTGAGGCCCTGACCACAAGCAAGTTTCTCCCTTCTCCCAGGCCTGTAGCCAGGGGTATCTTTACGTAAAGATTGGCCGAAGTTTTGTCCAGACCAGGCAGTATTCCCACCGTCATGCCCCCAGCCTCTACGCAACCCCTGGCTGCGGCCTCCATGACCCCTCCCAGCCCTCCGCAAACCAAAATCCACCCCTTCTTACCAATCCCCGCGCCCAAGTGCCTGGCCATTTGGTAAGTCTTGTCGGAACAATCCCCTGCTCCAATTACCCCTACATGCTTAGGCCTTTCCATAGGATTCCCTCCAAATGAACAAAATATTTGCCTTCCAGGGCATTAATTGCTATTAGTTCCTACCTGTTCCCAGGTTTTATATTCGTTTCGATAAATTTCTTATGACCATTGCATCATATAAAGCCCAACAAGAAATCCTCATATCGGGAAAGCCATGAGAAAGAATAAGAATAAAAAGAAAAAAGCCATATTTTTCCTTGTAATCATACCCCTTATCATAATTCTGCTCCTGTTTGGATGGTTTTTGACCATTGTCTTTGAGGGGGAAAAGCCGTTGGTGGCCATTGAACCTCTACCGGAGTTCCTCTCTGGAGGTCAGAAATTCACGCTTAAAATTAGCGACGCGAAAAGAGGTCTCAAGAAAGTCCAGATAATTACCAATCAAGAGGGCAGAAAGACGACTCTACTCGCAAAAAAGTTCCCTTTTGAGGGATTTCTCAACCGCGGGGGCGTGCGCATTTATGAACAGGAGGTATTTGTTGATCCTGCAGAGCTCAAGCTGTCCCAGGGGCGAGTAGATCTCCGTGTCAGCGTTTGGGATTATTCTAGGAGAGGTGGCGGGGATGGCAACATGGCCGTGGGCGAGCACAAAATGATCGTCGACACCATCCCGCCAGCGGTCAGATCAGTCAGTCGCATGCACAACGTGAACAAAGGGGGATCCGGTTTGGTTATTTACCAGACTTCCTCTGACACAGAGCAGAGTGGGGTGTACGTTGATGAACTGTTTTTCCCAGGCTTTCCGGTTGATGCCAAGTCACAAGAAGGGATACATGCATGCTATTTTGCCCTTCCTTACTTTTCGGGTCTGAATCCTTCTATTTATTTATGGGCTAAAGATAAGGCTGGCAATCATTCAAGGACTACTTTTTACCACCACATTCGCAAGAAACGTTTTCGTAGAGAGAGAATAAACATCACAGACCGGTTTTTGAAGCGGGTGCTCCCTTATTTCTCTTTTTATCCATTGAGTTCTGAAGATAGCGATATCAAGAAATACCTCAAGATAAACAATGACCTGAGAACGGATAGTCACCAGACTTTTTACAAGTTGCGAGAAGACACGACGCCGAACAGGCTGTGGGAAGGTCCGTTCTTGAGAATGAAGAATGCTGCGACCATGTCCAGATTTGCTGACCAGCGCCTTTACTACTATAAGGGAAAAAAGGTCGACGAGCAGGTGCATCTTGGTATTGATCTGGCTTCCCTGGCAAATTCCCCGGTGCAGGCGGCCAATAACGGGAGGGTGGTTTTTGCCGAGAGAAATGGCATCTACGGCTTGGCTGTGGTGTTGGATCATGGTCAGGGTGTGGCCACGCTGTACGCGCACTTGAACGCAGCCAAAGTGACCGTCAATCAAGAAGTTCAGAAAGGGGATATCATAGGTCATACGGGCCAGAGCGGTCTTGCCGGGGGCGATCATCTCCATTTTGGCCTCATGGTCAATGGGGTCGCCGTCAACCCCATTGAGTGGTGGGATGGTCATTGGATCAATGATAACATAAGCAAGAAATTGGCCCTTCTTGGAGAATAGACAAGTCCTTTCTTATCCACAGGAACTATTTGTAATACTTTAGCCTTTTGAAAAATCCCTGGGCTAAGCGGCATTCTCTGGAGAGGCCAACAAAATCCCTAGCAGGATTTTATAAAGCGCCTCCCGAATGCTCTTGGGAGGCTTTTAAGCCCCCGGGAACCGGGGGCGTTATCTAAAATTTTCTGAAAGAAAAATTTTGGGATGGTTTTTGCCCCCTTCAGAGAACCCCACTCAGCCCACCAAGAAAGTGCTCGCACGGCTGGTCCAAAGGGCTAAAATGTTTAGACACCTTCCATTAGACTATCCACCAAAAATAGGGTCTGTCCTTGCTTCGTTGAGGAGTGATACATGGCCAATGTATTACTAAAAAATCTCACAAAAAAATTTGACGAGGTGTTAGCCGTCAACAATGTGAATCTGGAGATCGCCGATCGAGAGTTTGTGGTCCTTGTGGGACCTTCTGGTTGTGGGAAGACGACGACCCTACGCATGATCGCGGGACTGGAGGAAATCACCGAGGGAGAGATCTATATTAAGGGTCAATTGGTCAATAAGTTGGCTCCAAAAGACAGGAATATTGCCATGGTCTTTCAGAGCTATGCCCTCTATCCCCATATGAAAGTCTTTGAGAACATGGCTTTTGGCCTAAAAATGCGCAAGGTGCCGAAAGAAGATGTGAAGGAAAGGGTTAATAAGGCGGCCCAAATTCTGGGGATTGAAGACTTGCTCGCCCGCAAGCCAAGACAGTTATCCGGCGGGCAGAGACAGCGTGTGGCGTTGGGCAGGGCCATTGTGAGAGACCCAGAGGTGTTTTTGTTCGATGAGCCCTTGAGCAACCTGGATGCAAAACTCAGGGTACAGATGAGAACAGAACTGAAAAAACTACACGAACGTCTGCAGGCTACAGTGGTCTACGTGACCCATGATCAAGTTGAGGCCATGACAATGGGCGATCGTATCGTCGTTATGAAAGATGGTGTTGTACAACAAGTGGGCAATCCTCTGGAGCTTTACAACAGGCCGGCGAACCTCTTTGTTGCAGGATTTATAGGAAGTCCTGCCATGAATTTTATCCCATGCCAACTCCTTGAAGAAGACTCCCGTTTCCATATTGATACGGGTGATTTTAACATTCCCATCCCTGATTGGATCGCATCCAATTTGGGATCCGGCGAAGAGAAAAGACTCGTCTTCGGTATTCGACCGGAAGATATTTATGAAAAAGGCCCGGGACAGGGGCCATCCATTGAACGGCCGATCATCAGAGCGAAGGTCAATGTGGTGGAGCCCCTGGGGAAGGAAATTTCTCTGGACGTGAGCACGGGTGCCCACTCATTAACAGTCCTTTTGGGTGCAGAGACAAAGGCAAGACCCCATCAGGATATAGATCTGACCCTCAACCTGGATAAGGCCCATCTCTTTAGGAGGGACGGGGGTGAGGCAATCGTTTAAAGTTTCCCGAGGACGGCATTGGTGAACTCATCTGTGCGTGCCGTTCCACCTAGGTCAGGTGTCAACAGCTCACCTTCCGAGGTAACCGCTTCGATAGCGCTCATCAAGCGCTGAGAGGCATCCACCTCTCCCAGGAATTCCAACATCATCACCACAGACCAGAGGGTACCAATAGGGTTGGCGATTCCCTTGCCGGCTATGTCTGGTGCTGAACCGTGGACCGGTTCAAACATGGAGGGAAAGGTCCTTTCGGGGTTGAGATTAGCCGACGGTGCGATTCCAATACTCCCCGCCAAGGCCGGCCCAAGGTCGGAGAGGATGTCCCCGAAAAGATTGCTCCCCACGACCACGTCGAACCAGTCGGGATGTTGAACAAAGTTAGCGGTAAGAATGTCAATGTGGTATTGCTCTGTGGTTATCTCAGGGAAATCTTTTGCCATGGCCGCGAAGCGCTCGTCCCAGAAGGTCATGGTGTGTATGATACCGTTTGATTTTGTGGCTGAGGCCAGGCGTTTCCTGGGCCGTTTCTGGGCCAACTGAAAGGCGTAGCGCATGATACGGTCGACCCCCTGGCGCGTAAATATGGATTCCTGGACAACCATTTCCTGGTCTGTCCCTGCGTATATCCGCCCACCGATCTCTGAATACTCGCCCTCGTTGTTTTCCCGGACGATGCAGAAGTCAATGTCTTTCGAGGTCCGGTTGGTTAGGGGGGAGGTGATGCCAGGCAATAGCCTCACGGGACGCAGGTTTACATACTGCTGCATTTGCCGGCGGATGGGGAGGAGTAGACCCCAGAGGGAGACGTGATCGGGGACCCCTGGATATCCTACGGCCCCCAGCAAGATGGCATCAAACGCACGCAGCGTCTGGATGCCGTCCTCTGGCATCATCACGCCATGATCCAAATAATAGCCACAAGAGTAGGGGAACTCCGTGAATTCCACTTTGAAGTCGTAATTCCCGGCCAACGCATTCAAGACTCGAACCCCTTCGGGAACCACCTCTTTTCCGATACCATCGCCCGGAATTAACGCTATTCTATAAGTCATGATATGCTCCTTGTATGACCTGGTTAAGTAATGGGTTATGCCTGAGTGACGCCACGCCCCTTTTCTCAAGGCCATATCTATAAAGTGAGGGGGCAGTGACCCAATATTTGCGGTTTAAGGAGTGAGTTGCAGACTCCCAGAGGCCCAGGGGCGCAAACCTCAAATATTGGGTCACGGCGATGCCCGGTGGAATTTTTTTGAGATATGGCCTCTCGAAAAAGGCCGTGCCCTCACCTCAGCCCCCCGTGCGGGGTATAATCAAAGCCGAGTCCTTGGGCTTCCCGCTCGTAGAGTCCATGTTATTTGATTAAATGTAACATGGATCAACTAATCCATCCATGGGAGGTGGGCCAGGTCCACATTCCCCCCTGACAGGATAACGCCGATTCGCTTCCCTGAAAACTCAGGGCGCCTGGTGAGCAAGGCGCCCAAGGGGACCGCTGCGGAAGGTTCCACAATGATTTTCATCCTCTCCCAAATGGTGCGCATCGCTGCTGCAATTCCCTCCTCGCTCACAGTGACAATATCCTTCACGTGTCGTTTGATGATGGGGAAGGTTAGATCCCCAAGAGAGGTGCGCAGTCCATCCGCAATGGTCTGGGGATTGTCTGCGGGAATGATCTTTCCGGCGCGAAAAGAGCGAAAAGCATCGTCTGCGTTTTCAGGCTCTGCCGCGACCACGTGGGTCTTAGGCGCAAGTGCGCCCACGGCAATTGCGGTACCGCTCAGGAGACCCCCGCCACCCACTGGCGCCATCACTATATCAAGTCTGGTGATCTCCTCGCAGAGTTCCAGAGCAGCGGTGCCCTGTCCCGAGATGACTCTGTGGTCATTGTATGGATGAACAAAGGCCGCGCCAGTGCGATTGACCACTTTGCCCAAGGCCTCCTCCCGAGCCTCGAGCGTTGGTTTGCAGAAAACAATCTCAGCCCCATAGTGTGCCACTGCATCTCTTTTTACCTGGGGTGCATTCTCCGGCATGACCACGTAAGCCCTGGTCCCTCGCCACCGGGCAGCAAGGGCCAGGGCTGCCGCGTGATTCCCAGAAGAATGGGTGGCCACCCCTTTGGTCGCTTCTTTTCGGCCAAGGGAGAAGACCGCGTTAGTGGCCCCTCGGATCTTAAAGGCCCCCACCTTTTGGAAGTTCTCACACTTGAAGAATATCTCTGCATCACACATTTCATTAAGGCTGCTGCAGGTGAGGATGGGGGTGCGATGGACATAGGGTTGGATCCTTGCAGAGGCCTCCCTCACGTCCTTTATCGTGGGTTCGTTTGTCATTCAATCCCGTGTTGAAATTCCGGTTTAATTATAAAATGTAACTTACTGTTAATATAGAAAATATAAGATTATTTTTTGGATGGCTCTTTTGCTGCCTTCGCCTTTCTCTCCTTTCGCACCTGGTCAATTTCTTTGGACACCTTCAGACCGCGGGTGCGGAGTGAGAACCATATAAGCCGTTTGCGGTCCATGACAAAGAAGCGTTTAGCGTATTTGCGCAACACCCCCTGATTTATGTTGAATCCAAGGCCTGGTTGAGTGGGCGTCTCAAGTTTTCCGCGACCATGATAAAAAGGCGTTTCCAGAATGGCATCGCGCGCCTCCACGGTCCACCCTGGTGGGTTGATGGGATACTCCATTGGCTTTACATCAGCGAATCCGCTGGCTGCCATAAGTTGCATATTAACGGCAAGGCCAATGCCGTTGGTCCAGGTGTGGGGCGTGTAGATCAGGCTATGCTCGCGACAGAGCCTTACCACTTCCATGGTCTGGGCGATGCCCCCAGCAAAGAGGGCATCTGGCTGGAAGATATGGTAGCAACGCCGTTCAATCATCATTTTTAGCTCTGGCAGTCCTGAGGTATGCAATTCTCCTCCCGCAATGGGCACTCGGCTATAGGCTGACAGTGCACTGAGATCGTCATAGGCATCCATGGGCAGGGGTTCTTCCACCCAGCTAACACCCGCGTCCGCACACACATCAGCAAAGCGCTTGGCCCGTTCCAGGTCCCACAAGGGCGCATCACCAATTATGGTGACCCTCCAGCCCTGGTTGGCATCCACGGCTATGTTCATCTTGTCGCCCACAGCTTTGGCTGTGTCCTTCACATGTTGTATGTCTAAGGCTTCATCAAAGTCATGGACCCGGAGCTTGATAGTGCCAAAACCCTCCGCACGTCGGGCTTCTGCTTCTTCAATTCTTTCTTCCGGTCTCTTCACTTCACCTGTTGAGGCATAGAGCTCTATAGAGCAGGGTTGACCACCCAAAAGCGCATAGACAGGCTTATCCGCCAGCTTACCTTTGATGTCCCAAAAAGCGGGCTCAATCCAGTAGTTTCTCCACCCCAGATATGACATCTCCCGTAGCCGTTGTTGAATGAGAGTAATGTCTGTCGCATCCTCTCCAATCAGGTAGGGCCCCAGGAGCTCGCCGAGACCCGCGCGCTCTCTACCCATGGCAGGGCCGGCGCTATATCCCACGACCCCATCGTCAGTGATCACTTTGACCAGGGTAAATCGGTTTTCGGTCTGTGGAAAGCCGGGTATCCAACTGGGATAAAAGGGTGCAGGCAAGGGGATTGCCACATGAAATAACTCAATACGGGCGATTGTGCTCATAAGAACCTATCCTCTCAAGATCATGAGGTTTACATGGCTTTCAGAGAACCTAACGGGTCAGGTGGTCGGCCCCGGCGGGGGTGCCCACGATAGCCTCTTGCGCAATGTTCAGGAATAGCCCATGGCCCAAAACGCCTGGAATGGAATCAAGCTGTTGCGCCAGACGCTCCGCATCTTCAATCGGTCCGAAGTGACAGTCCAGGATATGATTCTCCTGGTCAGTTATATAGGGTGAGTCGTTATCCGTTCGCACTGTGGGCCTTCCACCTAGTGCCTTGATCTTTTCAGCCGTCGCTTTCCAGCCGAAGGGTAGTACCTCCACGGGAACCGGACACCGGTCGCCCAGTTGCTCCACGAGCTTGCCATTGTCTACGATCACGATAAAGCGTTGACTTGCCATGGCCACGATTTTTTCTCTCAGGAGTGCACCTCCAAGCCCCTTTATGAGGTTCAACTGAGGATCCACTTCGTCCGCACCATCCACACAAACGTCAAGAGAAGGCTCCGTCTCCAGGGTGGTAAGTGGAATATTCAAAGAACGGGCAAGCTTTTCCGTGTTCTTTGAGGTGGGAACCCCAACGATGCGGGAGAGCTCACCACTGGACAATCGCTCCCCCAATGCCTCGAGAAAGTATCGAACAGTGGATCCGGTGCCCAATCCGATTTTCTGGCCACTCTGAATCCTCTTTGCTGCCTCCTCACCCGCATTTTTCTTGAGCGCTTCCATCATAAAAACTCCTCAATCCTCACCATTTCAAAAGCTGGTTTTCTTTGTAAGAGTCAGTCTTCGACCCGTCATTGCGAGGAGCCGTCCTCCTCGCCTGAGTCTGCCCTTCAGCGGTACGCCCCGCCTGCCTCGTCCCGCTCAGTGGGATGGTGGTCAGGCCGAAGGCGACGCGGCAATCTCTACCGAATACATTGAGATCGCTGGTATAAAGAACAGTGAGATTGCTTCCCCCCGCTTCCGCGGGGGTCGCAATGACCTTTCATAACATAATGCCTAATTACGCAACCAATGGGCAGGGACTCGGTTCCGTGTAATTTTTGAAGGTTATATTCAAAAAACGAGAAACAATTCAATGTTTTTAGGAGGCCCTGTGATTTTTTCCATAATCGCTTCCGTTTCATGCCCGGTGGTATCTTTGTCATAATTCGTCATCCCGGCCAAGTCCCGCGGAGCGGGATGCGAGCCGGGATCCAGGATAATTTGATATTCCGCCACTTCTCTGGATTCCCCTTCGGCTTCGCTCAGGGTGGTGAGTCCTTCGACCTTGCTCAGGACCGTGAGCTTGTCGAACGGCCTGTCGAACCACGGGTCTCGCCCAAAATCCTCCGGCTCGCCCGGAAGGACAACATTGTCGAATTGAAAGAATGTCTCTTGAGCTACAGGCAAGAGATGGAAAACAATGAAAAATTTCTTTTGACCCTTCGACAGCTCTCAACCCCCGCTCGGGAGAGTGACGTAGAAAGAGCCGCTCAGGGTCAATCCTGAGCATGCCCCGTGCGGGAGCACGGGGTAGCCGAAGGGTTGACTGGCATGCGTAAATCAATTATAAGGTTCCCCCGTTAGCTCCTTATTCACTTTAGGCACTTTAGTTCATTTTAGGCATTTTAGCTCACTTACAAGAGGGAATATCACATGTACAATGCGAGTGATTTGAGAAGGAATCTGAAGATTCAGATCGATAATGAGCCATATATCATCATCGATTTTCAGTTCTCCAAACCAGGCATTATTGACCGTACCTTTCGATCTGTTGACACATTCGAGCCGGCCGATTTGCAGGAACGCAGAATGCAATATCTCTATAACCAGGAGAATGAATTCTATTTCATGGATGTGGAGAATTATGAGCAATCCATGCTTACCCTTGAACAAGTGGGAGAGGCAAAGAACTATCTTATAGACAATCTGGAAGTGGATATACTGCTATTTGAAAATAGGCCCATCGGGATCACCTTACCCAATTTTGTAAACCTCAGGGTCACAAGAGCGGACCCCTGGGCCAAAGGTGACTCCGTTTCAGGAGACAGCAAACCGGTCACCCTGGAAACGGGTTATGAATTGCGGGTGCCCCCCTTCATTGATGAAGGCACAAAAATAACCGTAGACACACGGACCGGGGAGTATGTCACCCGGGTCAAAGAATAGTTCCGAGTCTGTCGGAAAATGTCCATCTGCCGTTCGGCAGGCTCACGGCCCTGAGCAAAGTCGAC
>Ga0111161_1050_pt1 | contig 13607 bp, 11 predicted proteins | sample DeeMarSeWOR28_12_FD_80264 | JGI IMG/M metagenome (GOLD analysis project Ga0111161, IMG submission 80264) | Nitrospira bacterium SG8_3
GATTGAAGGTGGACTTCTTCTGGGAATGCACATATTCCACCGGATCTTCCAGTGTGACCACGTGGACCGACTTCATTTCATTGATTTCGTTCAAGACTGCAGCCAGGGAGGTGGATTTACCGGTACCTGTCGCCCCTGTGACTAATATGATGCCATTTCTCTCCTGGGTCATTTTGCGAAAGGCGGGAGGAAGCCTCATCTCATCTATGGTGGGAACCCTCGTGGCCAGCTGCCTCATGACCGTAGAGAGATGCCCCTTTTGAGAAAAGATATTGACCCTGAAGCGCGCCTTGCCAGCCAATTGATAGGACAGGTCACAGGACCCTTCAGAAAGAAGCATCTTTGTCAACCGACGATCTCCGTTAATCAGGTTGAGGGCCACGATCTCTGTCTGGAACGGGGTCAATTGATCTATGGGGGGATTCAGTGTAACGGGCTTCAATTCACCGGAGGACTCCACCTGAAAGGGCTTGTCCACCGTCATATTGAGGTCCGACACATTATCGTGAGACTCTAGCATGGATGTAAAGATATGGTCTATTTGTTGTTGCCTCATACTTTTAATTACCCCTTTACAAGGTGTTCTGCCCTCTAAAGATCCTTTTGCCTACACCTCTGTAAAATCGGCTGGCGGTTTTTTCAAAAAGGGTAGAAACTTCTGCTTATCATTCGACTTGGTATAGGCATCCTCAGGGCTGATTATCTTTCTTTCCAGCAGGGCCATGATGGCGTCATCCAGGGTCTGCATACCATATTTATGCCCTGTCTGTATCATGGAGGGTATCTGGAACGTCTTCCCTTCCCTTATGAGATTTCGAATGGCCGGTGTGGCGATCATCACCTCCACAGCAGCCACCCGTCCTGGGTTGTCACGCCTTTTGAACAGAGTCTGTGCTATTACGGCCCTAATACCGTCCGCAAGGGTGCTCCTTACCTGGTTCTGTTGGGCCATGGGAAAGACCTCGATAATGCGGTCCACAGTCTTTGCCGCGCTGGTGGTATGGAGGGTGGCAAAGACAAGGTGGCCTGTAGCTGAGGCTTCAATGGCCAGGGAAATGGTCTCCAGATCGCGCATCTCACCCACTAAAATAATATCAGGATCCTCCCGGAGAGCACCCCTGAGAGCTGCGGCAAAGGATCGCGTATGCATCCCAATCTCTCTATGGTTAATAACGGCCTTCTTACTCTCATGAACAAACTCAATCGGGTCCTCAATAGTAAGTATATGTTCCTTGCGGTCCTTGTTCGCCTCGTGAATAATGGCCGCAAGGGTTGTAGATTTTCCACTCCCTGTCGGCCCCGTAACCAGGACCAAACCCCTGGGTAAGGTGGCTAGCCTAGGAATTACAGGGGGGAGCCCCAAATCCTCACAGGTCATAATCTGTGAGGGGATCTCTCTGAAAACGGCGCCAATGCCATATTTTTGCTGGAAGAAATTGGCACGATACCGGGCGAGCCCCGGGATCTCGTAGGCAAAGTCCACATCCCCTGTCTCTTCAAATTCTTTCACCTTATGTTCAGGGGCTATTTCATAGAGCATAGACTTAAGGCCATCGTTCTCAAGGGTCTTGAATTTGACCCTCTCCAGTTCTCCACCGACCCGCAAGACAGGCTGCTGACCAGATATCAAGTGGAGGTCAGAGGCTCCCTGGTCGTGCATGAGTTTGAAAAACGCATCAATCTGGGCCATACGGTCCTCCTGAAAAACAGCGTATATATATTATACCCGAAAATGGGTTAGATTCAAGCTCTTATACACACGCCAGAGTGGAACCTGTCCTAAACGCGTCATAAAACCGCAAGCTGCAACCCTTATGGAAAAATGACAGAATGCCCTACTTTACAGGGCTCAAGGCGAATGGAATCCTATGGCAGGTAAGGAATCTTTCAGATCTTTTTAGACATGATCAGGGCGTTTTGGCCCGCAGGGTAAAAGCCTTCATTGATCCCCCACAAAACATATTCATTCTTGGCAAAGAGATTTTGCGCCGCCAGATTCTCTTCGGCGGTGTGTAGAAACAGTTCCGAGATACCCATCTGAGCGGCCCTTTTCTCCACTTCTTTGAGGAGCATTTCACCGATGCCCATACGCTGTTTTTCGGGCCCCACTGCAATGGCCAATAGTTCGGAGACCTGCTGAGGGTTGGCTTCTTGGGGGAATTGGCTGATCATCACAAAACCGACGGGTCTTCTGTTCATGAAAGCCACAAGGGTCACCGTCAATCCCGATTCCAGCCAGCTGCTGATAATCTTTTCATAGGGACCATAGATACGGAAAACCCTCTCACTTAACTGGGCAATGTAATGGGAGTCAGAGGGCCTGGCGGGACGGATTTTGACCGAGCTCTTTTTCACATCCGACGCCTTGAAAGAATGCCCATGCGCAGAGGGCCTGGTACCCTGAGCATGGGAAAATGGGGGACTTTTCCTCGCCCGTCTAAGGCGATTTAGCCTCTTGATTTCGCCATACTTCCCGAATCGACCCCGATGGCCCATGATATATGTACCGCAATCTCTACGATTTATGGGGATTTAGAAAATTGGCCAAACACTCGCCTCTAAGAAGACGGTTTTTCGACAGTCTCAGCAGAAGTTAAAAGCTCTTCCAGTATCGACGCTGAACGTCTATGACCTGTTTCGTCACCTGGTCGAGGGCTCTCTGATCCGCCTTGTTGAGGAGTGCTCTCGTATCCGTCTCAGACAATCCGGCCAATTCCTTTAGCACCGACTTTACCGAATCTCTCAGGCCTTGAAGGTTGTATCCCCCTTCAAGGGTAATGACCACCTTCCCTGCACAGCATTCGTTGGCCATTTGCATGATGGATCTGGTCAGTCCGGCAAAACCATCTGGTGTTACGTTCATGCCCCCCAGAGGATCTTCCATATAAATATCAAACCCAGCCGATACAAGGATTATCTCAGGATTGAATTCAAGGGTAACAGGCCTCAATATCTTTTCAAATATTCCCACGTACTCCCCATCTCCATAACCCATGGAAAGGGGCACGTTAACAGTAAACCCCTCCCCTTTTCCCTTTCCCGTTTCGGTCAGGGATCCAGTTCCAGGATAGTAGGGATACTGGTGGGTCGAAAAGTAGAGGATGGAAGCGTCCTCTTCAAAAGAGTGCTGAGTCCCGTTGCCATGATGTAGATCCCAGTCTACCACTATAATCCTATCCAGTTTTAGATGTTCTTGCGCATATCTGGCGGCTATGGCCGCATTATTGAACAGGCAAAACCCCATGGCCTGGGCCCTTTCAGCATGGTGACCGGGGGGCCTTACCAGGGCAAAGGCGTTATCCAGTTCTCCGGAATGGACCATGGATGTGGCTTCACATAATCCTCCGGCTGCCAGCAGGGCCGCCTCGTAGGAGCCCTGGGAGGTCTGGGTATCCGGATCCAGATAGGTGTATTCTTTGCCTTCCGTGGATGCCAAGCGCTCCACATAGTCGGGAGAATGAATCCAGAGGAGTTCTTCTCTCTTGGCTCGCCTGACCGGCACATTCGTGTAATTGCCCTGCATGTCAGCATCTTCCAGCATGGCGTAGATAACTTCAAGACGACGAGGGCTTTCTGGATGGTAAGCCCCCATCTGATGGTTCATATATCTTTCGTCCCGCACGATCCCTGTCTTTGCCATCTTTTTCTCCTGGGTTTGAATTTCTCCTTAAGAAGGACATGATTCCGAACGCTGCTGCCGAATAACCAATCGGGGCGAATCCCAAGAAGGGCTCTTGTTTTCATACCATAATCTCCTCGGAGATTAAAGTGAAGCTCCCCGTGCTTCCACGCGGGGCATCTTGGCGAAGGCGAGCGACTCTCCCTTCCACTTAATGCTTGATATGAAATCATTTCAGGGCTAGATTGGACATATAACTCTAATCGGTGCCACACTTAGAGAAAACCCCATGTTCTTCCTCATTGCCGGTGTTCAACCTAAAACTGTGACTCTCGATGGTCAACCTAGGAGATGTCCTTCCTGCGGCCTTGAGCAGGCGGTGACCAAGAGAGTGGATCATCACCTCTCCATATTTTTCCTCCCCCTTGTCCGGGTAAAAAAGGGGAGCCCATTTTTGCAGTGCCAGAGCTGTGGCAGCCTGTCCCATGAATCCGGGGAGGTGTGGCATGGGTCTCAGGAAAGGAGGCAGGGGCAAAACTGTCCCTATTGTGGTCAACGGCTGGAGCCCAGGTTCCGTTTCTGTCCCTTCTGCGGAAAACCCATCTAATCTCCGCCCCTTCTTTCTTGACCCCGAAGATTATTTTTTCTAAGGTACTTACTCGATCATTATGGGGTGCACAGCGTTCGAGGCTAGGGGACTAAAGGTTTACCATCAAACATGAAAGGAGCAACACCATGAGGAAAAAAGTGACCGTTGTTGGGGCTGGCAATGTGGGCGCTACCACGGCCATGCGTATTGTAGAAAAGGAACTGGCTGATGTGGTGATGGTAGACGTGGTGGAGGGCATGCCTGCAGGAAAGGCCCTTGACATCTGCGAGGCGGCGCCCATCGAAAGCCACGATTGCACCATAGACGGGTGTACCGCAGAGTATGGAAAAGCGAGGGACTCAGATATTGTTATCATCACTGCAGGCATCGCCAGGAAGCCTGGCATGAGCAGGGACGATCTCCTTTCCACCAATATGGGAATTGTGGCAGCCGTTTCCAAGGAAATTGCCGCAGTGGCGCCAGATTCCGTGCTCATCATTGTGAGCAATCCCTTGGATGCCATGTGCCATGTGGCCTTTGATAACAGCGGCTTCCCTAAAAACCGGGTGATCGGTATGGCCGGCATTCTGGACTCCGCCCGATTCAGGGCCTTCATCGCCATGGAACTGAATGTGTCCGTAGAAAATATCCATGCCTTAGTGCTTGGTGGACACGGGGATACCATGGTTCCTCTGCCCCGCTATTCCACCGTGGCAGGGGTGCCTATCACTGAGTTGATGTCCCCTGAGAGAATCGAAGTCCTTGTGGACAGGACACGAAAGGGCGGCGCCGAGATCGTGGGACTTCTAAAAACAGGGAGTGCCTACTATGCCCCTGCCTCTGCAGCCGTGGAGATGGCAGAAGCCATCTTGAAGGATAAAAAGAAGATCCTTCCCTGTGCAGCCTATCTGGAAGGGGAGTATAATATCGCTGATCTTTTTATTGGCGTGCCCGTCAAATTGGGAGCCAATGGCGTGGAGCAGGTCTTGGAGATAACGCTCTCCGATGAAGAGAAAAAGGCCCTTCACAGTTCGGCTGCAGCGGTCCAGGAACTGGTAGATGATATGAAGAGGCTGAGCCAATAGGGACGATTCTACCGCCCCTTCTGGGTCGAGATTTTGGGGTTTTCTAGGGGGAAAGCAGGATTGGATGAGAATATCCTTCTGGGCCAGCTTGAGGAATTGGCTCACTCACTGGGAATTGAGATACGCTACGAACCTCTAAAGAGGGAGAGTGGTTTTTTCCCAGGAGGCCTCTGCCGAATCAAGGGAGAATATGTCCTGATTCTCAACGCCGCGGCAACCAAAGAGGATAAGATTCTGATACTGGCAAAGGCCTTAAACCGATTTGATCTCAGTCGAGTCTACGTTCGGCCTGGCCTCAGGGAATTCCTGGACAAGGCATAAAATCGCCTCACGATTGCACTTTTCTAAAATAGGTGGGATGTGGTGCCCTTCTTCTTTGGTTTCCGCCTTGCGCGATAGTTGGTCCGCGTATATAACTCCAGATATTTGGCGATGGCCAGTTTCATGTTTTTCCTCTCAGAAATCTCCTGTATCCCTCTCAAGTTATGATAATAATCCAGATGTTCGTATAATTCACCTGATATCTGGTGCAAGTAGTCTGAACGGACCAGCCTCTCCTCCACCTCGAATCCCCGAGACTTCATTACCCTGGGTCCGGCGAATATGACCAGGGCTCCGGGCTCAGCGATAACCACATCACCAAGGGCGGCATAGCTGGCAATCGCTCCCCCGGTGGAGGGATCCGCCAGTACTGAAATATACGGAAGGCCATGCCTTTTTAGCCGGTTGACCGACTCTATGGTCTTGACCATCTGCATGAGGGCCGATATCCCTTCATAAAGCCTTGCTCCTCCTGAACAGCAAAGGCTGATAAACGGCAGATTTTCCTGAATCGCATAGTCTGCCGCCCTTCTAAATTTTTCTCCGAAGACGACCCCCATGGATCCACCACAGTAGTAAAATTCGCTTATGGCCATGACCACTCGAAAATGGTGGATCCTGGCGCTGCCCACAACAAGGGATTCCTTGAAATGGGACCGACCCTCCTGCTTAGCCAAGAAATCGCGGTAGTAATCGGTAATAGCCTCTTCATCCAACAATTGCTCAACGGTCAGGTTGCGATAAAGCTCGTGAAAGGTCCCCGTGTCAGCAAGACAGTCTATCCATCCTTCCGCGCCCAGGATATATGAATATCCGCACTCCGGACAGACGTGGAAATTCCCGAGAAAGGTCTTCAAGGGAATGAGTTTTCCACAACCTCTTTCCCGCCTCTCTTTCCCATGTACAGCCCCACATTCGATGAACTCATTCGTGGTCTCTTGCTGTTCCACTTTCCCATAGTCATCACTTACCTCTGTGAGACTGGAGTAGTTTACGATCTTGATGTCGGGAGGCGGCTTGTGGAAAGCCTTTTTTATGGGGGTCTCAATGTAGCGTTTTATGTCGTGTAAGGTCCCACTCTCCTTTGAGAGACCATATTTTTTCGCCCTTGCCTCCCGCTTCTTAATGAGTTTCTTGATTCGTGAACGGGAGAGGTCTTTCATGGATTTGATCAGGAACTCCTTGATGTTATCCGCCATTTCCTGGCAGTTGCTCACTTCTTCGGGGGAGGGCACGATGCGATCCACGACTCCCAGGCGCTTGAGGTCTCTGGCACTTGGCTTCAGGATGGAGAGTGCGTCGCTGATGCGAGTGGGATCACGAAAGACAATAGAGGCCATGCTTTCTGGAGGAGCTGTCGCATAAAGGGCGTCATCCATCTGTCCTCTTATGTCCGTGACCTGAATGGCGAGTGCGCCGCCGCTGCCCCCCTCTCCCAAGACCAGGGAAATGGTTCTTATGGGGATGCTCAAAAATTCCCGGATGAGATGGGAAATGAAAAAGGCCTGAAAGCGCTGCGCTGAATACATGGAAATGTCCGCGCCATAGGTGTCTATTAAGGAGAAAATAAACGTCTTCTCTGGGTCCGATTTTCTCGCTTCTTTCAGTAGTGTGAGAACTTGCGCGTGATCATCAGAGGTCATCATGCCGTAATTTAGCTTCTTTAGATCCTCTCCGCTCTTCAGATCCGAGGGCTTCGGTTTCTGCTGTCCGATGACAAAAAGCTGTTTATTAAGGAAGAGGCAGGTGCCTTCCACAAGGGCGTCGCCTGCCTTGTTGAAGGGTTGAAAATCTGGAAAAAGCTTACTAATGACATCAGAAGCCCTTGGCCGAAAGGGGTGGCGGGTTCGTTTCTTAAATATGTCCACAAGATCTAATTTGGCCATTGTCGTTACCCTGCCAGACCTTCTTAAGCGAGTGCTCTCAGATCTGGCCAGAACTAAAAATTTAACATGCTTCTAAAGGATTATCAACCCTCCCATTATCCCATCCCCCTTCTGGAGATTCAACTCTATTTTCCAGGATTGGATGCGCGAAATCGTTTCTTAACAAAGTCTCTACGGCAGGAAACGATAAGAAGAAGGTCTTAAGATCAGTGCTGCGATTCCTATTCAATGGATGGGATGATAAGATGGCGTGAACCTATCGTTTACGTGCAGATAAAGTTCCAAAATAGTCCTCTAGGATTTTGCTGTGATCGAAGGCCAGCTCTTTGGGAAGAGAGGCCGCATCAAAAACACCAACCTCTAGGGCATCATCTGAGGCCACAGGTTTTCCCTTGCCCCTGCTTCGGGCCACAAAAACAATAGAAATGTTGTGTTGTCTTGGATCCCGACCAGGATCGGAATAGGCGCCGAGCTGCGAGACGAGTTCCACATTTAGGGAGGTCTCCTCTTTAGCCTCTCTGATGGCCGCCTCCTCTAGGCTCTCGCCATAGTCCACAAAACCTCCAGGGAGTGCCCAACCATACGGGGGATTCTTTCTTTGGATGAGCACGATGCCGCCTTCCACCTCTATAATAACGTCCACTGTGGGAAAGGGATTCCGATAATTCTCCACCACCTTTCCACAGTGTGGGCACAGAAGCCGATCTTTCACTCTGCCTGATTCTCCCTCAAGAACTGATTCTTGACATGGATCATTCTGTGGATGGCGGTAATATTGGTCGATAAGGCAAGAATGAGGAGCATGACTTTCACGAAAATCAAGCCAATGACGGGAATGGAACCGAGAAGCGACCCTATGACCAGAAGGGTTATCCTTTCCGGGCGCTGCATGAGACCCACCTTGCATTCAAGCCCAAGGGCTTCGGCCCGGGCCCTCGTATAGCTCACCATAAAGGAACCGGCCATGGCCAGAATGATGAGAACCACGACCCATGGGCTTTGGTTTCCAACCGATGCCTCACCCCCACTCCCCAGGAGTATAGAACCGCCCGCAAAGTACCACCCTAGGCCCATGAGGATGAAACCGTCACTGTACCGATCCAAAGCACTATCAAAGAAGGCACCAAATCGGCTATTCTTCCCCGTTTGCCTGGCAAGCTCTCCGTCCAATGCGTCACAGGTACCCGCTAAAACAACGATCCAAGCTGCCCAGAAAAAGGATCCCAAGCTGTATACAAATCCGGCCACCACGCTAAGGATCAATCCGGTAATGGAAAGTATATTGGGATGGACACCGAGCCTGGCCAGCACTTTCCTTAAGGGCGTGATGATCCTCAGATATCTTTCCTTGTTTTTTTCACTTAGAAATACGAATTCAACCATCCCAATCCACGCTATCTCAACCCGTCTAGGTAAGGCCCAAAGGTGGGGCCAAAAGGAGATTAGGGGGCTAAAATACCAAAGGTGGTTTCCTTTGTCAAAAACCCTTTTTATGCAGGATTTGTCATGAATCGACTCGCCCTTATCTTTTCCCCCACCTCACCAGTTATCAACTCGTACAGAGGGGCATCCCAAAGCCTGTTCTCCGATAGCTTTTTCCCCTCCCTTCGTGATACTTCACTTTTGGCCAAAACTTTTAAGAGGCAGATATCATTGGAGCCATATTTCGGATGTTGGACCTTGTCTGCCAGTTTGTAAGCAAACGTGATAAGGGCGATGGACACGATGGCATTTCGATCCCTGGCATAGTCCCTGATGGTAATGTCCACAGATCTTGTAAGGGCCAGAATTTCATCTGGAATATCTTTCAGTCGCGTCTTCTTATCAAATTCTCCTGACAGCCACTCAAAGCAGTTTGCACCTATGATTTCCACGATCTCATTCTTTGATTCATTATTCATTATTGCCTACCCCTACCCTCATCTTTTCAGTGGTTTAAAAGCTCACCTGAGCGATAAATTCACCTTTTTCACATTTTCTTTAAAACGTGGCATCCCACCCCCCTCACTGACGATGCGCAAGAGCTCCAGAGGGCGGGTAATGATAATACCTGACAAAAAGGTCACGGAAGTCCCCTCAAACACCTCTGGAATGAGAGGGGTCGAGGCGCCCAGCAGGATGACTTCCCGACATGCCCGGGCAGCGTGGAGAATCTTATCAACGGTACGGTTCAGAATAGATGTGGAGGTGATCATGGCCACCTGGCATTGTGGCAGAAGCCGATAGGCCTCCTTTTCGGGCAAGAGGTCACCCTGTTTTCGTTCAATCTGCTCAAAGATCATGATGGAAGAGCTCTTCTCCCTGAGCCGTGGCAACATGGGTGCAAAATGACCCACCATACCCACCTTTTCCTCCGCCCCCACATGGATGTGCTCCATGATATCCCCTTCCAGCATAGCCCCACGCATCCTGTTGGTCAGGGCATTAGCCGTCGCCAGGGCCACCGCCATCTCAATCTCATCTGTCGATTCCAAAAACGGAAGGAGCTCATTGGCCGCCCTGCCTGCCAAAGGATGCAGACCCTCAAAAACCGTACAACCCCTTGTCAAACGCTGATGAAATGTGAGGGCCACGCCTGCCCGACCATCTTCCAAAAGAACTGCCGTGTAACCCAGGCCGATGCGCACGTCTCTTACCTTTATCCCCTCTGCCCGGGGCATTGTGTGCGCTTTTATCTTCTCATGAATGGCCAGGGGGATATCCATGGGACCCTTCGCATATTGGGGTCGCATCAAAGGGGTCAGGGAAAAGCCCTCTATATTTAAAGGGCTAGATAGGCGTTCTTGCCCAATCTACCCATGGCTCCGCGTGTCAAGAGACCCGATTTTCGTATATATGACTACGACCTTAAACGAAATGGCGACAAAAATAAACATTTAATGGATCCCCATTAGCCCCTATGCTTCCTTCAGGATTCCAGCCCCATTTTTTCGTTCATCCGCTAGGAAGGATGTCGTCTGCCCTTCCCCCTTTGAGCAAAAAAGCAAAGAATCCGGGCCCAGAGGACCCGGCTTTGCTCAAGCCCTTAGGGGCTAGCAGGACGAGGCTAAACCCCTTTTCTCAAGGCCCTATCTCAAAAAAATTTCGCCGGGCCCCGCAGTGACCCCATATTTTGAGGTTCCTGCCCGCCATCGCGAGCGTGAGCTCGCTCAGGCGAGGCGGGCGGGTGCGGCCTTGAGAAATGGGGCGTGGCCTCGGAGTGTAAGAGCATAGCTCCTTCGCAATCGCGAACATTGAATCATCATTTCACGAGCAAAGCTGGGGGGTTTTGGAAACTACTAAGCTTTACTCCGATGAGTGAACTGCGCATTTTCAAATTTGACAAATTGACGGCAGCTATTATAAGGAAATCTCGTGCCAACCGCTTACCCCATCATTCTCGCCCATGGGATTTGTCCCTTTGACAAACTTATCCAGCCTTTTTCAGACATGGACAATCGTGACGATGACCGTCTCCACTATTTCCGCAAAATAAGGAGTACCCTCAGGCAAAACGGGTTCCTTGCCTTTCACAGCAGGGTCCGCTGGGCGGCAGATCTAGAAAGGCGTGCTTCAGACCTAAAAAAAGAGATTACCAGAATAACTGAGAACTTCTCCCAGTGGGGGCGAGTCCATATCATTGCACACAGCATGGGTGGCCTCGATGCCCGTCAAATGATCTTTAAATACCAAATGCAGGATCAGGTGGCTTCCCTCACCACCATAGGGGCGCCCCACCTGGGCACGGCCTTTGCGGATTGGGGGATTAAAAGGTTTGGGATTCTCTTGGATATGGTTCGGCCTTTTGGGTTAAATTTGGAAGGATTCAAGGATTTAACCCGGGAAAGTTGCAAGAGATTCAACGACATAACCAGGGATTTTGAAAAGAACAATGGTGTCCTCTACCAGACCGTAGCGGGTGTCCAGCCCTTAAACAGGATATTTAGACCCTTGAGATATTCGTATCGAATCATATGGAGAGAAGAGGGGGAGAATGACGGATTGGTCTCCCTCAAATCCGCCACATGGAGAGACGAATATCTCCTGGAGATCTTGGATGCGGATCATTTGGACCAAATAGGGTGGTGGGACAGGAGCAAGGGCGCCTGGATGGAGAAAGAGGCCTTTGAAAGGCGTATCCGTCAGTTTTATTTGAGGATTTCTGGCGGATTAAAAGATTAACCGCATCTCAAAATCGCCCTGTGGAAGGAGAAGCCGGTTTTTCGACAGTTTTGTAATTCTATTGCCATCTTACATTATTTTAAATATACTCCATTCTCTTGCCCGGCCGCGGGGAGGCATTTCGCCAGAATGACTTAGAATCGAGGTTGACATGAAACGCAAAGACGAGATCCAGGAGCCAGAGGGCAAATTGGGAGTCCTTATTCCAGGAATAGGGGGTGCGGTGAGCACCACGTTTTTGGCAGGCGTGGAAACGGTGCGCCGAGGACTTGCGCTTCCCATTGGTTCTCTGACCCAGATGGGAACCGTTCGCCTAGGCAAACGGTTCGAGTATCGGATTCCCCTGATAAAGGATTTTGTACCGCTCGCTCAGCTGGATGACCTGGTTTTTGGTGGATGGGATGTGTTCCCCGATAATGGCTACCAGGCAGCGCTTCAGGCCAAGGTGCTCAACCGGGATCATCTCGATCCTGTGCGGTCATATCTTGAGGCGTTACAACCCTGGCCTGCGGTCTTCAAACATTCATATGTCAAGAATCTGGATGGACCCAATGTAAAACCCCAAGATTCCCATCTGGAGTTGGTTGAAGCGGTTAGAGAAGATATCGATTCGTTCAAGCGTGAACACCATGTATCGCGTTGCGTCATGATCTGGTGCGCCAGTACGGAGGTTTACCTGAAGCCCCATAAGGTCCATGCCTCGCTGGAGAACTTTGAGGCAGGCCTGAAGAGCAACGACCCCAACATATCACCGAGCATGCTTTACGCGTATGCAGCCTTGAGCAGCGGAATCCCCTATATAAACGGCGCGCCCAATCTTACAGTGGATATCCCGGCCATGGTGGAACTGGCGGACAAGGTTCAGTCTGCCGTCGCCGGTAAGGATTTCAAGACGGGGCAGACCCTGATGAAAACCATTCTGGCGCCGGGACTGAAGGCACGCATGCTAGGCCTATCCGGATGGTATTCCACAAATATTCTGGGTAACCGCGACGGTCTGGTGCTGGACGATAAAGACGCCTTCAAAACCAAAGAGCAGAGCAAACTCTCTGTACTGGACACCATCCTTCAACCGGATGTCTATCCTGATCTGTACGGCGACTTTTACCATAAAGTGGCAATCAACTACTATCCCCCGAGGGGTGACAATAAAGAGGGTTGGGACTGCATCGACATCTATGGCTGGCTTGGTTATCCCATGCAGATCATGCAGATCAAAGTGGATTTTCTTTGCAGAGACAGCATCTTGGCCGCACCCATTGTACTGGATCTGGTGCTTCTCACAGACCTGGCCCAGCGGGCTGCGATGACGGGAATTCAGGAGTGGCTCTCGTTCTATTTCAAGAGCCCACAGTGTGCAACCGACCTCTATCCTGAGCATGATCTTTTCATTCAATTGATGAAACTGAAAAATACCTTGCGCTACCTCATGGGAGAAGAGCAAATCACTCACCTGGGACTTGATTACTACTATTCCGTCTGAGAGACGGAGGGATGCTCTATCCCTTCGCCGGTCAGCATCCCTCAAACACAGACCCTCTCCTCTTTTCTGGCTTTCGAGCAACTGCATCCATTGTGAACAGAATTTCCAGTTTATTCGTATTTTACCTTTTACTCTGATAGAAGAATGGAGGCCTGCCATGTTTCTAAGACTAAAGGGAATGTTTATTCTGGTCCCGGCCATTATTTGGGTCTTTGTGCCGATGGATTCCCTGGGCGCAAGAATGCCTCTCGGCAAGTGGTGGCACACGCCCCATGTGGCTGAACAGCTCAATCTTAACGGGAGAGAAAAAGAACAGCTTGACGAGCTGTTTATTCAGACTCGACGAAAGATGATCGACTTGAGAAGCGCGGTTGCGAGAGAGCGGTTGGAACTGAGCATTCTCATGGACAAAGAGACTATGGATGAAGATGCCGTTAAAGTGCAGTTCAAAAAGCTGGGACAG
>Ga0111161_1106_pt1 | contig 13588 bp, 9 predicted proteins | sample DeeMarSeWOR28_12_FD_80264 | JGI IMG/M metagenome (GOLD analysis project Ga0111161, IMG submission 80264) | Nitrospira bacterium SG8_3
ATCTTTTCATAGGGAAATTCTTCGAAAAATGATGTCATAATGCCAGCGACTCCCATGAATGGGCTCTGGCCGCCGCCGATTTGCGAGATACTATCTACGGCCTTTTGGCTCATTTTCTGGCGTACCCCCTTTTTCTTCACTGTTTCCAGGAGCAGGTTAAATCTCTGGGGCTGGCCATAGGCGATCTCCAAGTCCCTCACAAAGCCCATTAAGCGTCCTTCTATTTTGCCAAATGGGGTGTCTCCTGTGAGATCCTCTAGACTCAGGTCCTGCCACTCAGCGTTTAGCTTGAGGAGAGGAGTGGGGGTGAAAAGCCCGGATGCGGCAACGCCGGAGATAAGGATTTCACCTCCAAACAGTCTTGCCATCAGGTTCCCCTCTGTGCGCAGTGCCTTGCCCTCAAAAAATACGGGGTCCAGTCTCCCCTCTAAAGTCCCCGTCATGGGCTGGTTCCAGATGTCCGTAAGGAGAGGATCAAGCTTGAAAGCGTCCAGGCTGAGGCTAGTCTTGAGGGAGCGCTGCGAACGATAAAGGTCCTTGCCCATGACAGGTCCCAATTCGATTTTCCCGCCAGGAACTTTGATGAACGTGGATGATGTTACGGATAGACGGTCAGGGCTGGCCTCCAGGGGGAGGTTGAGAGATTGCACGGGAAGAGGGTGGAGGCCAAAGGACCCGATGGATAATCTTCCTCCCAATTTCTTTCTTTTGACATCCAAGTTCTGACTTGGTGGTGAAGAGTGGACCCAGATGGGCAGGTCGAGATCAATTTCTGAGAACGAGAAAACACCCTTGGTTGAGGAGAGTTCACCCATTTGCCACTGACAACGTCCCTTAGCCATCCAACGAGACGTAGTCCCTGTGAAATTCAGGTTTCCGGCAATGGTTCCTCCCAACTTCAGCAAGGCAAGAGAAGGATGCTCCGCCTTGAACGGTTCCAGAACAAAATGATGAAACAGGGGTTTCAGCGGGGTTTTCGGGACATTGAGGGAGAGATGAACCTGAGGTTTTCGGCCGCGCAAATGAACTGTTCCATTCATCTGAAGGTTGAGAATATCTTTCAATTGACACCTCAGGCTGGAGAGTTTCAGGGATTTCTGGGGCCAAACATACTCACTCTCTACAGATGAAAGTAATGCACTACGCTTCAGATCCAGATAGAAACGATCGTACAGGACCTCACCTTCTTCTACCTTAAGGTTCGCTCTCGCGTCAATGTGAGCTCGATTGAAGTTAAGCTTACCATTCAGTTTGACATGGAGCGAGATGTTTTCCCCCATGGTGCTGGCGTCCTGGTTTTGAAACCGGAGATCCTGAAGCCCAACATCAGAGGTAAAGGCCCAATCTCCCCTCTCATTCAAGACGGCATTTAGCAGAAGAGAATCCTTTCCAATGATTTGCCATCCAGGGGGGAATAGCTTTAGGGCAAGAAGCGATTCCATGAGACGGACATCTTTTCCCAGAAGTTGCAGACTGAGCTTTTGTCTGTCTAACTCCAGAGCGATCAAGAGATTTTTCAACAGGGAAGAATCAAGCTGTATTTCCGGAACAAAAAGTCGCTTTTCCTGTCCATCTACGTGGCCTCCCCGAGTCCGCACTTGAAGATGCTCCAGGAGAATATCATTCTTCCCCATCTGCAATTTGGCGCGAGGGATTCTCACGGAAACATCCTTGATTTGATAAACAGGATGTTTACCCGAGAGATGAAGCCCCACTTTGAAAGGCTCGGGGTTAATCCAAATGCCCGAAACCATGGTTTTATCTCCCTCGAATTTTGCCTCTATGTCAATGTCAGGGAAATGCCCTTTGGCCCCAATGCCTCCGCTCACCTCACTATCTACCCTAATATGTCCCATCCGATAGGTGATATGAGCTTTCCTGAGAAAAGACTGAAGATCACAATTCAGACGCCACTCTTCTTTTTCCCTCATACCATCTACAGATCCTTTAAGATGGATAGGGCCAGATAGGGAGATGGGAGCCAACGTCCTTTTTATTTCATCAGGAAGCAGGGGAAGCATTTGTTCAGCTAAGAAGTGGGTGTCCAGGACTTGAAGTCTGAACTTTTTATGATCTCCCAATCCCATGTCCAATGCTGCTTTGAGGTGAAGGGTGTCGTGTAAGTTCAAATCTATCCTGGAAGCCTTAAGCGTCCTCTCTTTCATACTGAAAAGGCCGGTCGTCTTTAGATGGAGGCTCATGGTGGGAATTTCCAAATCAGGGTCCTGCCTTAGGGCAACGCCCTCCACGAGTAAATCTGCAGGTTTAAAGAAAAATGCTTTCTGCTTGTGAGAGTAAGTGAGCTCAGCCCTTGCTTCAATGCCTTCCATACTCACTTTATGATTCTGGTAGGTGGCATTTTTTGTCGTCAATGTTCCCATGATTTCTAGATCCACCAGAGAGATGGCTCTGTGTGTCTTCAAATGGACCTGGGGCGCGGTAAAGCTCAGATTTTGGGATGGGTCCTTCATATGAAGGCTTGCGGAGACCGAGATTTGGTGTTCAGAATTCAACTCCCCATGTATCTCATCTGCTATGAGGGTTGCATCCTCAAATTCAGCGGTGACATGACCATTGACCACTTCTGCTGCCTGAAATGTTATGTCCCGGAAAATGAATCGTGCTACAACCCATCCTAGGGTTCGACTAAAAAGGGACGGAGCTTTTCCCTTCGGCTTTAATCCGGGCAGAGTCGCCTTTCCTGTAACTTGGCAGGAGAATCCTCCAATCTTCAGGGCCTTGAAGGTGAGCGACTTGCGGCCAAACGGCCCTGATAAATCCATGACAGCGTGGAGATCCCGGATTTGCAGATGCAGCCCCTGATGATCGTCCTTGGGCCTCAGAGTAATCCCCGTTGCGTGGAGGTTCAGGGGTTTGAGGGAGTAGGAAAGGGTTTTGATGGTGCAGGTTGATTGCGTGCTTCTTGAAACGGTTTTTTCGATGAACGGTTTTACAGCAGAAGGGTTATGGTAGAGATAAAGGCATGTAATGCCAAGTGAGGCCAAAAATAGCAGGAACAGCAGCAAAAAGCCGGCAAGGATCTTATTTCTTGTCTTCATAAGCTAAGGCGTTTTATTTGAGACCAATTAGGTAGGTACGTGGTAACGCATCTATGATACTGCGGATGTGCAATCTCGGCGTTTCTGCAAGTCTGTCCCAATCCTGCAACCGCATTAGGATATCCCCCTCCTCCTTGCTGAACTGTCGTAAGAATGAGAGGGTCTCTTTGATCGAGCTTCCATTTTGCTTTAATACGGACTCAAAAAGATGGAAGTGACGATGGTAGAGCCCGATTGAGAGAAGATAGGCATTATTCATTGTGGCACTGCCGAAAAGGGCAAATCTATGTGTCTGCAATTGAGCTTTGATGCCATCGAACCTCACAAGGGATCTTGCAAAGACCTTTTCCCTTTGGGTTAGCTTCTCTTCATAACTTATGGGTGAGTCATAGAGCTGCTCTAATTGCTGAAGAAGGGAGGCGAGAAAAGAAGAAAATAGGCGTTCATCTTCCACGTTCTTCTTGGCCTCTATGGTCGAGGGATGCGAAGGACCAAATGTTTTTTCCAGAAACTGAATCGTCCCCATCTTCCCAACCAGAACCGCGAGACCTTCATTGAACTCCGCCTCATCCTTTAGGTAAAGGGTCGTGTGGGTCATCTCATGAAGAATGGTCTCAACAAGATCCACGGTTGATCCCTCGAGCAGGTTTAAGGTCACAGGATCCTGAAACCATCCCAGGGTACTATAGGCGTCGGCCACACCCAATATCACATCAAGGTCGTCTTCTAGCAGTCTCTCTTCTTCTGCCCTTGCACTCTTCTCATCAAAGAAGCCCAGAGAGGGCATCCTTCCCAGGATGGGAAACCACCAGGTCTTCCTTATGAGTCGGTCCTTGGGGGATGCGGCAACCACGTAAATGGGAGGCTGATGGGATTCCAAATAGACGGTTTGATAGTTTTTCGTCTTTTTTAATCCCAACTCATTCTCACCAAAGGCCTTGACTTGAGCGACAAGGCGCAAACGCTCCCTCTCCTCGAAACCAAGCGAATCGGCTTTTAGGGCCTCTTCAACAGGAATGGCGTTATTGAGGAGTCGAGCCTGGCCTGCAGCCGCATGGAGAACGTAGGTCAAACGGCAGGCAGTTGCGGAAGACAGCAAGGCCAGGATAGTGAAAATGGAAAGGGTTCGGGTTATTCTCATCGCCGTCACTCTTTTACCAGAGGCGAACGATCTTTTTGCCGTCTCTGAGTTCGCCCCTCACCTTTTCCATGTGTCGGAGTGAAGCAATTTCTCTTTCAAGGTCTGATGGCTTGATCTGCAACCTCTCAACCAAGGTCTTTGGTTCAACGCCCCCGGTTTCCTGGAGGATTTCCAAGATCTTGGTCTGGATAGGGTTTACGCCTGGATCCTTGATGGGCTGCTTCATAAAGGATTTTGCAGAATGCACTGCCCAGGGGTCACAGGCACGTGCAGGTGAGAGCATATCCATGTAACAGTCATCGCACAGGTTCTGCCCGTGGAGTTCTCGCTCTTCCCCAACTTCTATCGCATCTCCGCACTTATCACAGTTCATAACAAACACTCCTCATTTATGTAGTTCGATATTAGAACATTATCTGACAGGATCAACAGGAAGGTGAGGATCATCCTGTCTCATATTTTCTTGTGGGTTTGTGGGTCATTAAACCGACCTTTTTCCAAGATCCAGTACCCAGCATCCAGCATCTAGCATCAAAAGTGGGTCTTATACCAGTGTTGAAACACAATGAGATTCCATAGGTGCCATGAGGTATCTTGACGGCCATTCATGTGATTATTGATCAAACCTTCTATGATTTCGTAATTGAAGAGCGCCTGCTTGGTGATGAGATCTTCGGAGAGATATTCATCGATGAGAAACCTCAACTCGTTTCTCAACCAGGCTCCTATGGGCATCTCAAATCCCCATTTTGGCCTTCTGTGGAGGGAAGGAGGCAAGAGATCTTTAAACGTTTCCATGAGGATATATTTCCTGTTTTTCCCTTTCAGTTTCATGCTCCCTTTTAGCTGGAAAACATATTCTGCAAAGGTGTGATCCAGAAAAGGTACCCGCACCTCCAGGGAATTGGCCATGCTCATTCGGTCCACTTTGGTGAGCATATCACCGGGAAGCAAACCCTTCACGTCCATATACAGCATGAGGTTAATGATATCGCCCTCGAAACGGTCTTTTTCATCTTGCGCCATCTTACGCACCAGGTTGAGGTAGCGGTTCTCCTCTGGCGGCCTGTTCAACAATTCTTTCCTGGTGGAGAAAGGAAAAATCTCGCGCCAGCCGTAGAAACGGTCAGGGAAAGAGATACTCATCCCCCTGACAAACTTTTTCATTCTTCTGATCATTTCCAGACTCGGCTTATCTCTTGCGTCTGGCAAGGTATTTAATAGCGGGGCGATCAGCCCATTTCTAAGAAAGAGGGGTATTTTGGCATAGTACTGGGACCAGTATTCTCCCAGATACATCCTGTAGCCTGCGAAGAGTTCGTCCCCTCCGTCGCCAGAAAGGGCAACGGTCACATGACGCCTGGTCTCCCTGGAAACAATAAAAGTGGGAACGGCAGATGAGTCTGCAAAGGGTTCATCAAGCGTCTCCAAGACTGCGGGAAAGGCCTCTAAAATGTCTTTGTATCCAAGCTTGAACTCTTGGTGCTCAGTCTTGTTGAACTTGGCCACTTCCCTGGCGTATGTTGTCTCATCAAAGGAAGGAAGGTCTTTGTACCCGATGGAGAAGGTTTTCACCGGGCTAGAGGAATTTTTGGCCATGAGGGCTACTATGATACTCGAGTCTATACCGCCGCTCAGAAAGGCGCCAAGGGGAACGTCTGAGATGAGGCGACGTTTTACTGCACCTTCCAGCAGGGCGTAAAGACGTTGTTGAGGGTCCCTAGTTTCTTCTACGGGCGCCCTGCTCAACGGTGTGTCTTCTCTCTGCTTGGCCCCCACCGGGATATCCCAGTAGGTCTCAACGGATATTTCCCCCTTCTTTGCAACAAGATAACTTCCTGGCATCAGTTTTCGTATGTTTTTGAAGATCGTCCATGGGGCCGGGATGTAGTTTAGGGTCAGGTATAGGTCCAGCGCCTCAGGATCTATTTCCCTGGATACGGCAGGATCACACAAAATGGCCTTTATTTCTGAGGCGAAGACAAGCTGCCTGCCATCCCAGCAGTAATTAAGAGGTTTTATGCCAAAACGGTCTCTTCCAAGCCAAAGTTTTTGCTGCCTCGCGTCCCAGAGGGCAAAGGCAAACATACCGTTTAGGTGCTTTAGACAATCGATGCCCTCCTCCTCATAGAGGTGAATGATGGTCTCCGTATCGGTACGGCTTTTGAGGGTGTGGCCATTTGATTTGAGCCGCTCCCTGAGTTCTTGAAAATCATATATTTCGCCATTAAAGACGATCCATATGGTTCCTTCCTCATTACTCATGGGCTGATGTCCGGCGGGAGAGAGATCAATGATGCTCAATCTGCTATGCCCTAAACCCACAGGAGGAGAAACAAAAGTGCCTTCATCATCCGGACCCCTGTAGGAGAAGGATTTGCACATGGCTTCAAGCAGATCCCTGTTTATGCCTTGCCCATCAAAAACCAGTTTTCCGCAAATTCCACACATGGGGGATACCTTATTCAATTCTAACAAATATCAAGGCCATTGTACCAGCAGGTACTACAGATAAGCTTGTCATTTTAGATTTTAGATTGGCGATTTTAGAGCAAATTGCTTGGTTCTGTCTTTTAGTTCTTTTTCATCCATTTCCCCCTCCAGTTTGAAGGATGCATCCAGCCACGTTTTTTGGGATCTAATACAGACTTAATAACTAAAGTGCCATTGCGAGGAGTCCCTCGCTTCGCGGGACGACGAAGCAATCTCAGATTAAAGGATGAGATTGCCGCGCTCCCTTTGGTCGCTCGCAATGACAATTCTAGCAATATTAAGTGCAATTGTACTAGTTCCCTGAATCGCAAATCTAAAATCGCAAATCTAAGATCCCTCGGGTTTGTAATTGACAAAAATGGGATTGGAGGTCAGATACTTTCTTGAATCTATCAGTCGGTAATATGTCTTTTTGTTGGGCGGTATTTTCTCGTCTGTATATTCGATTTCCATGGGGGTCATTCCTTCAAATGTATGGAGCACTGTCCCTCCCCGAATGAGCAAAATCTTCACAGGGGTTGGCTTCTCAGTATCATAGGAAACCCTAAATCTGATGACCGGGTATCGAGAGGTAGTAGACGTCTCTCCCATGTAAGCCTTCTCACCTGCGTTTCCCAGCACATTAAAATAATCCAACTTTGGCCACACGTTACCCTTGCCCAGAGAACAGTACATGCGCCCCTTTTCCATCGCTTCCAGGACCCCTTTCTTGGTGAACTCCCTGACCAAGAAAGTTGTAGGGTAAGCCCCGAGCCTTCGCACTGAATGACCGTCCTTGTGAAAATCAGCCGTGGATATGCCCCATGCCGGTTTGAGCCTATCTCCGCGGCAATATTCATTTAAGACCCTGTCCCACTCTTTGCCTGGATCTGTAACGGTGACCTTTTCTCCGTAGATGGCTGCAAAGCCTGTGTAATTCCTGGACTGATGGAGGACTTCCGGATAAGGGGGAGTATTCACCCTGATAGGGCCATATTTCCGGATACCAGATCTCTGTTCCGGGTAATTCCAGAAACAAAGCCCACCTCTCTCGTTCACATAGTCAATCAGTTCTTGAAACGGGGCGATCCCATGACCGCTTTCGTAGGTGCTGAACCGTGAACTCCTGAAGGGGTTATAATCCACAATAGCCAGAACAGAAAAGGTGATGAGGAAAATGCCCATCCAACGGTAGAAGCCTGTCCATCTTGCGAGTATGATTCCGATGAAAAGGGGAATCACGAATATTACCAGCCCAGGGAGCAGTTCTTTCGTGTACCTGAGGGAGAGTCTGTTGTGGGGACTTGGGATCAGGGCATAATCATCTAGCTTATCAAAATTGAAAACGAGAATCCTTCGATCATACCCGTTAACCGTCAAATCTTTCTTGAGCCAAGAGCCAGTCCAGTAGTAATGGGCGGAAGTGATACAACCCGGAATGATTATGACGTTGGGGAATTTTCTGGACAATCGTTCTATTTCCTTCATGAATTTCTCAGGCCCGTGGGTGATGATTGAAGGAAATTCTTTTTTGTACCGCAGGATTCTTCGAAACGGTGGTATGCCATAGGAGAGGACAATTCGGTCATGGTCATTTATGAAAACAACCTTAAATCCCCGGGATTCAGCCATTTGCACAATTTCCTCAATGCTATGGGTTCCGTCGCTGAATGTGGATCGCAGGTCGGCGAGTCCAGTCACGACCATGTAAGGGTCGGCTGGATTTGGCTCGGCCCTGGCTGGCTGTGCGGTGAGAATGGATAGGAGGGTGAATGTATGGAAAAGGATGATCTTTTTTCCCTTGAGAAGTGATAGGAATGGGGCTCTTATCATGTTTGTTTCACTGGTTTTTTGAATTGACACGAATGAAGGGATCACGTAAATTGCCATAACTGTTTCATTCTTTTAGCATATTCCATTGCGTTAGCCATTTCAATAAAACTTTCCAGAACGAAAGGGGAAAGGGGTTCTGAGACTCGGAATTTGGGGTAATCCAAGATGAAGATAAAGTTTTGGGGCACCAGAGGCTCCATTTCGGTGCCTGGGAAGGATACCAACATCTACGGGGGGAACACCACCTGCCTTGAACTCACGCTTCAGAGCGGGAGAAAGGTTATTATCGATGCTGGAACAGGCATTAGGGCCCTAGGTGAGAAATTGATTTCAGGTGATGACCATGTGGACATCCATCTCCTCATGACTCATATCCACTGGGATCATATCCTCGGATTTCCCTTTTTTGCGCCACTTTACGATCCGTCCACTAAAATACGCATTGATGGATACCCCACTTGTATGAAAGGACTCAGAAGCACATTTGATAGCAAGATGGGGGACGGATTTTTTCCCATCAAGTTCGATGAAATCAAAGGTTTTCGCTTTCGCGAAGGAGGAAGAACCCTCGTTTTCATTACTGACAATGAATTGCGGGAGGACGTCTTGGAAGGTCGGCAAACTGACAGATATGCCGAGTTTTCTGAAAATGCGGATCTTCTCATTCATGACTGCCAGTACACGCCCCAGGAGATCGATAGCCGCGAGGGCTGGGGCCATTCAGATTATCAATCCGTGGTTGATTTGGCCCACCGGGCTAGAGTAAAAAAACTGGTTCTCTTTCATCATGATCCCTCCAGAAGAGACCCAGAAGTGGCAGCAATCAAGTCTCAGTGCGAACAGCTCGCCAAAGAAAAAGACTCCACCATGACCATCGAGGCGGCCAAAGAGGAGAGCGAATTGGAGCTATAGGTATTTTCTGCCTAATAGCTGGAGTGGCCGGAACATTACCCTAGCACAACATGACATGAAGCCCTGCGAGCTAATTGAAAGCTAGCAGGACGTCATACTTTAGATGTTTGGAAACCCCTGGGCCAAGCGGCATTCTCTGGAGAGGCCAAAAAATCTGCCCAGTGCCCATAAGAATGGCGCACAAAGAGAGGTGGCTCTGAGGCCTTGTTCTGTCAATAAAATCCCTTGCAGGATTTTATAGGGCGCCTCCCGAGTTCTCTCGGGAGGCTTAAGAGCCCCGGGGACCGGGGGCGTTATCTAAAATTTTCCAAGAGGAAAATTTTAGTAAGGTTCTTGGCCCCTCCAGAGAACACCGCTCAGCCCACCAAGACTTATTGCATGGCTGTTCCAAAGGGCCAAAATGTTACGGCAAGAGGTCCTTATTGTTTCGCTCCATTTGTAGAGTGTCAGGAGGAGAGATGGAAAGCATTTTCGAAATGGTGACTGAAACGAGAAAAGAGAAAGAGGGGAAAACAACCGTAAGTGTGGGCGTCCGCTTAAGGGTGGGCGGACATGAAACAACCTGTCCCATCTCCAGGGCGTGTCATTCCTATGAGACCCTAGAGATGGAAGTGCAGGCCATAAAGAACAGTCTTGATAGCCTACTTGCCGAAGCTAAAAGGGTTATAGGGGAATCTAAGGCTGATGAGGGCCTGGATTTGAGGCCGGACATGGAGCCAGAAGAGATCTGGTCAATCCTCTCAGGTGTTTCTGACGAGGACCTTTTTATCAAGAGCTTTAATAACCTGGATGAGGGCAAGAGAAGGGAGGTGGCCGAGTATGTCCTGACCCAATGCAATATCTTCTCTGGTAAGGCCTCAGTCTTTTCATCTCGGTATAATAATGAGACAGGCGTCATGGATTGATGTCTATAAAAGACGCCAATCATAATCCTCTAAATAGAAAAAGGGTTAACCGAAAAGATTAACCCTTTTGTTTCCCTGGTGGAGCTGATGGGGATCGAACCCACGACCTCATGAATGCCATTCATGCGCTCTCCCAGCTGAGCTACAGCCCCACGTAACCATTCATCATAATCAGGGCACGCTAGGCTGTCAATATCATATTGACACGGAAATCTCCTTTTCCCTATAATCCGAGCAAGTGAGATGTGCCGGAGTGGTGAAACTGGTAGACGCGCTGGACTCAAAATCCAGTGGTACTTTGTACCGTGCGAGTTCGATTCTCGCCTCCGGCACCAGAGGGAACAAGGGGTTAGCAGTCTAAGCTAACCCCGTTTTGTTCCATGAAATGGTTGTGATTTAAGGCTTCCAGGCCCAATTCTCATCTCATCCTATTAGGGATTCCGACTAATCGCACTAGAAATTTACAGAAATATTGACAGGAATTCTAATTTTATCTAAACTTTCCAATGTGTTGTAAGCCATGCCTCAACTTAACAAAACAATGAATCATCCCATTTCTCCCAGGAGGACAGAAATATGAAGGCCATCATTGCGGTACTTTGTGGGGCTATTCTCTTGCTGTTTTTAGCGGGCGTTAGTAGTGCACAGGATATAGCAAAGAAATTTGGTGTGGGGGGGAGGCTGGCCTACTACGATATTTCTGACGACCAAGTCAAAGATCTTACTCTCGAATGGACACAGAGCTTGCTCTATGAAGGATTGGTCACCTATGCTTTCACTAAATCAATATCTTTAGAGTTGGTTGGCGGGTATACCGAAACAGACCTCTCTCGCACAGAGCCCGGTATCTCTACCGTTGATTTTGGTGAATTGAGGCAGTTTCCCGTTCTCCTGAATGCACGTTACGTTTTTTGGCCATCCTCCGAGATAGGCATTTATATAGGGGGAGGTGTCGGGTACTATTTCAACGATTTTAGCCTGACAGACATAGGCAAAAGAGATTTCCCTGGTCTTGCCGTGGAGATGGATGACAGTTTTGGCTACCAGGTTATCGGGGGTGTGGAGTTTTTTCTCAATGATAAGGTGAGCATTAACTGGGATGCCAGATACGCCTGGAACAAGGCCGACTATGTGGAAAGGAGCCCCGGTTCACCCGAGGAGCAGTTTGAAGTGGATTTGAATGCGTTCACTTTCGCTCTGGGCATTAAGTATTATTTTTAAGGAGGAACCCATGACATCAAGAGCCCGGGTAATTCTTGTAATAACCATTGCGCTAGTATTCCTTTTGCCCATTTCTTCCACAGGACAAGAGAAACGAGATTACATTATTGTGAAAGGTGGCGTCTACTCTCCGACCGGGGGTCTTGATGACCTCAATTTTGGCTCCGGGTTTAATGGAGAGGTTTCATGGGGACATTATTTCTTACCCAACCTTGCGCTTGAAGTTGGGGCTGGATATTTCGAGAGCGATGAGATCCGGGTCGTCCCTTTTCTGGCGACGGGAAAAGCGATCTATCCCACAGGAAACTGGGAGCTTTTCGCAGCGGTAGGTGTGGGCGCCTACTTTGCGAAATTTGATGGAACTCTAAATAACCCTGTCCTAGGGGTCGTCGTTTTTGATGAGGATGACGCGGTGTTCGGGCTCAATCTAGGTTTTGGAGTCAACTATAATATTAGTGAAGAGTTTTTCCTCGGGATAGAGGGGAAATACCTGCTCACATCCGATGCTGAGTTCGGGAGCATGCCAACAAACGGCTCGGCAAGCCTGGAAACCGACCTGGACGGGTATATTGTAACAGGCGTTTTCGGATTCAGATTCTGAGATGGGTAAAAGAATAACCCTATTAAGCCTTGCCACTTTGATATTATTGGCATTTTCAAGCAGCCATCCTAAGGCGGCTACTTTCAAGTGCGGCACAGAAATCGTGCGTCCCGGAATGACGACAATGCAGGTTCTCCTGAGGTGCGGTCCCCCCAGTTTCAAGGAACTGAAGAGGGTTATAACGGAAGGCAGTTATGGCAGACGGTTCCCACACGGGTTCCCTGAGGGAAAGGGAGGGTATAGCGAGGTTACGGAGACTGTTGAGACATGGTACTTCAATTGTGGAGCACACAGGTTTGTCAAGATCCTTACGTTTCGGGCGGGTCTGTTGAGGCGTGTTCGGGTGGGGAGATATGGAAGCGGTGAATCGGACTGCATCGGAGCCGAGAGACGCAGGGAGCGTGAAGAAGCTCGGGCTCGAGCGGGAGAGGTAGAGTACTACGCTTTATCCAAGAAATCAGAGTATGGTCGCATCTCTGTTTTTGGTCGCCCCCATTTTGCCGAGGTCTATCTTGATGGAAAGTACGTGGGAGATCTGCCCTGCACTGTCGAAAACGTGGAACCAGGGCTGCATGAGCTCAGAGTGACGCGATCGGAATATGAAGACTGGGAAAAAAGGGTCACGATTGACCCGGGGGAGACCTTATTTCTGGAAGTCTATTTGGGTTCCCCATAGATGCAGCCAAGAGGCACAAAAAACTTCACTCCATTTATCACAGCTCTTTCTGTCTCCCTCAACGTCAGCCTTTCAGTAGACATCCTGAACACCCCAGGGTTACTTTTCCAGGCCTATAATAAGATGAAAACCCCATTTCTGTTGACTTTTTTTGACACCTGTTGACGATTTTTGACATTTTTGAGGATGGAGTCAAGGTTTTAGTTAGGGTAACTATTTGAATTTAAATTATATTTTATTCCCATGATCCTCTTTATACCTTTTTAGGGATACATATTCACTTTCCGTTGAATATAGGCAGGAATGAACCCAATACTGTCCACTTTTCCTCACACAGTCTCAATAATTCTGGGGTATTTTCGAGCCACACTTTCTTTTTTTCTCTTATAACATCCTGAAATTTAATAAGATATACTCATGTGCACGCACGTGGGGCACTAGCTTGCACATAAATTGCATTTTTTGTGCAGGTTGGTCTCTGGAAACTAAAATGTGTAAACTTTTTCTCACACAATTTTGACGAATTTTGGCACTTGTCGAAAAGCCGTTTTTTGGCGTATCTTTTTAAGTGCTTGAAAAAACGTGAAATAATAAAAATTGTGGAATTTGGCAAGCATTTTGCAAACAATAAAAAAAGATAACACAAGGTACAGCAAACTGTTCTTTTCAATAAGTGAGTTAACAAACGGGTTTCTCGGATGTGCGTGCATCTTTTTGCGGGCGTCTCCATAGAATAGAAGAAGAGATTAGTACCCGGGGAAATAACGG
>Ga0111161_1057_pt1 | contig 13568 bp, 14 predicted proteins | sample DeeMarSeWOR28_12_FD_80264 | JGI IMG/M metagenome (GOLD analysis project Ga0111161, IMG submission 80264) | Nitrospira bacterium SG8_3
AATATTGAAAATATGAATGAAGCCTCCTCAAACCCTGGTTCCTCTATAGATCGCCTAAAAGAAATCTCCACGTGGGTCTCCTCGGTGTTCGACCTGGATGAACTTCTGGAGCTCATCATTGACACAGCCACCCGTATGGTCCAGGCGAAAGCCAGCTCCTTACTTTTGTTGGATAAGAAGACAAAAAAGCTGCACTTTAAGGTGGCCACCGGGGAAAAAGGGGACGAGGTGATGAAATTTGAGGTCAACCTGGGCCAGGGAATTGCCGGTTTCGTGGCTGAAACAGGAGAACCTCTCCTGATTCCCGACGTGAGCAAAGACCCGCGCTGGTACAAGGAGATTAGTGAATCCGTAGGCTTTCAGACGCGTTCCATAGCCTGTGTCCCTATGAAGGTGAATGGAGACATCATCGGGGTGGTCGAGATCATAGACAAAGAGGACGGCAGCCCCATTCAAAATGAGGATATGATCACCTTGACGGTTTTTGCCGAGTTGGCCTCTAAGGCGATCGGCAATGCCCAGAAAATCGATCAGGTAAGAAAGGAAAACATAGATCTCAAAGAGGAACTCGGGGACAAACACCAACTCGTCGGGGAGAGCAAGATCTTACAGAAAGTCATATCAGACGCCTTCAAGGTGGCCAACTCCAAAACCAGTACCCTTATCCTCGGTGAGAGCGGAACAGGCAAGGAACTACTGGGCAGGTTAATCCATCAGGCGGGTCCCAGAAAAAGCAAGCCCATGATTGTGCTCAACTGCGCGGCCCTGCCAGAGACCCTGCTGGAGGCCGAGCTTTTCGGTCACGAAAAGGGGGCCTTTACCGGTGCTATGGCCCGAAAGATAGGAAAGTTTGAAATAGCTGATGGAGGCACCCTATTTCTAGACGAAATTGGAGAGATGTCCCCGGGCATGCAAGCCAAGCTCCTTCAAGTGCTTGAAGAGGGCGTCTTCTACCGGGTGGGGGGCAATACACCCATATCAGTGGATGTAAGGGTCATCTCGGCTACCAATATAGACATTGCCCAGGAGGTGGATCAGGGAAAATTCCGAGAAGATCTTTACTATCGTATAAATGTGGTACAAATCCAGATGCCCTCCCTAAGAGAGAGGAAAGAAGACATCCCCCTGCTTGTGGATTATTTTTTGCGCATTTTTAAGCATGAAACGGGTCACCCAAACCTAAAGGTCTCAGAAACGGCCATGAAAAAGATGGTCGAATATGACTGGCCCGGTAACGTGCGGGAACTCAGAAATGCCCTTGAACGTGCCGTGGTGATGGGCAACGGGCAGGAGATCTTGCCCGAGGACCTGCCCATTTCGCGCCAAAAAGCCGTCCAGCCAGGCCTGGAAGTTGGTCTGACGCTCAAGGAGGCCCTGGACAGGTTTAAGAAGGAATTTATCACGATTAACTTGAAACACGCCGGCGGGAATCGCAGTAAGGCGGCAAAAGTTATGGATGTTCAGAGGACGTACCTATCTCGTCTCATATCCAAGTACGGTATCCAAGAGATCTGATAAGACCCTCCCTTAACTCTCCCACCCACACGTCATATCCACTTTCACACCTTTCAAAAAGTGACTTGAGCGATGATGTCTTTTCTGGAGTGTCAGGTGGGACGTAACAGGAAGGGTGATTATTGGGGAAGATAAAAAGGGATTGAGACCTTTGAAAAGGCGTATCGAAGGGATCATTGCGATTCCCCGCCTTACGTGACCTCCTTCAAATATTCATCCAGGATTTGCCTATCGTTTCCGCTCATTTCGCGGAACTTAACGCCCATCCCAGGGGGGCCTTTTTCATAGTCAGTGGGTTTTCTTGACCACACCACTTCGCAACTGATTTTCAACGGCTCTTCAATATCAGGCAATTGGAGTTTGAGGAAAAACTCCTCACCCTGCGATAGGGGCCTCTCCGTCTTGATGAAGAGACCTCCCGAACTAATGTTTGTGGCATATGCCCTTACAAAGGCCTGACGATCTTTGAAAGTGAGGGACAGGCTCTTTGTTGCTCGGACCTCAGATCGACAGGAGAACTCGATGGCCCTGCTAACTGTCTTCTCAAACCTGTGGACCATGGCCACAAGAACAGACCTGAAGTCTGCTGAGAGCTTATTGAACTCATCGTCCAGAGGTGTCCTATCAATAAGGCCAAGGGTCGTCTCGCCAATGGCCCGGGCCGTAGCGGTCCTTTTAATACCTGCAATCAAATTAAGCTCCCCGAAGATCTCACCCTTCTGGAGGACACTCAGGACGAAATTCCTTCCCCCAACGTTTTTAGAGATTTCCACCGAGCCGGAAATTATCATATATACCCAATCCCCAGAACTTCCCTCTTTAAAGATCACTTGACCGTCGTTATAGGTCTCTTCTGACGCAATATTATACATGAAAAAACCTTCTCATTTAGCCCGCAGGCTCTAAAACATTTCTAATTTGTTAATCCGCTTCAACAATGTTAAAAAAAAATTATTTTATGAAGTATAGGCCAAAAAGTCCTGAAAGTCAAATAAGATAGCACCTTACAACCCATTTCAACCAACCCAATCCCCTTTTTCTGCCCTGTTGTGGCTTTCGGAGGAGAAAGAAATGTTTTGCATCTCTTAAGATCTACACAGAGCTTCAAAAAGTATTAGCATAATGTCTCACTCATTAAGTATAATTTTCCAAATAGACCCTACGCCAGTGATACAGAAATCCAATGAAAAAGATTAGCATTCTGAGAAATCCTATACAGAACTATGCCTGGGGATCAATGACATTCATACCGGACCTCATGGGGGGGCCCGTTCCTGCCGAAAAACCGCAGGCAGAGCTCTGGATGGGAGTCCATCCTAAGGCCCCCTCCAAGGTCCTGTGCGACGGGGAATGGATGTCCTTGCCCGAATTCATACGAACAGACCCTGAAGGCATCCTCGGAGAGAGCGTCGCAAAGAACTTCTCCAATGAATTACCCTTTCTCTTTAAGGTCCTGGCCGCAACCAAACCCCTCTCTATTCAGGTGCACCCCAACAGAGACCAAGCCCAGGAAGGCTTTGCCCGTGAAAATGAAATGAAGATCCCCCTGGACGCCCCTAATCGAAACTACAAGGACCAAAACCACAAGCCCGAAATGATTTGTGCGCTGACCCCTTTCTGGCTCTTGAATGGATTCAGAGAAATTGACGATCTCATCGCTCTAACAGAAAGGATCGGCGCACCAGCCTTGAGAGACCAAGTACGTCTTTTACAGGGGCAACATGTGGCTGAAGGCCTCAAGTCGTTCCTCACCACTTTGATGACGATGGATCGGGGGACTCAGACGGAGTTGGTGAGCGAAGTGATGCATTGCATTGAGCAGAACTCTGGTACCGACGCCGCACTCGAGTGGGTGGTGAGGCTCAATCAAGAGTACCCGGGTGACATCGGTGTCCTCTCTCCCCTCTTCATGAACATCGTTGGCTTAAAGCCGGGGCAAGGGATGTATACGCCGTCAGGAAGGCTCCATACCTATCTGGAAGGTGCGGGCATAGAACTGATGGCAAATTCAGACAACGTGTTGCGGGGTGGCTTGACCGCCAAGAACATGGAACTCCGCGAACTGTTGAAGGTCCTGGACTTCATGCACAACCAAGTGGATATATTGATGCCAGTGAGGCGTGGAAAGGGTGAAGACATCTACCAAACGCCCGCTAAAGAGTTCGTGTTGTCCTTGATCTCTGTTGAGAGAGGTTCTCCCTTTGGGAGCTCCGGAACGAGAAGTGTGGAGATCATGATATGCTTAGAGGGAGATGCCCAGATCTCCGACTTGGGCAATGGGAACGTTCTCTCCTTGCCCAGGGGCACGTCCCTCATCGTCCCTGCTGCAGTGGAACGCTACCGGATCGAAGGAAAAGCGACCCTTTGCAAGGCGGCGGTTCCTCTTTAATAGTAACTGATTGCCCCAAACAGAGGCTAAATATCTGATCCCAGATGGGCCAGAATTAGTATACCCCTATGCGGCCGTGATTTATAAAAAAGTATCGCAAATCCGAAATCCGAATATCTAAATACGAAACAAATTCAAATTCTAAATGTTCAAATCTTCCAAACATTACTGAGGAGTTCGAGGTCAAATTTCAAACCGCAACATTCTACCGTTTCGATTTTTTGAATTTGGGTCATTTGGGTTTATTTCGGATTTCGAATTTCGTGCTTCGAATTTAATGCTATAGTTTTTGGTGTAGCCGTTGAACTCTGATCTTGCCCTGAGGACAAGGGTTTCCATGAAAAATTAAAAAGATATATGTCTTCAACGCCATCCATTGCCTACTTTATTTCCCCCCACGGTTATGGGCATGCGGCCAGGGCCGCTGGGGTCATGGAGGCCATGCACGATCTGGATTCCACCCTCCGTTTTGAAATTTTCACCCAAGTGCCCCGATGGTTCTTTGAAGATTCCTTCTCAGGAGCTTTTGGATATCATTCTCTGCTTACGGACATTGGCCTCGTGCAAAAAACGCCACTCCACGCAGACATCCCCGAGACCGTGAAGCGTCTGAATCATTTTTTACCCTTTGATGCCTTCATGATAACTAATCTGGCAAGGCAAATAGAAAAGCTGAAATGCGATTTGATTATCTGCGACATCGCTCCCATGGGCATCGCTGTTGCTGAAAAGGCGAGTGTCCCCTGCCTGCTCATCGAAAATTTCACATGGGATTGGATCTACCAGCGATACCTGGAAGAGGATGCACGAATGGGTGAGCACATTAGCTATTTGAAAAGCCTCTTTAATGCAGCCACTTTCCGCATACAAACCGAACCTATCTGTAATCCCTGCGACGCTGATCTAACCACCTTCCCGGTCAGCCGGAAAAAGAAAACGCCAGCGTACCAGATTCGAAAGAAACTAAGGATACCCGAAGGAACTAAGGCGATCTTAATAACCATGGGCGGCATTGAAGAAAAATACGAATTCTTTGAAAAACTGGCCATGAATAGAGATGTTTACTTTGTCATTCCGGGGGCCAGCAGAAAAGTGACGATTCGTGACAACCTGGTGCGCTTACCTCATCACTCAGACTATTTCCATCCAGACCTGGTGAATGCCTCTGATGCGGTTATCGGCAAGGTTGGGTACAGCACCTTGGCTGAGATCTATTATGCTGGGGTACCCTTTGGGTATGTGGCCCGAAGCAGGTTTCGCGAGTCCCAGAAACTGGTCGTTTTTATTGAGAATGAAATGCCTGGTCTGCCCATCTCCGGAGATCAATTCTACAGTGCTGCCTGGCTCCCTTCCCTCCCTGATCTTCTGGCCTTGCCCCGGATCAACCGCACCGGCCTTAGAGGTGCAGAGCAGATTGCACGCTTCATCCATAACCTGATCAAACCTAGTTCTCTCTGATTTATCCCCCCATGCCTCTTTATCCACCCTGCTCAAGGACCTCTTGAAAAATCCTATTGCGGCCCATTCAAGCCAAAAGGAAACCGGGATCACATGGTCATATATCACTTATGCAATTGTACCTGATGACTGAAGATGTGACTCCAAGTCATAGACATGCGCAAGAATGGGCAGCAATCATGTGCCGCGGATCATGACCAGCAGCATCTTGAATCGCTTATGGGCATGAAGGGCATGAGAGACATTTGCTGGCATGATCAGCATTTCTCCCTCCTCCACGGTTTGCTTCTTACCTCCGATCGTTATCTCGGCTTCACCATCCAGGATATATACAAACGCGTCAAAGGGTGCCGTGTGTTCACTCAAGCCCTGTCCCGAATCAAACGAAAACAGGGTAATATTGCTTATCTCTTTTTTGAGCAATGTCTTGCTGACTACCGAACCATCTGCGTAACCAATATGATCTTTTGATTTGAGGGCAACGCCTTTAGAGACCTCTACATTTTCATTCATCTCTTGCTCTCCTTGTTATTCCTTTCATGATTAAATCTAGACCAACAATGTGAACCTTCCCGCCCTAAGGGGCGGGGCATCTTTCGTTCAACCTCAAAACAATCTCCTCCCCCTTGACGGGGAGGATCAAGGTGGGGGTGATGCTGTTCTTCACCCTCCCCTAGCCCCTCCCATCAAGGGAGGGGAATTTGAAAGGATGCCATTCATCCCCACTCTGATGAACGGGTAATTCCAGCATGTTTTGGAATAAATTCAGAAATCGTTTTTCTGCAACTCGTCGGGGGGTCAGTTGCGTTTATACACGATTCCCGCTGTTGTCCCGACGCTTTTCTGCTTCGATAAATATCCGTTTGATCTGCGGGTATTGCTTTTTAATGGCCCGGTTCATCTCTGCAATGACAGTTTCAATATCGTCGGCTGTCGCACTGTCTCTGAAATCCACGCTGAGATTGGCGAGGACAAAGTCCGGCCCCATGTGCATGGTCAGGAGTTCATTGACATGTTCGACCAGCATATTCGATTTCACAATTTCCCTGATGCCCTTTATCACAGGACGGTTGGCGCTTTCACCAATTAACAGACTCTTGGTTTCATAGGCCAGCCAGATGGCGGTACCAATGAGTATCAGGCCTATAACAATGGACGCGGTCCCATCAAAATATAGAATTCCGGTTATATGAGTGAGGGCGATACCCGCAAAGGCCACCAGCAGGCCGAGCATGGCCGCGGTGTCTTCAAACAGCACAACGAACATAGAAGGATCCTTGCCACGCTGAATGGCTTCGATATAACCCCACTTGCCCTTGGTGCGGATAAACTCACGGAATGCAAAAACCCATGCGGCCCCCTCAAAAAGTAAGGCAAGCCCCAGCACAACATAGTTGAGCAGGGGATTGGATATTGGCACGGGGTGTCGAAGATGGTGAATTCCCTCATAAATTGAAATGCCGCCACCCAGTGCAAAAATAAGAATGGCAACAATGAAACTCCAGAAATAGACCTCCTTGCCATGGCCGAAGGGAAAATCTTCATCCCCTGGCTTTTTCGCCTGTTTCAGCCCATAGAGCAACAGTATCTGGTTGCCGGTATCGACCAGGGAATGGATCCCTTCCGAGAGCATGGCAGAACTTCTGGTGATACCAGCCGCAGTAAACTTTGTGATGGAAATAAGCGTGTTGCCGATGAGGGCCGCAATAATAACTTTCTTAGATCCTGAGGCCATTTTGATTTATTGGTTTTACTATGTAAGCTATTTGCGTGTTTATTGTTAACGGCTAGCCTTTTATCGGCCGCTTGTTAGCTGGCCGGCGCCGCCTAAAGAAGTGTAGAACTGATGAAATCCAGATTCATCTTCTTTAGGACGCGAATCATGTTGTTCAACTGGACTTGCACGGTCCCTTCATACATTTCCACAATGCGATTATCCCGGTACCTTCGTTCCACGTCCTGATCCAGAAAATACCCATAGCCCCCGAACACCGTAATTGTTTCATCAATGATCGATTTGGCCGTCTCAGGCACATGGTGTTTCACCATAGAGGTAAAGAGGGCCTTGATATCATCGGATGTGTCAGGCCCTTGGTCGCACAGCCAAGCCGCTTGGTAGGTAATCCATTTGAGGGATTGAAGCTGGCTCCACATTCTCGCCAGCCGATGGCCTATGGCCTGGAATGAAATAATGGACTTCTTAAACTGCTTTCGTTCCCTCGCGTAATTCAAGGCCTTCAGAAATGCCCCTTGGGCATTTCCAAGGGCCTGGGCTCCTATCTCAATCCGACTCTCATCCAAAAAATCCAGCACATTGAGGAGACCACGTCCCCTCTCTCCCAAAATGTTTTCTTTGGGCAGTTTCAAATCATGGAAAACCAGTTCACCGCTGGAAGTCATCCTTAATCCCATCTTATGGGGAATCTCATTGATTTCCATCTTGCCGCCGAGCCATGAAGAGGGATCCGGCTGAACCAGAATCGTGGTCATTCCTTTCCCCGCCTGAGCGTGTTGATCTTCTTGAGCTAGAATAATGAAAAAATCCGCATAGGCCGCGTTAGTGGTAAAAACCTTGGTTCCATTCAGAACAAATCCATCTTTCTTCTCTTCCAGGGTGGTATCCATCCGGGTCAGGTCGCTGCCATGATCCGGTTCGGTGAATGATACGGCGGAAACCCAATCACCCCTCACAAGGGGAGCCAAGAACTTCTCTTGCTGCTGGGGGGTGCCACAGATTCTCACAATCTTGGCTGGTAAGTAGGCGACATGTATGGCCATACCCAGACCTGAATCTGCCTTGCAAAACTCTTCTACCACAAGGACATTCTCCAGGACGCCCAGGCCGCCGCCGCCTATTTCCTCAGGATAATCGAGACCAATGAACCCCAGTTCACCCGCTTTTTTGAAAAGCTCTCTGGGAAACCGGTGGTTCAACTCGCAGTCCTGTGCCAACTCCGGCGTAAACTCACCTCGCGCGAATTCCGCTGCCGCTCTTTTGATATCCCTCTGCTCGTCACTCAAAGAAAAATCCATTGTTCATACCCTTTCGATTTTGTGCAAAAACCTTCAATTTGTATATTTCTCCTTCCGCTTCCGATACCAGATCCGGAACAACTCGAGATAGTTGCTCGGCGTGGACAGCATTTTTCTGTAGGTCTTTTCCCCCGTCACCACATCAGTCACAGCTTCTGTGAATTCTTGGCCATACAACGCCAGCAAGGGACGGAGCAGTCCCGGATAATCGTAAATCAGTTTTGCCACTGCCCTGCCCAATCTTAATTCTTGGAGTATCTTCCTAGACAGCTCGTATTCATAAAACTCCTTAACTTTTCCCTCATCAAGCCCCCCTTCTAACAAGGCCCTGGCTGCGATCATCCCGCTCAGGATCGCGGAGGTGATCCCCTCACCCACAACGGGGTCCACAAGGCCTGCCGCATCTCCAGTTAAAAGCACCCTGTTCCTTACAAAGCCATCTTTTCTGGGGCTTACAGGAATCAGAGAGCCGCGTCTTTTGATGGTTTCAACACCGTTCAGGTTGATGAGCTCCAGGTATTGCTCAAACACCCTCCTTAGTTTCATAGGACCCGGCCGCATACTCAAAACGCCCATGGAAAGATGATCTTTTTTCGGGAATGTCCACGCATATCCGGAGGGCACCAAACCAAAATCAAATCTGGCTGCATGACTCAATCTCTCTAATGATTCCTCGCTGACCGCAACTTCGCACTCCAGTGCCGGGGCGAGGTTGCGTGTTTCTTTCCATCCAGCCTTTTTGGCGACAATACTCTTCGCCCCATCCGCTGCAACCACAAATCGAGAGAAAAAAGAGCCTTCGTTTGTAACCACATCCACCTTATCCGCATGGATCGAAACATCATGCACCAGGCATCTCTCGCGGACCTCTGCTCCTGCCTCTTTAGCCGCCGATACCAAAAGGAAGTCGAAGTTTTCTCGCATGGTCATTGAGACCATAGGCTCTTCGCGCTTTGAGGTAAAATGTAGTGGCGCAGATACCAGGTTCACCTCCGCTACGTGGCACTCTCTCTCAATAGCGCCGGTTACGTCAACCGGTAGAAGCCCGAGGGCCCTGCGAACGACTCCCCCGCCGCAGGTTTTGGGCCGGGGCAACTTTTCCTTTTCTATGACCACCACTCTCACCCCTTCTTTTGCGAGGGAGAGGGCAGACATGGCTCCTGAAGGACCACCGCCAACAACGGCCACATCGTAAAAATTGGAAGCGCTTTGACCAGTCAATTCAGCCTCGCCTAGTTAAGACGGCCACAAATGAGGAAAACGGCTCTAAGGGCTTAGCCTAAGGTATAGGCTCTTACTTCGAGATCGAAAAGGGACTGAATCTCGTATCATGGTCATACACGTCCAGCCCTTCTTTTCGCTTCAAAAATTTCACCACCACATAGGTCAGTGGAGTAACCGCCGCCTCGTAGATGGATTTTGCCAACCACTGGGTCATAATGGTTAATACCAATGTGGTCACTGGGATTGTTCCAACAAAGGCCAAGGTGATGAAAACCAGCGAGTCGATCCCCTGACCCACCAGTGTGGAGCCAATGGTGCGCATCCACAGCCATCTGCCTCCAGTGGCTATTTTCATCTTTGCAAGGACAAAAGAGTTGGCAAACTCACCTGCAAGGTAGGCCAGGAAAGAAGCGAGCAGTAGCCGTGGCGTGTAGCCAAGAATGCGCTGGTAGGCCTCTTGTCCGTCCCAGAAGGACGCAGCCGGTAAGAGCTGCCCCATCCAGATGGCCAGGACAGTGATAAAGTTACAGAAAAAGCCCAACCAGATCACCCGTCGGGCCTGACCATATCCGTAGACTTCAGTCAAAACATCCCCGATGATATAACTGAGGGGGAAAATAAGAATGGCCGCAGGCAGAATAAAGCCGAACAGGTTTACCAATTTGACAGCAGTGATGTTGGCTGTAATTAGACAGGTGACAAAGAGAGCAACGATGATCATAAACCATGACGAATATTTCACATCTTCATTCACCTTCCCGGGCCTCTGTATGGTGTCTGGTTGACACTTATGCTTTTGGCGCCCTTCCCTGTGCTTGCCCTTTCAGCATCAGCGGGAGTGAGACAGCTCGGGCTTTGATCAAAGCTAAGCGGGTTCGTAATAGCATCTCTTGGGGGAGATCACCTTCCCGTCTTTTTTCAGTTTGTTTATAATTTTCGACACCTCTTTGCTATCCACACCCGTCGTTTTTGCCACATCTCCTGGCCTTACGGGTTTTGCTGCTTTTTTCATGGCGTCCAGCACTTTTTTCTCATTTTTATCCATTTTTTGGCCCTCCTGGTCTTTGAACTTGACTGCCACCCATCTATATCAAACCCACTTTTAAATGTTAAGAGATGAAGAGAACTTCCCCTTCCAGGCAGGCAATTAGGAGCGCTTTTTTCATGATGGGATCCCTTTCTCCCCTCAAAACGGGCCTCATGTCGTTAAACAAGTGGACCTCTCCTAAGCACAGAAGTTTAGGGATAGCCATGCCTCCATTGTGCACATTTCTATAATAATTTAAATAGGTTGTCAATTGTCCATTTAAATCATCATATCCGTGGTCCTGGTTTTCAGAGGGGAAATACTAACCGGTAGGTAGAATTAGGTAGGAGAGAGATTAATTTCCCCGTTTTTCTTCAGAGGAGGTGTGGGAGATGCAAAGCCCAAGGGATTCCCCGTCTCGATAGACCTCTGCAAACCGCTCCCCATGTCTGCTATTCTTTTTGTAATAATCGAGACAGCTCTCCAAAATGCCCACCACTTCATCCTCCTGGTAGATCCCTGGGAGTTCCTCGGCCAGACGCGGATGACGCCCCAGTTTTCCCGCCAGCAGAACCCGATACCCCCTATGTCCGGTGGCCAGTGTACCTGTAGGACAGACATCAATACACTTACCGCATCTTACACATCGGTCGTAATCGATTTCAGGCATTTCTTCAGGGTCCTTCAGGCTGACCGCATTTTCGGCACATGCTTCTACACATAGTTGACAGAGGGTACAGGGTTCTTCTGTGATCTCGGGCTCCGCTGCCCCGATGATTCCCATATCCTTGATTTGAGGCTGGGAACACGCATTGGGACAGTCGGCTACGGTCACCCTGAATTCATGATGGTGTTTAAGCCCGCCCTTTACACGCGCTTCGAGAAACTTGCGAAGATCTGAACTCCTAAGAATTTGCTCCAGTCTTTCAACGGGTCTATCGCTCTCAATAGCGCGGTTGGGGCACCCTCCGGGACCAAAACAGGTCTCAAGCTGATAGCCTCTCACCTCGTCGCTCATCTTGGCAAGATATCGCTTTTGGGTAAGCCGGAGATCAGCAAGGGAAACCTTGTTCTTCCCGGCCTGTTGGGCCTCATCCTCAACCCGTGCCCGCACCCTTTTTCTCACGAAAAACGGGACTTTCTTGATGGCGGCTTCAGCCTCCGATGTCCATTGCATGACTTTTGTTCCTCCTCACCTACTGTATCACGCACCGTATAGGGTATCATATAAAAATGCGGGTCTAACGGCCAGAGATTTGACCTTGCTGCTTTTCTCTTGTGATTTCCATATGTAAACTATAAGGCCAAAATAGGGCTTCGCCATTGACTTAAGTCAAAAAAAAACGACAATATAGAGGAGGAAAGCTTTCAGAACAACCCAAGAGCTGGCGGGCCATGGGCCTTATGGGGCCGTGACTTGGCATGAGGATTTTGAAAAACCCTGAGAGGGAGCAGAATGATTCCATCGGTTAAAGAATGCCTCGAACTCATGGAACAGTATGGGATGTTGGATAACATCAAGGCCCATTCTATCATGGTTCAGAGAATAGCCACCATTATAGGGCAGGGGCTGAAACATACGGGTATGGACATCTCTCTGGAAAAAATTGCGGCTGGAGCCCTTTTGCATGACATCGGCAAGACCTTTTGTTTGAACACAGGAGATGACCATGAAGCCAAAGGGAGAGAGATATGTCTCCAGAATCACTTGGACGAGATCGCGGATATTGTGGGGGAACATGTACGACTAAAAGACTACCACTTGGATAGTCCGGTTAGTGAAAAGGAAATCGTGTACTATGCGGACAAAAGGGTAAATGACGATATGGTGGTCAGTTTAGAAGAACGACTGAGATATCTTATCAGACGTTACGCCAAAAACATGAAACATGTCTCTCAAAGGATCAGAGACAACTTCCAACTTTGCAAGGCCGTAGAGAAGAAGCTCACGGTTGGGTATATACGCCTGGCGCTATTGGGACCGGAGATTCACTCTGTGAGACGGTGGGGGATCCATGCTCAAAAAGATGACATTTATAGTATTTGTTCCTTTTGCCCTTTTCGTATCCAACCATGGCATATTCGCTATGGAGGCTAGCACGGATGAGGGATACGGACTCAAACAAAAAGCATTCTTGATCTGCGCATGGCCTCAAAAGCAGAGAGCACCTTTACAATTCTCAGTCAATAAGAAATCAATTCAGGCTACTCGAAATGAGGAATTTGAAGAGCTTGAGGAGGACCTGGAAGCGTTGATTGAGGAGATGAAAAAACTGGAAAAGGAGGCCAGGAAGAAGGCTCTTAAAGAGATTTTGCCCCGTATCAAGGAAGAGATTGAGAGACTCAGAGAAAAACTTCGGCGGTGGCGAGATAAGGAGGATGAATCTGAACCCATTAAGGTGGAGGCCCTTGAAATCTAGCACTGAATGCCATAATGGCACTTAAGGATTTGAAGGATGCTATGGGTCGCCGAGAAAAAGGTGTTTCATCATTTTCTTGAGTTGGGTTTTGAGCGCGTGGAAATACCGATTCGAGTCAAGTTCGAGTTTAAATTGACAGATGGCTGCTTGGATCCTGACTCCCTAACCAGAGAGATCCTCTACAACCGAAAGGTCCTCCACAAACGGTATCCTGATCTAGATGGAATTAAGCTGGAACAATCCATTGCGGAAAAAGTGGATAAGGAGATTTTGGCGTATTTAAGGGAATGCGGATTTTTGAAAGAAGAGGAGAGAAGGATGTAAAGATAACACCTGGAGGTGTGTAAAAAACCATGTCCATTCGAATGTTAGCGCGAGATCTCTATCATCTTGAAAAAGAGGTTGAAAAGCTGGAAAGGGAACTAAATAGGGCACCGCTGGAGGAAAGGCTTGAACTGAAGGATCGACTTCGCAAAGTCAAAGCGGATCGAGACAAATTGCG
>Ga0111161_1043_pt1 | contig 13558 bp, 13 predicted proteins | sample DeeMarSeWOR28_12_FD_80264 | JGI IMG/M metagenome (GOLD analysis project Ga0111161, IMG submission 80264) | Nitrospira bacterium SG8_3
AACGCTTCTCAACACCCTCACCCGCAGCTCGGTGCTGGCCGAAAGCAGGCTGTTTGCCACCCTAGACCCTACCAGTCGAAAAAAAAGGCTTCCCCGGGAAGCTGAGGTGATCATTACGGATACCGTTGGATTCATCCGCCAACTGCCTCAGGAACTCATCACAGCCTTCCGCGCCACATTGGAAGAACTGGAAGATGCGAACCTGCTTGTCCACATCATTGACATCAGCCAACCGAGATGTCTTCATCAGATCCAATGTGTAGAACGGATTCTCGAAGAGCTTCGTTTGGATCGCATTCCGATCATGAGGGTCCTCAACAAGCAAGACCTTGTGGGTCCCGAGACTGTCAGAACCCTGGCTCGCAGGTTGGATGGCGTGCCCATCTCAGCCAATGACGAGCATACCCTTGCCCCCTTTCTTGATAAAATAGAAATGCATATCAGCCGGTTGAACAAGCATGTCACCTGTGGGGGAGGCCCAAAGCCACTTGCGATATCGGCCTGAGTCTGTGGATAATCTGCTGCGAGCGGCGGTTGCCCCGAAGAGGGAAGCCTCTGATCTTTGTACCTTTAGCTGTTGCAGCGCCGTCAGAGGTTGTCTTTTTTGATAGTCTGGCCTGACAGAGGCACAAAGTTTGCAATTACCATTTGGCATAGCCAAGGCCCTGTTGAGATTCGGATAGTACAGTCTACCCAGTGACCTTGGAAAGAGTTGACAAGGAACGTGTCCACTGTTAACAGATCATCCCGATAAAGGCCGCTCTGTCCCTATCGTAGGGGTTTTTCTATGAAGCGAGCATGAGAGAGAATATGGCTAAATATGGGACGAGATTCTACCTCAAACACGTGATGTTGGCTCTCGTGGCTTATGCAGTGACTGCATGCGGTGCAGCGAGGCACAACAGCCAGGGTCAGGGAGCCTCTCTTCAGCCCCCTGGTGCTGTTCACCCTGCATCCCCTGTCGATCGAGCACACTCTCTATCTGAAAAGCCCATGGACGGGAAGACAGCTCGTGGGTCAACGGCCCTTGTTGGCAGCGGTCTTGCCCAAGATAGTGACGCAATCGTGGAAAACGCAGCAGACCTAAACGGAGACGACCGTGATGCCGCCTCCAGAGCTGCGCTGCCATCCGGGAGAAAGAAGGCAAAAGAGCCCCAGCAGATCCTTGACGAGGCGTTGGAGTTTTGTCGGGCTTCCCAGGATTTTTGGGGACAGGGCGATTTTGAAAATGCCATCGCGTCTCTGGATGAGGCCTACAGCCTAATTCTGCAGGTGGACACAAGCGAAGATCCGAAATTTGTTCAACAAAAAGAAGACATCCGGTTCATGATCTCCAAACGGATGCTTGAGATTTACGCCTCCCAGCACACCGTGGTCAACGGCAACCATGACGCCATTCCCATGGTCATGAACGGACATATTGAAAAGGAAATTAAGCTGTTCAAGGGTCCGGAAAAGGAGTTTTTTCTGAGGGCTTTCAGGCGTTCTGGGGGATACCGCCCCGCGATTCTCACGGCCTTAGCGGAGGCGGGCGTTCCAAAGGAACTTTCGTGGCTTCCGTTGATCGAAAGTGGTTTTAATGTCAAGGCCTTGTCTCGGGCCCGCGCCTTGGGGTTGTGGCAGTTCATCCCATCTACAGGTTACAAGTTCGGTCTCACAAGGGACCAATGGATAGACGAGAGGATGGATGCGCATAAGTCTACCCTGGCTGCTATTGCCTACCTTCAGGAGCTTCACAAGATATTCGGAGACTGGTGTACCGTGCTGGCAGCATACAACTGTGGGGAGGCCCGGGTCCTCAAGGTTATCCGTACCCAGAACATCCAGTATCTGGACAACTTCTGGGATCTTTATGAAAAGCTCCCGTGGGAGACAGCGCGTTATGTCCCGCGGTTTCTCGCAGCTCTCCATATCATCAACGACCCGGATCGATTCGGCTTTGATCTGAGAGACCTTGATCCGCCCCTGGTGTATGAATCGGTTACGGTCTCCAAACAGGTTCGTTTGAAGGATATCGCTAAGGCCCTGGACGTGCCCGGCAAGCAGCTTGAGATGTTGAACCCGGAACTCCGCTACGAGGTGACCCCACCCACACCCTACCAACTGAAGGTTCTTAAAGGGCAAAGTGGTGAACTCATTGCCAAGCTGGATGGGATTCCAGCGTATACGCCGCCCAGGAGACATTATGCCTATCATCGGGTCCGCCCTGGCCAAACCCTCTCACAGCTAGCCAGTAGGTACCACACTAGCATCCGCGCCATCATGGTCGCCAATAACCTGAGAAGCTCAAACTACATCAGGGCGGGACAAAACCTCAAGATCCCCATGAAAGGAAGTGGCAGCATTGATACAAGGGCTGGTGAAGGGGGCTCTTTGAAACCCTTTCGGTACCGTGTTAAGCGCGGGGATTCGCTATGGCTCCTGGCACAACGGCATGACACGAACATTCAGGACATCATGAATCTCAACGACCTAAAGAGTGCCCATCTTCACATTGGCCAAGAAATCCTCATCCGTCCGGGGACCCATGGCGTGGGACTAGAACTAGGCACGAAGGCCTACAAGGTTAAACGTGGCGATAGCCCTTATCACATCGCCGTGAAACATAACATGAAACTGAAAAGATTCCTCAGCCTGAACGACCTGACCCCGAGGTCGAAGATATATCCAGGACAGGTGTTGCGGGTGGACGCGAACTAGGGGACGCCGCCGCTCGGCAGATAGAGTCAAGGATTCACAATCCTAGTACGGCAGGTTTGACGAGGCCAATGATTTCGGTTAACCAGACGATGTCATTGGCTTTTTTGTGCCTAAGAGGTTCGAACACGTTGCGTGATGGTAGGGACATTGACCGGCTTGCTGCCCGCCGGCCCAGACCATTGGTCGGAGACCCTCACTTACGAAGGGCACAGACAGGGCACAGTGCCAGACTGTCGCATCAATGAGAAGAAATCCCTGGTTCAGGCAGCAGGAGACGTCAAGCATTTGACGGTGCGCGCGTACCGGACATGACGCCGCCGCAGACGACAGTCCATGGTGAGACCTTCAACCAACAGCCTGCGAGAAGTCGGCAAAGCGGCAGGGTATTCTTGCTTGCATTGGCCAACAGACGACGAGGCAGAGGGCCTTGATCAGGCCTGGGAAAATACTTGTCAGCATGCGGCCTTCGGTGCTAGTTTGTGTTATATCGCCCCCGTAGCTCAGGGGATAGAGCAAAGGATTCCTAATCCTTGTGCCGCAGGTTCGATTCCTGCCGGGGGCACCATATTTCAGAGGCCCATGACGCTTTATCGCTCGCCGCCGAAGCCGGATTGGCTAGACCATCTGCTGTACGCTGGCAGTGCACGGCCCTGTAGGTTGCCTTGGGAAGCGACCGGCTGGCTCCCCGCGAGCCCCGCCCTTCAGCGCAGGGGGCTTTACTCAGAGATCTTTGCATGAGATACACACGCTACAGCAAAAACACCTTGAAATTCTAGGTGCAATGATATATGGAGACACGTTACGATGGTGTTTGCAGCCGTGGGCGTTGACATTATCATTTTCGGCAATTTTCATTGAAGGAGGACGAGAGCATGGGATCAGAAAAGACGGTCAAGGACATTATGAATCCGATTGAAGAGTATGACAAAGTGGATGTTGAGGCACAGCTGTGTGATGCTTTGGCCATATTGAAAAGAAATCATGAGAAACTTAAGGGGGGAGACCCTGGTCGTTTTCACAAGACACTTTTTGTGACAGATGCCTCGAAGAAGATCGTAGGGAAAGTCTCTATGTATGACCTTATCAGGGGGCTGGTCCCTGAAAGTTCCAAACAACCGGAGCTTTTTAGCGCCCGTGCTATCTCGTCCCGGGCATTGGAAGTGGCCGAACAGGTTGGTGATTTCCAAGAGCGTTTCAAGTGGCTTAATGTCACTTTTTTCGACTTGGTCAAGCAAGAGGCGCATAAAAAGGTAAGAGACATCATGTCACCGGTTCATCCGGTCTTAAAGGAAAATGATAAAATGAACCTCGCCATCTACATTTTGTTTAAGGAAGGCGTTCGACAGCAGTTGGTGGAACGGGATGGCGAGATCGTCGGCGTGATCAACCTCATGGTTTTACTGAATGAATTTCTTGAGACGGTGAGCCCCGAGTGCTATGTGAAATGGTAAGCCTGAGCTTCGGTCCACAAATAGCAACCGCGAGGAAGGGAATCGTCCACGTCATGTCAGGGAAGTGCCGGTCCTGTCGAAGGGCGTTGGGCAAGGTTTTTCACCTGTGATTAGCCGTCGCTGACCCTTGACAGCATTTTGGGAGCCCATGGCTGTCAGGGGCGAAGACGATAACGCTACCGCAAACGACCCATGTAATGTCCATGCCATGTTGACCAGTGCATCCTTTTGATGTGGTTGCATATAGATCTCCTTAGCCGCAGGCCTTTTCTTCCTTTCCCTTCGGTACTTTTGGATTAACTAACCCTCCGCTGATCATGAAAACACCAACCTCCTTGCACTGAGAGCCTTTAAAAACTCATTTCAACGACCAGCCAGAACCTTTTGGGATAACCATGAGGGTCAAGCGAACCCCGTCTGGTTCAGTAGCCAAATCATGAACTGTTTGAAGCGCTTAAGGCGAATCTCCATGATTTGGTGAACCACTCTCGACTCTGTCGGGATCGAAAAGTCCTGTGAACTTGGTGAGAAGGCGTTTGGCAGAGGCCTCGACGAGTCACCCGGTTTTTGATATGAAGTCAGACGCACTCCGGCGCTTAGGTTGCTCACCCTGGAGTAAGAGAGATCCAATAAGTATGGAATTTGAGCTTGCCATCACACCCAGCTCATCATTGACTTTCTCTTTGTTTTGACCGTGGCTTGGGCTCTGGGCGGGCTATTCATGCGGTTTGGGCTTCCGGTCATGCTGGGAGAGCTGTTAGCAGGAGTCATCATTGGTCCTGCTTGCTTTGGCATAATTTCCGTCACTCAGCCCCTGGAGCTGCTGGCTGAGCTGGGCATTTTCTTCGCCATGTTTTACGCGGGGATGGAGATGGACCCAAAGGAACTTGTGGAACACACAGAGGGATTCCACGGTATTGCCGAGTTCCCTTTCGTCTGGCAGACATATGAGCCATATGCTCCCCCGTTACAGGTTTAACCGACTGGAATTGGCGGGATCCTTGGGAGACCTGGGAACGCTCATTCCTCTGGCCGTAGGCATGATCATGATCAACGGTCTGAGCACCGCCGGCCTGTTCTTTTCGGTGGGTCTTTTTTATATTATTTCCGGTTTGTATTATGGCCTGACGGTTCCGGTCCAGCCCATGAAGGTCATTGGGGCCTATGCCATTGTAACGGCCATGAGTGCTTCCCAGATCATGGCATCGGGGCTCTTGATGGGCGTGTTTCTCCTAGTCGTCGGGGCTACCGGCACGATGAGAATCATCGGAAAATGGATCCCTACCCCGGTGGTCAGGGGTGTCCAGATTTCCACGGGGACTTTGTTGATGGCCGAAGGAGTCAGGTTCATGGCAGGCTCTTCAAAATTTCAGATGCTCCGACAAGCGGCCGAGCCCTACCTGGGCCTACAGAGCTTGGGGCCGATTCCCATTGGCATCGTGATCGGAATCATGGGCGCCGTTTTGACGCTCCTGTTACTCGATAATAAGAAATTTCCCGCAGGGCTACTTGTGGTTTTGCTCGGTCTGGGTGTGGGCTGGGTTGCAGGCACCCACCAAGGCTTTGACAAGCTCCGACTGGGTATCTCCATGCCTTCGATCTTGCCTTTTGGCATACCCGCCGCAGCCGATTTTACCTTGGCTTTGCTCGTCTTGGTCCTGCCGCAAATTCCCATGACCCTGGGAAATGCCGTCATCGCCAATGCTGATCTATCCAGGGAGTATTTTGGGGAAGACTCGCAAAGGGTGACTTACGGCGCTTTGTGCATCAGCATGAGTCTGGCCAACTTCTTAAGTTTCGTCGTAGGTGGCATGCCGCTGTGCCACGGAGCGGGAGGTCTTGCGGCCCATTATCGGTTTGGGGCGCGCACCGCTGGATCCAATCTCATGATCGGGGCTATTTTTGTCTTGTTGGCCATTCTTCTGGGGGATCATACCCTGGCAGTGGTTTTCCTCCTCCCCATGTCAATTCTCGGCGTATTGCTGCTTTTTGCTGGAAGCCAGCTGGCCATGACCATCACCGACATGAAGGAGCGAAAAGATCTCTTTGTCGCTTTGGTCATGTTGGGTATCACCCTTGCTTCAAATCTTGCGATCGGCTTTGGTGCAGGCATCGCTGTTGCCTACGCATTAAAGTCAGAAAAACTAAAGGTTTAGCCCTCCATAGAGACTTTGAGCCTGCCTTGCCTTATTGTATTTCATCTCAAGTTCTTTGCCTAAGGTGTCGATGTGAAAAGCAACAGGCGACGATTGAGAAAACGAGGGTCCCACGATGAGGTACAAAACAGCCTGGAACACAGCAGATAGACTAAGTCCAGCCGGAAAAAAGCGTGTGGTACCAGATTATGTGTGGGCAACCAGCGAGAAGTCGAAACTTCGTGCCTTGTCTTTGTACCTTATTAGGTCCATTGTGGAGAAACACGGAGGGACCATCCAGATTGATCTCGCCACCAACACCATCGACATCGATGTGCCGGAGAAGGAAAAGGCTGCCTGCGCTCAAGAGCTAGAGGAGCAGGTGGGTACCATGTGCCGCTAAGACCCTTCCTTTAGAGATCCTCACAGTCCCCATAAATCCGGACAAGGAATCTTCTCAACCGCCGGGGAACGATCCAACAACAAGCCTGAACCTTATGTTCTTGCCACACCATGGGATTTACAGGCTCACAGATTGGCCACGGAAGCTTGAAGCCTGTGCCATGCCCTTCGGACATGATCCTGGGTCGTGTTGGTCTGCCCAATACAAAGGCGCAAGGCAAACTGTCCTTTGAGCTTCGTGTGCGTGAGAAACATCTTCCCCGATCGGTTCAACTCATCCATCAGGCCCTGATTGATTCGCTCGAGTTCTTCTTGTGTCACAGTGCGGTTAGAAGGATGATACCTGAAACAGACCACGTTGATGGTTACAGGGGCCATGACTTCGAATCGCAGGTCTTTGCGGATCCATGACTCGAATTCCTTGGCAAGTCGTATGTGGGTCCGAACCTTTGCTTGCAACCCCTTGATGCCGAAATAGCGGATGACAAACCAGAGCTTAAGGGCCCTGAAACGACGTCCCAGAGGGATCCCCCAATCGCGAAAATTCTTCACCCTAAGGTCCACACCGGTTTTCAAATACTCAGGCAGGATCTCGAACGTGGACGTCAGGGCTTTGGGATTTTTGCAGAAATAGGCGGAACAATCGAAATTCGTAAACATCCATTTGTGGGGATTGAAAACAAACGAATCAGCATACTCGATGCCGTCAAGGATATGGCGCATCTCTGGAAGGATGGCCGCCGTTCCAGCCATGGCCGCATCCACGTGGAGCCAAAGGCGATAACGGTCACAGATCTCCCCGATCGGTCCTAACGGATCCATGCCTGTTGATGAGGTGGTGCCCACCGTGGCAACGACACAGCATGGCACATGATCATCTTGCCTGTCTGCCTCAATGGCCTTTTCCAGCTCCTTGGGAATCATGGCGAAGTCCGTTCCTGTGGGAATAAGACGGAGATGATCTTTGCCAAAACCAGCAATCTTGACGCCTTTTTCAACAGAAGAATGGGCTTCTTCTGACGTATAGACCATGAGCCTTTGACTTGCTCCATCCTGAAACCCCTGCCTATTGATGGCAAAATTCGTAGCCCGTTCCCTGGCGCAAAGCAGGGCGCACAGGGTCGAGGTGGACGCCGTGTCCTGGATAACACCGCTGAAGCCTTCTGGAAGCCCTAGCATCTGGCGAAGCCAACCCATGACGACTTCCTCCAGCTCGGTGGCTGCCGGCGAAGTTTGCCAGACCATGCATTGAGCCCCTAGGGCAGCAGTGAGGAACTCGGCCAAGATCGATGGCCCACTGGTATTGGCAGGAAAATAGGCGAAGAAGGAGGGGTGTTGCCAATGGGTCATCCCAGGCAAAAGGATTTGTCTAAAATCGTCAAAGATCGTCTCCATGTCCTCAGATTCCGCAGGTGGTGCTGGGGGAAGCTGATCTTTGATCTGACCTGGTTCGACCTGAGCCAGAACCGGGTATTCCTCAATATGGTCCATATAATCTGCGATCCAGTCTACGATGGTGTGTCCATACTGGCGGAGTGTTTTGCTGTCCATCTTCGTTTTGCCTCTTTCTGAGTCCATATCATTTAATCCCTTAGGTGTGCGGTCCCTCCTTAACCCGGCCAATCTTTGGGCCAGCAATGCGGCACAGGCTATGATATCCATGACATGTCTGCAATGAAAATGATCGATTCAAGAGTGCCTGGACTGCAGCCTAATCCCTACAAGATACCATCACGGCTTGTACCGATTAGAGGGTTTGCCCCACTGCCTGTTTTTTTCTCAACAGACAACAATGGTTACTAATTTTTCGGTATTGTGATAACGGTGTATGGCGACCTCTAACCATAGAGGAAAACAAACACGGCTGTTGGCCTGTCTCAATCAGACTTGGCGGTTTCATAAAAAGTCAATTTTATTCGCTCCGTGAACGTTTTGAGTGCACTGGAGGCGTTCAGCTGACATGCTAAAACTCAGGCTAACACCCTCAAATAGTTAGCATTTTTTAACGCTGAACACCTCAAGTGCTTTTTTCTCAAAATGCTCAATGTCGCTCACAAAAGACTTTTTACGAGTTCATCAGACCTGGGCCTTAGGAAATCACAGCAACGGAAAAAGGATTCGGTTATGTTTCAGAAGCACAGTGAAAGTGGATACAAGGTTGCGCTAGAAGGGATCGAACAGAAGACGCTCGTGTACGGACAGAGGACCCTGATGGCGGAGTTCCTGCTGAAACAAGGTAGTACGTTGCCTCGCCATGGCCATCCCCATGAACAGACAGGTTACCTGGTGAAGGGCCGGATTCGTCTATCCATTGGGACGGAAGCGTACGACGTGCAGCCGGGTGATAGCTGGTGTATACCCAGTGGTGTTGAACACGGTGCCGAGATCATTGAAGACTCGGTGGGCATAGAAGTCTTTTCACCGGTCCGAGAGGATTATCTGCCAGACGAAAGAGAGACACCATAACTGGCCCAACAGTAAAAACCACTAGAGATCAAAGGGGGGCAGCAATGAAAAGAGCATTGTTTCCGGTCCTAATAGCGGGTCTACTCTCCATCGGCCATTCCACCTTTGCCCAATCTCCGCCTGTTCTGGACCGTAATGTCATCTTCACCGAAGGCATGGCCGAGGTAACGGGGCAAAACGACTCAGCCAACATTTCCCTTGCCGTTGTGACCGACGGGGAGAATTTGGAACACATTTCCTCGGAAAATGCCAGCGCGACCAAAGACGTTATACAGGCGATCAAGGCGTTGAATATTAAGAATCTTAAACTTAAGACCTCTAATTATCGCGTGACGCCCCAAAAGGATCATAAAGCCCGGCCACCCAAGATCAAAGGCTATGAAGTGCACAACGCGATTGAGGTGACGCTGGAAGGATTTGAGCCCGAGCATTTGTCCAAGCATGTTTCCACAATTGTCGGGAAAGCCCTGGACAGTGGCGCCAATAGCATTCATCGTATTCAATTTTACATCAAGAACAAAGCGCCATTGGAAAAGGAAGCTTTAACTCAGGCGACACAGGAAGCCATGGAGAGGGCTAGAACATTGGCCCAGGCCGCGGCTGTGAAGCTGAAACGCATCGTTTCACTCAGCACACACCCGATTCACATGCCCCCCAGCCCGCTGATGTTCGGGGCAGGCGTTATGAAGGCTGAAGCCGCGACCGGGGTGCCGCCGATTGAGATCGGGGAAAGCCAAGTCCTCGTCCGAGTCAGCGTGGCCTACGAAATAGAATAGTCATCAAAAACACCACGGGGTGGCAATGGGGTCGTCCTCTAGGTTTTCAAAAACCTATCTACTTTGGACTTCAGCTGCATCTTAAGTAACTCACTGGGCCCCAACTTGCCCCGCTCCCGTGCCAATCTGATAGACGCTTCGACCACATTTCTAGGAACCTTGGGCTGTTCAGTTTCTGGCTTACGCACAAGCCTCAGAGATTCCGTAGGACACGTGGAAACGCATAGGCCACAGCCTATGCAACGATCGCTATCTAGAAGTGCCTGGTCGCCTTCGAGACGCAGGGCTTCCATCTGGCAGCGCCCTATACAAGTTCCGCACCCCTGACATGTATCGGGATTGATGTTTGCTACAAATGAAGCGGAGAAATAACTCGCTGGCTTAGGGTAGCGTTTCAAGTTTTTGAGCACCTGGCAGCAGCAACCGCAACAACAGCATATATTTACAATTTCCTTGGCATTACTGGGCTGAAGGACTAGCCCAGCCTCTTCAGCTCTTTTCAGGATCTCTAGGGTTTCCTCTTTATCTATGACCCGTCCAAGGCCATTGCGCTCATAGTAGTCAGCTGCGATCCCAAACACTAGGCAGGTCTCCTCAAGTTTGTCACATCCCTTGCCTACCATTTTGCTCTCACGGCGGCAGATACAGGGTGCCACCGCGAACTTTTTCTGAACGTCAACCAGCTCCGCCACCTTTTCGTAGGGTAGGGCTTTCAACTCGGTGCTAATGCTTCGTTCAACCGGTATGGTTCTCAGTTGAGGAACCTTTTTCCAGATTTCACCGTCAAAAAGGGTAGGGATGTACTCATTCATATCTCGTATCAGATTCGCATCCAAGTCATTGACATGAAACTCCCAGATTCCGATTACATACTGCAGCGCCCGATAGCGAGTGGGGCGCCTTTTATCCTCAATTCTGAATATAAGACCTTTGCATGCCATTTCCTCCAAACGCTGAGCAGTCTCATAAACCGGCAGCTTGGCACGGCGCGCAATGACGCGAGGCTCCTCTGCGATGAGATTGAGGTGCACAGCGAGCGCCGCTTCCTCGGGGGTGAAGAGCCGACGCAGGATACGCAGTTCAACGCCTGTCTCAGTTGTGGGAAAGCCCCCCGGGAGGTTGTCTAAATGTTGAGCCAGCTTTTTGTAAACGTCTCTCTCCATATTGGTCTCCTGTGAGCATGCGGGCTTGGGCCTTTCATTAGCATGATTCGTCGCGGTTAGGAAGGCTGGCTGTCGGAAAGAAAACCCCTGGCGCTGCCACTTGACCAGGGGCCTATGTACAAGGCAAGGTCATTCTTCACCCTGTCTTGTCTAATTTGTCGTTGGTGGCGTAACTAATATCTAGCCCAATTTTTGTTCTTTTTCTTCAGTTGACCTGGAGGATATTTATGCACGTGCTCCTTGAAACCGTTGTATGGCTTGTCGTCATCCGTTTCAATAGTCACGTAATGGTCAAACTTCAACCGTATGTCTTTGGGCAAGGATGCAGATTCCCACCAGCGATTGTTTTCAAAGTAAAAGTACATTTTTCTAGAAGCATCGAAGTACACGAAGCTCGAGGGATAATACCGATAGGCATATTTTGCCCGATACCCGTGGGATGGTGCATGGGATGGCGGCCCGTCTTTCTCAACCTTTTTGGAACAGTTGGCGTGGCAGTTTGTCGGTTCTGATTTCCAGTCGACATGCGCGTCTCGTGACGTAGTTTTACACCCACTAAAAGTAAAGATAACAGGGACACAAACCAAAGAAATCAACAGCTTGACCAGAGATTGTTTCATCTTTCTCCTCCTTGGGATTGTCTAGGGGAGTTTCAATACTGGGGAAAGCCATACCTCTGCCTATTCTTCAGAAGTTTTTTCGGCATCGATTGGCAAAAGCTTTAATCTTGGAGAGAATGTGTCTATTGAAATTGTTATAGCAGGCGGAAAAGTGGGGGAGGGAACGAAGAAGTCAAGAGCGACACGGCACCCGCAGAGCTAAGGAGTAGTCACAGCTAATGGAGATCGGAACTTCTGTCAAGGATGGAGCAAGGATGGTAATAAGCCGAACGCCAATGTTAATCTACGGCCTCACCGTGGTATAAATTACCTTTCCTCGGCGCATGAGCAGGTTTCTCTCGAATAGATGCTCCATGGTTCCCACGTACTTTCGTTGGTATTCCCCGTCGAAATAGAAATTCACGGTCTCCGGAAACCATGGAGTTCCCATAAGATGTTCGAAGAAGCCGGCTTCCGCCACCTCGCGGTGCATGAGGACTGTGTAAATGACGATTTTCTTTAGAACATCGTCTCCAAGCTTTTGCCTGTTCTTCAAAAAATCCTCAACCCGTTTCTTAGCTCTTGATATCGCTTCCTTGACTCGAGTGAACGGAGGACCGTGTCCAGGAAACGCAACCCTGATGTCTAAATCTGATAACCTCGCCAAAGACTCTTGATGAAGAAATAACGCTCTACTCCCTTCAATCCTCAGAGTCATAACAGCCATGTCATCTTCCCAAAGGGTGTCAGAGGATAAAAGAATCTTCTCTCTGGGATGATACAGAACGATTCCGTCAGCAGCATGCCCGGGGGTGTAGACTACTTCGAACTCATGTGGCCCAATGGCAATGGTATCGCCATCATTTAGGGCCAGGGTGGAATCAAAGAACTCTGCCTTCTGGTTGTAATACTTCCACCAAGTAGACCAATCGTCCCGACTGTCTATGAAGTGTTTTCCCACCGAATGAAGGGCAATCTCACAGCCGGACTTCTCTTGAATATACCTGTTGCCCCCAATGTGGTCGCAGTGGGTATGGGTGGTTATGATCAAGCCCACATCTCCCAGGTCAATTCCCAGTTGACCTATTAGCCTGGCAGTGTCATCAAAGTCCGAAATGTATGCGGTGTCTATCAAAACAGGCCGTTCACATCTGCAGACGAAATGATTCCCGTTAAGAAATCCTCGTTCCAGAAAAAAGAGATCTTTCAATACTTCTATCGGTCTCATTCACACTTTCTCGGCCCTGTCCATTCTTCTCCCAAGACAGGAAAGGTGGCAAAATTGGCACTGCCCCTATTCGACGACGGAATACTAAGGTAAACCTGACAATGAGCTCAAGGTTAGTACGAATACCTCAGCAGACTAAAAATGGAAAGAACCTCGTGTAGATTTCGGATGGACATCTAAAAAAAGAGGGGTCTTTCAAATAGTTACGTAGCAGAGATCGACAATCTAGGCTTATTGGCTGAAACTACAATATGTAGACAAAAAGGAAGAAAGGCAGAGCCATTTCTGACTCAGCGTTTTTCTCTAAAGATGGGTCTTAGGACCTTTTCGGTCTCATGACCCCGAAGGTCAAGATTATTTCTATGATTTGGGCGGGTGATTGTGGAGAGCGATATCAAAATAGATGCCACAGGAATCCATGGGCCGCAGCAGTGATAAAGCAGCAGGCGTCGTCATCGTCATTATCCTCATGGTCTTCATCCTCCTCAGGGACTTCATCCTGATCGGTGCCCTTGTCGGCGTCACGGTCGTGGACAAAGATGTCGCTCTCACCATTGGTGTCATCGACCACGAGGTTGGTGGCTTCCGATTCAAAGGCCACAAACCTCCCATCTGAGGAGATGGAAGGAAACAAGCTG
>Ga0111161_1115_pt1 | contig 13558 bp, 10 predicted proteins | sample DeeMarSeWOR28_12_FD_80264 | JGI IMG/M metagenome (GOLD analysis project Ga0111161, IMG submission 80264) | Nitrospira bacterium SG8_3
AAACGCTCAACTTCAAGGGATTCTGGACCACGCGACGGATCCGTGGGGGATCAAGGTGACAACCGTGGAGGTCAAACACATAGACCTGCCCCAGGAGATGCAGCGGGCCATGGCGAAGCAGGCCGAGGCAGAGAGGGAAAGGCGGGCCAAGGTGATCAATGCAGAGGGTGAATTTCAGGCGGCCACTCGTTTGTCAGAGGCAGCGGCCATTATTCAAAAATACCCTGAGGCCTTGCAGCTAAGATATTTGCAGACTCTGAGAGAGATATCTGCAGAGAATAATTCCACCACCCTTTTCCCCATACCCATAGACCTGTTGAAGCCATTCTTGAAGCGGGGAGAGTAAAAGTCCCCGAATTCCTGATCCGCCTCGAAGGGATCAGGGCATAAGAGATAAGACTTTTGAGGTGCTAACCTAGGAAAAGGAGCAGGAGAGGTATTTATGGCAAAAGAGAGCAAGAAAGAAGAGGTTAAGGGAGAGGAAAAGCCCATAGAGGAAATGACTGTCAAGGAACTGAGGGAAGTGGCCAAAGGGATCCAGGACATCACTGGCGTTAGTTCCATGAAAAAGGAACAACTTTTTGAAGCCATTAAGAAGGCGAAAGAAGAGGAGGGAAAGAAGGGGGAAGCACCGGCACAAGAAGCTGCAGCAGAAGAAGCGGCAACAGAAGAAGTGCCAATGGAAGCAAAGGCAGAGGAAGAGGAGCCCGAGCAAATAGAGGGAAAAGAAGAAGAGGCGGAAGTAAAGGAGCCAGAGGAAATAGGGGAAGAGGAGAAGCCCTTAGACAAAATGACGGCCACAGAACTGAGGGAGATAGCGCGTGAGATCCCTGGTGTTGAAGGCGCTCATGCGATGAAAAAGGAACAACTCCTGGAGGTCATTAAAAAGGCGCGAGGAATAAAAGAGGAAGCGCCGGTTGAGAAGAAGGAAAAGAAGGGAGCCGAAACTGAGGCAATCATAAGGGATTTGAAACAGAAGATTATTCTTCTTAAACAGGAAAAAGAGGCGGCACGGGCGACAAAAGATAAAAAGAAATTGGATGTCTTGCGCCGCCGCATCAACCGCCTAAAAAAGAGAACAAGAAAAGTGGCCCAGGCGGCCTGATAGAGGCTTTACATTCAAGCAGCGAAAGGGTAGGGGAAGGTGACCTTACGGAACTTCTGATAGGTAAAATGCAACGGACAACCTACAACGGACAACTGACTACTGACAACTAACGCTGCGCAATTTGCATAAGAATCTGTGTTCACACCTTAAAGGTAGAATGTATTGATGAACGTGAAAGCAGGGCCTACCAATAGCAGCCTGAAGACAGTCGCCATCATTCCTGCCGCTGGAAGCGGTGTACGTATGGAAAACGAGCGTCCCAAGCAGTTTCTGGATGTGGATGGAAGACCTCTTTTAGCGGTCACCTTGGAGAAATTTCAAGTATGCCCTGTGATTCATACTGTCATACTCGTTGTACCTGAAAAGGACGTGGCATACTGTCAGAGCGAAATCGTAGAACGGCACCGTCTGACAAAAGTGAAAAAGGTGGTGGTTGGAGGGGAGAGGCGCCAGGACTCGGTGAGGTTGGGTATAGAGGCTTCAGGGGGTGAGTGTGAACTGGTCCTGATTCATGATGGTGTGAGGCCTTTGGTTGCTCCTGATCTTATTGTGCGCATCGTGGAGGCTGCGCAGGAAAATCGCGCTGTCATCACGGGTCTGGCTGCCAAAGAAACGGTCAAAGAAATTGACCAAGATGCCCTCGTTGTGAGGACCTACGACCGACAAAGGGTCTGGTTGGTGCAGACGCCACAGGTCTTCCGATATGAAGATATCTTCATGGCACACCGTCGGGCCGTGGAGGAGGGGTGGGAGGAAGTCACAGACGATGCCCTTTTGGTGGAGAGAGCGGGGATACCTGTAAAGCTGGTTGAAGGTTCTGAGGACAATATCAAGGTGACGACGCCTCAAGACCTGGAACTGGTGCAGTTTTTGTTGGGTAGAGAAGACAGGAAGTAAGCTAATCGGAGGATGAGGCTATGCCCCTTTTCTCAAGGCCGCATCTATTGTGCGAGTGGGCGGTGCTCCAATATTTTAAGGTTTAACAAAGTGACGGGAGATTCCCAGGGGCTCAGGGGCGCAAACCTCAAAATATTGGGTCACTGCGGGGCCCGGTGGAATTTCTTTTGAGATACGGCCTTTCGAAAAGGGCCTTAGCCTCATCCTCATAACCGATATTCTTTTTTTCTGGTTTCTTCATTTTTTAACTTTAGGCACTTTAGCTCACTTTAGACACTTTAGGCATTCAGGAATATGGTTCTGAGGATCGGTACACGTGGGAGCAAACTAGCCCTTGCCCAGAGTGAGTGGGTGAAGAAGAGAATAGAGGGCAGGCACCCCCATGCGCAGGTGCAGCTGGTGAGGATCAAGACCACAGGGGATAAGATACTGGATTCTCCCCTTGCCAAGATCGGGGGGAAGGGGCTATTCGTAAAGGAGATTGAAGAGGCCCTTTTGAATAAACGTGTGGACTTGGCCGTTCACAGCATGAAGGATGTGCCTGCAGCGTTGCCAGAAGGTCTAATTCTGACAACCTTTCCCAAACGGGAGGATCCCCACGATGCCTTTGTCTCCATAGATTGTCCAAACCTGGGCCAGCTCCCCCGCGGGTCTCGGGTGGGGACGGGTAGTCTGAGGCGGGCCGCCCAACTCCTTCACATTCGCCCTGATCTGGAGTTGTTGCCCCTGCGGGGGAACGTGGATACGCGGCTCCGGAAACTGGAGGCCGGGAATTTTCAGGCGATCATTCTGGCAGCAGCGGGAATGAGACGTCTTGGTTTTGAGGACCGTATCAGTCAGCTTCTTTCCACGGAACAGATCTTGCCGGCTATTGGCCAGGGGGCATTGGGTCTGGAGGTGCGCCATGATGATGAGGAGACCATAGGACTGATCGATTTTTTGAACGACGAGGAGACACAAGTTACGGTTGAGGCAGAGCGGGCCTTTTTAAAAGAATTGCAAGGGGGCTGTCAGGTTCCTATCGCCGCTTTTAGTCGTCTAAACGGGGGGCGTTTGGATTTGGAGGGAATGGTTGCTGAGCTGGATGGTTCCAAGGTTATCAGAGATAGAATCACAGGGGCAAGGAATAAGGCTGAGGACATGGGTATCCGTCTTGCCAGAAGGCTTCTGGCCTCCGGCGCCGATGAAATCCTTGAGAGGATTTACGGGAAAGCGTAAATAGAATTGTTGGCATCTCTTAAGAATTCAGGTTGATCCAGGTGGTTTGAGTTTGTCCAAGCTCACATCACAGACTTATTTTCTCTGGGAGAATAATTCGCCCAAAAGGTATCATCGCTGCAAGCCTTTTCCTCTGCCAATGTCGGCAGAGGAAAAGGCTTGTCTGTCCGCGTGTGTCTGCGGCTAATTCGATAGGATGTTGAAGCATGGAACGAAACGAGAAAGGTAAGGTGTACCTGGTTGGTGCGGGCCCAGGAGACCCGGGCCTGTTGACCATCAAGGCGAAGGCCTGTCTGGAAAAGGCTGATGTAGTTATATATGACTATTTGGCCAACGAGGCCTTCCTCAATCATGCGGATGAAAAGACGGAATTAATCTATGTGGGGAAGAAGGGAGGGGACCACACCCTCAGTCAGGAGGAGATAAACAAGCTGATTGTGGAAAAGGCCCTAAAGGGTCTCACGGTTGTTCGGCTCAAGGGAGGAGATCCCTTTATATTTGGTCGAGGTGGTGAGGAGGCAGAGGAACTGGTGAAGGCGGGTGTTCCTTTCGAGGTTGTGCCTGGCATCACTTCAGCCATCGCCGTCCCTGCCTATGCGGGGATTCCTTTGACTCATCGAGATTACACGTCCACGGTCGCCTTCATAACGGGCCATGAAGATCCGACGAAAGAGACGTCTAGTATAGCGTGGGATAAACTGGCGAGCAGCGTGGGGACACTGGTTTTTCTCATGGGCGTTGGGAATCTGAAACAGATTGCAGAAAGGCTCATGAAGCATGGACGTTCTCCAGACACACCCGTTGCCCTGATTCACAGAGGGACCGTGCCAGAGCAGAAGACAGTGGTGGGTAGGCTTCAGGACATTGCAGAGCGCGCTCAGAAAGAAAGGTTGAAGCCGCCGGCCATCATCGTTGTGGGGGATATCGTGCACCTGAGAGAACAGCTGAACTGGTTTGAAAACAAACCCCTTTTTGGGAAACGGATTGTTGTAACGAGAGCCCGGAAGCAGGCGAGCGGTTTCCTCGCACGTTTAACTGATTTAGGTGCAGTGTGTATCGAGTTTCCCACGATTCAGGTGGTGCCTCCCAAAAGCTGGGATGCGCTTGATCGGGCCATGATGCGTCTGGAGCGCTACCAATGGTTGCTCTTTACCAGCGTGAATGGTGTGAAATATTTCTTTAAGCGCCTAGAGGATCTAGGATTGGACATGCGGGAACTGAAAGACATGAAAGTCGGGGCCATAGGCCCTAAGACGGCCGAAGCTGTTTATGAAAAAGGGATAAGGCCAGACTTGGTCCCTGATGAGTATCGCGCGGAGGCTGTTGTAGATGCGTTTAGAAAATGGAATGTAAAGGGCATAAAGATTTTATTGCCCCGGGCAGCCAGGGCGAGAGAAGTCCTTCCCGTGGAATTGGTGAAGCTGGGAGCGAATGTGGATGAGATTCCAGCCTATGAGACCGTCAGACCGGATCATGACAAAGGTCGCGTCAAAGAGATGTTGGAGAAGGGGGAGATAGACATGGTCACCTTTACCAGCTCTTCGACAGTCACCAATTTTGTGGAGATGTTTCGTGAAGAGGGGCAGGACCTGAAAACATGGATGGCCAAGGTAGCTGTAGCGTGTATAGGGCCTATCACGGCTCAGACCGCAGAAGAGCAAGGTTTGTCTGTCAGGCTCGTTCCCGAGGAATACACCATTGAAGCCCTCACAAGTGCCATTGTCCAGTATTTCGCATCAGTCTAGCTTGAGAAGAGGGGGCGTACATGTCCCCAATTGCCAAATTTTCTTGACTTCCTAAAGACTTTTCTATAAACACTTTCCGTGCACCTTATCCCTTCATCAAGCTTTTTGGGGGATGAATAGAATGGACAGAGTCTCAAAGATGTGCATACGGTGCTCCTGACAGGGATTGTGCCCCTGTTGGGAGCCAGCAAGTTCCGCCAACCGCCTGTTAAACAGTCTATACGCGTTAACCCACAACGTCACTCAAGTTATAGACCTCCAAGAATAACAGTCTTTTCTTTTAAATTGCCTAAACCTCCTATTTGCGAAACAGAAGAAGTGGACCTCTTTGTATTGAAGATATGCCGCTTGGCTTTAATCAGGTAGCCGATTCACAGCAGAAAAGGAGGTCAAACCTTGTACTATCTCTTCTATTTTACCCTATCCGGAATCTTCCTGGGGGCAATCTATTCCATTATTGCTCTGGGTATCGTGATCATCTACAAATCCACCAAGGTCTTTAATTTTGCGCAAGGCCATCTGCTCATGGTCGCTGTCCTTTTCGGTGCCACCCTGTCTCATAAATTTGGCATCATAGGCGGAATGTTTGTGAGCGTGGCGGCCACAGCGGTCATTGCACTGCTATTGGAAAGGTTGACACTCCGCCCGCTTATTGGCCAACCCTTGATCGCTGCCTTGCTAATGACCATCGCACTGGGTTACCTCCTGGAAGGAGGAGCTTTGATGCTATGGGGAGAAGGGCTCTATAAATATCCAGAGTTGTTTCCCGCAGAGGCGATCATGATACGCAGCATTGCCATCGACCAGCAGGTGATCTGGGCCTTTGCCGTCGTTGTTGTGGGCTTTACGGCTTTTGCCGTTTTTTATAAAAAGGCCGTCCTGGGGAAGGCCATGAGGGCAACGGCAGAGGACCATCAGGTGAGCCAGAGTATGGGTATCCGGGTCACACACATTTTCAGCATAAGTTGGGTCATCGCCGCCATATTAGCCTATGCGGCCTCCATATTTCTTGGAAGCCTATCGGGAGGGCATTATCTGAATAGTCATTTGGGGCTCAAGGCCATCCCGGCCGTGCTGGTGGGCGGGCTTGATTCCATTACCGGGGCTATTGTAGGAGGGTTTATCGTTGGCCTCCTTGAGAGCCTTGTGACAGCGTATTTGAGTGGGGAGCTGGGAGAAGTGGTCCCCTTTATCGTTCTTCTGATCGTGTTGCTCATCAAGCCCTATGGGCTTTTTGGAATGGTCAGGATAGAAAGGATTTAATATGACTCGACCCGCTGGCGTTTTCGATGTCAGGTATGAACAGGATATAGCCATTTTGAGGACGATTCCTCAGTGGGTTGCGTTGGGCTTATTCCTCCTTTTTCTCCTACTTATCCCCCAACTATTCCCAAGCCGATTCCTGCTCAATGTGATCAACACGATCCTTATAATAACGATAGCGATCCATGGCCTGAATATCCTTACAGGCTATGCTGGTCAGATTTCTGCGGGCCATGCCGCATTTATGGGGGTTGGGGCCTATGCGTGTGCCTCCTTTATGACCATCTGGGGGCTAAGCTTCTGGATTTCTCTTCCTCTGTCTGCATTCACTGCAGGGCTTGTGGGGATTCTTTTTGGCTTGCCGTCCTTGAGGCTCAAGGGATTCTATCTGGCGATGGCGACCATAGCGGCCCAATTCATCATTGCGGCGTTCTTTCTTCATTTCAAGCCCGAGATATTTCGTGGGGCTCAAGGTATGAGCATTGAGCCGATTCAACTGGGGAGCATCGTCTTTGACACGCAACAAAACCTATACTACCTCATCATGCCCATCGCTGTGCTCATGACCTACTTCGCTCAGAACTTGGTCCGATCCAGGCTGGGAAGGGCCTTTGTGGCCATTCGGGATAATGACTTGGCTGCAGAAATTATGGGGATTAGCCTGTTTGGGTATAAACTCAGGGCCTTTTTTATCGGTTGCTTTTTTGCTGGCACCGCAGGTGCGCTTAATATCGCATTCAGGTGGACTGTTCGGCCAGACCAATACAGCTTGATGGACTCCATATGGATGCTGGGCATCATTATTATTGGGGGCATGGGTTCGATCTTAGGGGGCGTCTTGGGAACCGTTTTCATAAAGGTCCTGGACGAGATGGTCTCTGCGCTTACCCCTTTTTTGGGCCGCGTTCTCCCATCGGAGCTTGCATCCCGCATCGGCGCGTCCACAGGGCTTGTGGTTTTCGGACTGGTGGTTGTGCTTTTTCTTATTTTGGAGCCCAGAGGGCTGGCCCATCGGTGGGAGATATTGAAGAATCGTTTCAGACACTGGCCGTTCACCTATGGCCATTAGAAGGGGGTGAGAGACAGGATCGAACGAATACAGTGTGACTGATGTTCGTTTTAATTAACCGACAAAGAGAGGAGGGTTATTTATGAAAAAGATGAGCATTTTGGCAGTCTTGGTTTTCCTGCTTGTGAGCTTGCCACTGGCCTTCAACGGAACGGTATTGGCCAAGGAGAAATACGGTATAGGCTTCCTGGGGGATCTCACAGGCCCCCTCGGGTTCTGGAATGCTCCCAGATTGGTGGGTATCCAGGACGCCATCGAGTACATGAACAAGACCTATGGCGGGATCGGTGGCAGAGAGGTCTTTGTGGAATGGGAGGATACAAAAAGCAAGATTGATATTGCCACTAGCGGGTACGAAAGACTCAGAGCAAAGGGATATCCGATCTGGCATACCTGCGGAACCGGAGAACAGCAGATCCTGAAGGCACGGTATGAAAGGGACCGGTCCCAGTGTATCTACACTTGCAGCACCAGTCCCAATGTGATCTACCCGCCAGGATATGCCTTTGGTACGGCTGCCTACTATCCAGATGAGTGGGGACTTTTTACGGACTGGGTGGTGGAGAATTGGGATTTCAAGAAGATGGGAAGAAAACCTCGGTTTGCCATCCTCACCTATGGGAGTGGTTATGGCAAGGCTTGCATTACCGATGAGTTCATGGATTATGCCAAGAAAAAGGGATTCGAGCATGTGGAAACCATATTTGTGCCCTTTGTGACGGTGGACGCGATGACACCTCTGATGAAGGCCAAAAAGGCAGGGGCCGATTGGTGCCTCGGACAATGGATCTATCAGACCGTGCCCCCGTACCTGAATGCCAACTACAAGATGAAACTGGGCCTGAAGTTTGCCGTGAACACCTTTGGTGTGGATGATGTGATGATTTATAATTCCACCCCTCAGGAGGCAGCCGTTGGGCTGACAGGAATCACCAACTGGCGTCTCACCTGGGAGGACACCCCAGGTTTGAATATCATCCGAAGGACATGGAAGGAAAAAAACCGAAGGCCTGAGGACCGGGGTGCTGCCTATATCCTGGGCTGGATGAACACCTGGCAGACCAAGCGACTGATAGAGGAGACCCTGGCCAGGGTCGGAAGCTGGGACAAGATCACATCAAAAGAGGTGAGGATAACCTCGGAGGGTTGGGGCAAGGTGGATGTGAATGGGCTCGGGACCTTGACCTATGGCAAGAATAAGAGGGGCACCAGCGATTCAAGGATCGCCCAGGTGAAGAAGGTCAAGGTGAACGGGAAAGAGGTCGTTCGCTGGGAATATGTCAGCGGCTGGAGAAAGGCTCCCTTTTTGGTGCCAGCAGAGTGGCAGAAAGCAAAGGGGGAGGGATTAGGGCAGGGAAAGCAGATGCGATGAAGAGCGTAGAAGGTCAAGGTTGGGAATTGAGCTGAAACATTAGACTTTGGGAGAAACATGGCAGACCGAAATGGGGTTGTGCTCAAAGCCGAGAAGATAAGTCTGACCTTTGGGGCAGTGCAGGCACTGGCCAATGTGAGCATTGAAGTTCAAGAGCATGAGCTGCTCGCCATCATCGGGCCAAACGGGGCAGGAAAAACCTCCCTGCTAAATTGTATCAACGGTTTTTACCGGCCTGATAGAGGAGGGATTAGATTCCTGGGGGAGGATATTACACGCCTTGCCCCGTTTAGGATCGCAGAGAGGGGGATCTCCAGGACCTTTCAGAACATGCAACTTTACACGGGTCTGACAGCCCTAGATAATATCATGGCGGGCCGACATGTCTATTTCCGGAGGGGTATGGCGGCATGCGCCCTGTTCTTCGGATGGTGCCGGAGGGAGGAGATAGAACATCGAGAGGCTGTGGAAGACATCCTGGACTTCCTGGAGATCAAGCCGATCCGGAAGCAGGTGGTGGGCGCCCTACCCTATGGCCTCAGAAAAAGGGTAGACCTGGGCAGAGCTCTCGCCCTCGAGCCCAAACTGCTTCTCCTCGACGAGCCTATGGCGGGAATGAACCGAGAAGAGAAGGAGGACATGGCGCGGTTCATCCTGGATATCTACGAAGAGCGGGGTACGCCCATGATCCTGATCGAACACGATATGGGTCTTGTGATGGACATTGCTGATCGGGTGGTGGTGCTGGATTTTGGGGTAAAGATTGCAGATGGACCGCCAGAGGAGATAAAAAATAATGAGAAGGTGATCAAGGCTTACTTGGGGAAGGGATAACGCCAAGGATACTAGATACCGGATGCTGGATGCCGGATCCAAAAATCAGAATTCAAATACGATGGGGTATCTAGAATCCCGTGGCTGGTGTCCTGCATTTATCGAGGAACTCTATGCTAGAGATTAATACCATTCCGGGACTCATAAAAGCCAATTATGAGAAATGGGGCGAAAACGAAGTGGCCGTCAGGGATAAGGACTTTGGGCTTTGGCAGGAATACACCTGGACGGATAGCTATGAAAAGATAAAGCATTTCTGCCTGGGCTTGAAGAGTCTGGGTCTTGAGCCAGAAGACAAGGTGGCCGTCATAGGAGATAATGAGCCTGAGTGGTATTGGGCGGCGTTTGCCACACAGGCAGCAAGAGGCATTGTGGTCCCCCAATTCACGGATGCGATCCCTGATGAACTTAAATACCTCATCGATTTTGCAGATTGTAAGTTCGTGGTTGCGAGGGACCAGGAGCAAGTAGACAAGATCATTGATATCAAGGACGACCTGCCCCAGGTGAAAAAGATCATCTACTGGTACTATAAGGGGATGCGCAACTACACAGAACCCTTTTTATTGAGGTTTAACCAAGTGGAGGAGATGGGGAAGGCCTATGAAAAGTCGCATCCTGATATTTTTGAAAGTATGCTTGAGGCGGTGTCCCCAGAGGATATTGCGAACATATACTACACTTCCGGCACCACGGGTCGCCCAAAGGCGGTGATGTGTAGTCATCGGGCATTGATCGGTTCAGCTCGAGCCACCATGTCCCTTAGCAACTTAAGTGAGAGAGAAAATATCCTCTGCTATTTACCCCCAGCATGGGTGGGGGAAGCCTATTTGGGTTCCATCCCACATCTATTGAGCGGTGCAAAGCTAAATATCCCGGAAGAACCTGAGACAGTCTTGCACGACATCACCGAGATTCTGCCATACATGATCCTCGGGGGGCCCAGACAGTGGGAAGGATGGGTCTCACAGATAAGGGCAAAGATCGCTGAAGCGGGCGCAATCGAGAAGGCGGTGTACAACATCTTTATGCCCATCGCTTTGAAAGTGGCAGATCTAAAGTTAAAGGGGAAGGAGGTGCCCCTTAGGCTGAGGCTTTTTTATGCCCTTGCAGACTTGTGCCTTTTGCGGCAAATTCGAGATCGCATTGGATTGAGCAACGCCAAATTTGCTGCCACGGCAGGCTCTGTCCTGGGCGAAGATACCTTTAAATTCATCGCGGCCTTGGGGATCAAGCTCAGACAGGTGTACGGGAGTTCCGAAGGGGGCATGATCTCAGGTCACGCTGAAGATGATATCCGGGTTGGGACCGTGGGACCTCCCTTGCCGAGAGTGGATGTGAAGATCTCTGATGAGGGGGAAATTCTGGTCAGAAGTACGTACGCTTTTTCAAAATACTATAAAAACCCTGAGGCCACCGCCGTAGCCCTTAGAGATGGATGGTGGTACAGTGGTGATGCAGGCAACGTGGACGAGCAGGGTCATGTCATTTTCATGGATCGCGTATCAGAGCTGGGTGAACTGCGATCCGGTGATAAATATGCGCCCCAGTACATAGAAAGTGGTCTCAGATACAGTACCTATATCAAAGACGCCATGGCTGTAGGTGACAGGACGAGGGATTATGTAACAGCCATTATTATCATCGATTTTGAAAACGTGGGGAGATGGGCGGAGATCAATCGAATTCCTTACACCACTTTTACGGATCTCTCCCAAAAAGAGGAAGTGGCTCAATTGATTCGAGCTGACGTGGAGAGGGTCAATGCCACCCTGCCGGAGGTGGCCAGGGTAAAGCGGTATGTCTCGCTCCATAAGGAGTTTGATCCGGATGAGGCGGATCTCACACGGACGCGGAAGCTCAAAAGGGAGTCATTGCAAAAGCGATATGGTGATTTGATCCAGGCCATGTATGATGGAAGAGATGAAATTGAGGTGGAAGCGGAAATCACTTACCAGGACGGCAAAAAAGGGATCCTTAGGACATCACTCAAGATTCATTTCATGGAATAATGTGAAATAATGAGCAGGGAAGAAGGCGGAAATGCTGAGTGTTAATAATATCGAGGTGGTCTATCACGATGTCATTCTCGTGCTCAGGGGCGTATCTTTTGGTCTTAAGGAGGGTCAGGTGATTACTTTGTTGGGTGCCAACGGGGCAGGTAAGACGACCACACTCAAGGCCATTTCGGGGCTATTGAAAACGGAGGTGGGGAAGGTCAGCCACGGCGATATTCATTTCAATGGCCGAAGAATAGATCGGATGGGTCCTGAAGATATTGCCCGATTAGGCATTGTTCAGGTCCTGGAAGGACGGCGGGTGCTGGAGCAACTGACGGTGGAGGAGAACCTTGAGGTGGCCACATACATCCTTAAGGACCGCTCAGAATCGAAAAAAGACTTGGAAAGGATGTATGCCTACTTTCCGGTGTTAAAATCTCTTAAAAACCAGAAGAGTGGATATGTGTCTGGTGGTGAACAACAAATGATGCTGATCAGTAGGGCCTTGATGGCCCATCCCAAGCTGATGCTTCTGGATGAGCCCTCCCTGGGTCTTGCCCCCCTTCTTGTTCGGGAGATATTCCGGATCATCAGGCAGATCAATAAGGAAGAAAAAACAGCTATTCTGCTCGTGGAGCAAAATGCCATTGCGGCATTAGACGTGGCTAGTTATGGCTACGTGATGGAAAATGGTAGAGTTGTGTTGGACGGAATGGCTACGGACCTAAAAGAAAATGAAGACGTGAAAGAGTTCTACCTCGGTTTTGGCGCCCTCTCTGAGAGGAAGAGTTACCGAGATGTGAAGCATTATAAGAGGCGCAAACGATGGCTAGGTTAGAGCCTATTCTAGAGAGAATGATAGCCAAAGTGCCAAGCATTCGTGTCGAAATTAAACGATAGACTCAGGAGGAAGAGATGGGTTGATACTGGATTCTGGCTTCTAGATCCTGGATAAGAAAAAACTGGCTTTTCTTTTCCAGCATCTAGCGTCCAGGATCTAGCATCACTTCGCCTTTGTGCGTGGACATGATTCTAATCTATTCCTCGGTTTTAGGCGGAGCTTAACCGGAAATGTCCATGGCCAAGAATCCTTTCATTCATGCTGATAGTCTGCCAAACCGAGAACCCGCCCCCATTTTCAGCAAGCATAAAGCCCTTCTTTTCAATGCCATAAAATGCCTTTTGAGGAATCCTGTCCGCAGTATCGTGGTCATCCTCTGCCTGACCGCCCTCCTCTGTCCCTTTGTAGCAGCCATAGCCATCTGCGAGGGCATAAAGTCACAATTCGCGAGCGTTCTAGAAGAGGGCTGTGATGTCTATGTGGCAAGGGATAACTATGGAAGCAATGCGCCCATAGAGCTGGAGATGATGGAAAAACTACGCGGGATTCAGGGTGTTACCAAAGTCGTCCCTCGAGTTACCGGACGCACTTATGTGAAGGGCAAGTTTATGGCTGTTCTTGGCATACCCTCCCAACGCGCTCCATCTTCTGTTCAGATCATTAAAGGGAGACCGTCCAAGGCAAAGGGAGAAGTCATTCTTGGATGGAGGGCGGCAGAATATCTTAACCTGAGTCTTGGAAGCCAATTCACCATAAAGAGAAGTCTTTATCAGGACTTCCGGATCGTTGGTTTATTTCATTCCCCCTTTAACATCTGGAACGCAGACCTCCTGGTGATGAACTTCGAGGACGCCTCAGACTTATTTGGAATAAGGGGTGAGGCTACAGACCTTTTGGTCTATACAAGGCCCGGATATGAACAGATTGTGGACATCATCATTCAGATCTCAGAAGAAGAGAGCGGGCGGCCCCCTCTAAGGGTGCAGACCAAGGACCTCATCGATCGTTACTCCAAGAGGGGTTTCAACATAAAGGCGGGGGTCTTTGCTGGTTTCTTAGGCTGGCAGACACCGGAGGTCCTGGAGATGATTGCCCTGGAGAACCTTATCCTAGGCCTTATCAGTGTGCCCTGCATTGTCCTGACCGCAACCGGGTGGATACACATCTTCAATGGAGCTGCCATTTCGAAATTCTTCATAGCCAATTTGGGC
>Ga0111161_1052_pt1 | contig 13551 bp, 14 predicted proteins | sample DeeMarSeWOR28_12_FD_80264 | JGI IMG/M metagenome (GOLD analysis project Ga0111161, IMG submission 80264) | Nitrospira bacterium SG8_3
GGCCTTGATGGGGCTGGGATCAGAAAAGGCGCCATTTTGGGTGCACTCTCCTTATATCTTGACTTCATCAGCCTCGTTTTGATGCTGCTCAGGATTTTTGGCCAGAGTCGGGGTTAAAGGCACACCAGGCCGACCAATACATGGAAATCCGTGGCGAAAAAGGCATTTGGGCGCACACCCAATTATCCTGAAAGGTTTAAGCCAGCATGGAGCCATCCTATTTGAAGTTGTTTGGGGAAGGGGAGCTCTCGGGGCGCATGGAAAAGGCGATCGCCCTTATGGCGTCATGCCGCCTCTGTCCACGCGAATGCGAGGTGAACCGCCTGGAAGGGGAGCTGGGTTACTGTGAAACGGGTAGGAAGGCTCGTGTTTCAAGCTATAATGCCCATTTTGGTGAGGAATCTCCACTGGTGGGAAGACATGGGTCTGGAACTATCTTTGTCAGTTCCTGCAATCTGCTCTGCAGTTTTTGCCAAAACTTTGAGATCAGCCACTTGAAAGAGGGCGTAGAGGTCGAACCTGAGCACATTGCAGCCATGATGCTTCAACTTTCAGAGAGGGGTTGCCACAATATCAATTTTGTAACACCCACCCATGTGGTTCCACAATTGCTTGAAGCATTGATACTGGCCGTGCCGCAAGGGCTGAAAATACCCCTTGTTTATAATTCCGGCGGCTATGACAAGGTGGAAACGCTGGAGCTTCTGGACGGCGTTTTTGACATTTACATGCCCGATTTCAAGTTCTGGGATGGAAAATGGGCAGAGCGGTATTGCCAGGCCCCTGATTATCCAGAGGTGGCCATGGCGGCCCTCAAGGAGATGCATCGGCAGGTGGGAGACCTGCTCATGGATGATCACGGCCTGGCACTCAGGGGGTTGCTGGTGAGACACCTGGTCATGCCAGACAATATTGCCGGGTCTGAGAAGGTATTTGAATTTCTGGTAAAAGAGATCTCTCCCAACACCTATGTGAATGTTATGGACCAATACAGACCCTGCGGAGAAGCTCATAAGGATGAACATATAAATCGCCGCTTGTCATCTCAGGAGTTCAGAGATGCCACGGATACAGCGAGGAAAGCGGGTCTAACGCGACTCGACCCTAGGGACCGAATTCGGCTGGTTTTTGGACTATGATGGAAAGCGAAAGGTTATTTATCGTTGGCGATATACATGGCTGCCTGGATCCGCTGAAGCGAATGATGGACAAGATCGACTGGCGACCTGAAGAAGATGGACTGATCTTTCTTGGAGATTACATCGATCGGGGAGTGGATTCCAGAGGTGTGGTAGATTATATCATCGAGATTTCAAATTCCTCTCCCCTCGTTCAATGCCTTATGGGAAACCATGAGAATATTTTGTTGGATTTCTTGAGTAGTGGAGACCCAAGGCTGTTGCTTCTCAATGGGGGAATGACCACGTTAGAGAGCTACCAGGTGGAGGAAAAGGGGGAGAAGGAGGCCCTCATTCCCCCTGAACATGTGGCCTTTTTCGAAAACCTTTACTTTTACATTGAGCTTGACGATTATTATGTGGTTCATGCGGGTTTCAGACCCGGCGTGGAGGTTGAGAAACAGGCCACTGAGGACCTCATATGGATTCGCGAGCCCTTCATCTTTTCCGATTATGACTTTGGCAAGAAGGTCATATTTGGCCATACGCCTCTGGCTGAACCCCTCGTGATGGATAACAAGATAGGCCTGGATACGGGGGCCGTCTACGGGAACAGATTGACCTGTCTTGAAATCCCTCGCATGAAATTCTATTCAGTGGAGGCCTGATTATTTGGCCCAGCCAACGAAGCGCTCATCCATTATTGGCCTTACTTCTACTATCCCGGTTGAAATTGTTTTCGCCGCTGGCCTGAAACCGGTGGATCTGAATAATGTCTTTGTCAGGTCAGACAGGCCCGAGAGATTAATCACCCAGGCTGAATCAGCTGGGTTCGCCCCTAACATCTGCGCCTGGATAAAGGGGATCTACGCCACGGTTCTAAACCAGGACGTGAAGAGGGTCATCGCAGTAACCGGAGGGGATTGTAGCAATACTATAGCCCTGTCAGAAGTTCTCACCCGAAGAGGCGTGGAGATCATCCCCTTTGATTACCCACCAGATCAGGATAGGGATCTCTTGACCGCCCAGATGGAGAAGCTGAGGTGCTCCCTTTCCGCCACTTGGTCTGATATCCGCACAGCAAAGAGGAGGCTGGATCGCATCCGAAGAAAATTGATAGAACTGGATAGGCTCACCTTTCAGGAGGATGTGGTCAGCGGTTTCGAGAATCACCTCTTCTTGGTAAGTAGCTCGGATTTCAAGTCAGATCCTGACCAATTTGAACAGGAGTTGGATGCGTTTCTCAAAAGAGCCAAACATAGGCAACGAAAAAAAGAGGAGATAAGGCTAGGATTTTTGGGTGTCCCCCCCATATTCAGTGACCTGTACGATCGCATCGAATCCCTGGAGGGCAGGGTTGTCTTCAATGAGATCCAGAGGCAATTCAGCATGCCGTATGGAGATGAGGACATCGTGGAACAGTATCTTCACTACACATATCCTTACCACATGAAGGGAAGAATTGAGGATATCGAAGGGGCTTGCAGGGAGAGAAGATTAGACGGATTGATCCATTACACGCAGACATTCTGTTTTAGGCAAATATATGACATCATACTGAAGGAAAGCATCTCTGTTCCCATCCTCACCCTCGAGGGAGATCGTCCTGGCGGAATAGATAGCCGAACGGCTATCCGTATAGAGACGTTTATTGAAATGCTAAAGGATAAGAGATAGAGAACGCCAGGTAATGGTGAAGTTGGCTAACCCTTCGAAAACACCCAACGATTCAACTGAACTTGAGACCTTTGAAAAACATTCAATTTTGTTCGAGGTCTAGGAAGGCGAAGATTTTAACCGGAGGAATACACGATTAGTATTTCTAGGATTGAAATCTGAGTCTGACGCAGCCTGCCCGCCATCGCGAGCCTGCTCGCTCAGGCGAGGGGGCGGGAGATTGGGCAAAAGGGGAGTTTTTCAAAGGTCTCGAACTATGCTTTGCTCCCGCTGATAAACCCCTCCGCTGTTTCCACATCCTCCTTGCTTCCGATATAAAGGGGCACTCTCTGGTGTAAATCGGTGGGCTTTATTTCAAGGATGGGCCCATGCCCATCACTGGCATATCCACCCGCTTCCTTTACCACCATGGCCAGTGGATTGCATTCGACCATTAGCCTCAACTTGCCAGTAGGCTTCTTGGGATCTTTGAGATCGGCCGGATACATGAAAATGCCCCCTTTTAAGAGGTTACGGTGGAAGTCTGCAACAAGGCTTCCCACATAGCGCGAGGTGTAAGGGCGTCCCGTGCTCTTGTCTTTGGTCTTGAAGTAATCCACACAGGCCTTTGTCTTATCATCCCAGTATTGGTAATTCCCCTCATTGACGCTATATGTCTTTCCTTTTTCAGGGATGCGGATCCTCTCATGGGAGAGAAGAAATTCCCCCACGCTCGGATACAGGGTAAAGCCATGAACCCCGTTCCCTGTGGTGTAGACCAGAATGGTACTTGAGCCGTAAACGAAATAGCCTGCCGCCACCTGTTTGATCCCGGGCTGGAGGGCGTGACTGAGGAGAAAGTCCACATCCGTTTCATCGCTCTCTGTCTTATAAATACCGAATATGGTACCGATGCTCACGTTCACATCAATATTGGAAGAACCGTCAAGGGGATCGAAGAGGAGGATGTAATTCCCCCTTGGATATTGAGGGGGTATATCGATCAGCTCCGCTATCTCCTCTGAACCCATGCAACGGAGTTGACCAATATGTTGCATCCTCTCGATGATCACTCGATTGGCAAAAACATCCAGCTTCTGGACTCTCTCTTTTTGCACGTTGATATCACCCGTGTACCCAAGAATGTCCACCAGACCCGCTTTGTTTACCTCCCGAGATATGACTTTGGCCGCAACGATTAGTTCGTTGAGGAGGTGGGTGAAGGCCCCGGTAGCCTCCGGATTCTGACGTTGCTCGTTAAGAAGGTGCTGCGTTACAGTAATGCCCACGCCTCTGGTAACCATTATTATCCCTCCTCAAATCTATCATCTGGCATCCAAAATCCGGTATCTGGTGATTAATACTTGATAACAGAATCCCAGAATTCTGGGTCCTGGTCCTTCCAGTCAGGCCCAAATCTTCTATCGCAGAAACCACTCATTCGCTCATACCACTTAGCCCATACGTTTTTTTTCTTTTCTCTCGCCTCAAGCACGTCAGCCATAAAGGTGGCGATTTTGTTTATTTCATCTTTTGGCGCGTAAAAAGAGGCCCCCTTCTGAATGGATTTTTTAAGATGCTCTTGGGAAATTGCATGTGCCGTAAGCATGAGGGCAGGAATTTCTCGTTTGTTTGCACTTTCAAGCAGCTCATATCCCTGTACGCCCATAATATCGAGGACCGCGATGTGATAGTAATTGTTCTCAAGAAGTTCTTTGGCCTCTTCAAAGGAAGATGCGGGATCCAGCTTACACATATCCAAGAGTTCGGTAAGCAGTTCGAGAACATCAGGCTCATCATCAACAATGAGGACTCTCTTCCCTTTGAGCATTTTTTCCGGTTCCATTTCAGCGTCTCCTTTGCTCCATCAAATCTCTTCAGATCGTATTACAGGATGAACATGCGGTTTTGACACCCCTCATACCATTGCCTCTTTGTATTCCAGCCTGTAGAGCTCAGCCAGCGTGATGAAGATGGTCATGATCAGCGGACCATAGATAATACCAAGGATACCAAAGAGTTTTATGCCTCCGAGTATGCCGATGAAAACCAGAAGCGCGTTCATGCGCATACCCTTCCCGATCATGCGGGGCTTGAAGAGGTACTCCATGATTATACTATAGGCCCCATTATATGCCAGAAAGCCTATGGCTGTTCCGGTCTTACCCTGAAGGATTAATATGATAAACGCAGGAACATAGACAATGGTGGCCCCGATAAAGGGTAAAAAGGCCATAAACCCGATGAGTGTCCCCCAGAGAAACGGGGACCCCAGCCCGAAGAAGAAAAAGCCAAAACCCCCAAGGATGCCCTGGATGATGCCGTTTAGCCCATTGCCAACGATAACGGCCCTGGCCATCTCACGAAATTTGCTCACCACCAGTTCCTGTTGTTCCATAGGGAAGGGGAGGAGTTCGGAGATATAATTCTTGAGGCGCTCACCATCTCGGAAGATGTAATAGACGATCAACATCATCAATAAGAAATGGATCAGAATGTCGAGCGATTTGGATGCGATGGAGCGCAGCTGCTTGGGCTTGGAGAGGAAGAGTCCCACGTTCACAGCCAGTTCCGTGGCTAACTCTTCAATGGTCTCCGGATTCACCTCGATGCCTGTCAGCTCTCCAACTTTCCTTATGCGTTGGGCCCAGACGGAATCACCCTCGAGGATTTGCTGAATCTTCAGCAAAGAGACGGCGTCCCTGCTCCGTCGATAAAAGTCAGAGGCCTCATTGGAGAGGGTCCCCACAAAGCCCCCCACAGGGATAACCAGCACGAGAAACACGAAAATGGTCATAAGCATGGAGGCTCCGCGCTCCTCACCCTTTAATAGCTTTTTTACCCAGGCGTAAAGAGGGTAAAAGGCGCTTGCTATAAGGAGGGCGAGAATGATGGCGGAAATGTAGGCCCAAAAGAGCCGCAAGAGCAGAATGAGCATGCCAATGAGGACAACAAGAAAGACTTTAGAGACAAAGCTTTTTTCCATTTTTTTGTTTTCCCTAATGGAAAATAATATAGATGAGAGTCCTTTTAGTCAAAATAATTTTAAACTTCAATTGAGCCCTCAAATTCAACGAACGCTTCAAGCAAAGAAATGCGTTACGGCCCTTAGTTGTTAAAAAACCCCGCGACCGTGCCGCGGGAATAGTTAAGCTTTGCTAGTGAAATGCTTATTCAATGTACGGCTCGGTAAAGGAACTGGGTTGTGCCCTCACTTCACATCCTTGCTGGGTGTAATAAAAGCCAGGTCCTTTGGGCCCGGATTATTAACTCCGTCAGAAAAATGGAATTGGATTCTTTCCACTGAAAGTGGCCAATTTCCTCTCACTCGCCTTGGCGCGGCGGGGTTCACTAAGTCTGGGGCTTGTAGGCAATACAGTCGATCTCGACGGCGGCTCCAAGGGCCAATTCCGCTCGGCCCACTGTGATCCGCGCTGGGGGATCGGAGCCCATAACTGCAAGATAGGCCTCGTTCATTTCTGAGAACATGCCCATATCTTTGAGAAAAACATCCACCTTCACCACATCATCCAAGGACGCCCCGCAATCCTTCAGAATGACTTCAATGTTCCTTAGTGTCTGAGTGGTTTCCGGCCCAGTGCCGCCCTCGACCAGATCCATGGAGTTTGGTTTCATACCCAATGTGCCCGAAACATAAATGAAGTCGCCCGCAACGACCGCATGGCAGAAGGCCGGAAGCCGGGCAAGCCCATCCACGTTTACTTTTCTCAATCTCATGAAATCCTCCTTTTATCTTATTTTTTCAGAATGACGGACTTTGTAGGAGTTTTACGAAGTAAATTGGCGAGAGAAATTCGTTTTAAATAGTTGTATAGGCTGGAAGCATCGTGCGTAATCCAAACAGACTGACAAATCACTGCAGTGAGGAAAATGCCCTCACATACAACTCTAAAATCCCAGGTGTCGGCCCATGATTTTTTTTTAGAGTTTCTTTTGTAGTCGACCAGGCACGCTGGAAATTCTTCCTTAAGATAATTGCAAACTGCACGGGCTTTTTCTTGATCTATTTTAGCCACTCTAATTTCTCTCCCCAACAAAGACTGAGCTCCATCGGCGTCCCCTCTGCTTATTTCATTGAATTTGTTCAAATATGTCCAAAAGGCTCCAGCGAATGTAAGCCATGCAGCCGCTGAGAATGAGCCCAGCAAGCAAGAAGCATGATGACAGTGGAATTGCATATAAACAAAATCTTACGATTGAGGCTAACCCCTCCCAAACCTGCTTCAGGTGATCTATAGAACGTAGATCGACGCCAAGCACTTCGAGGGCATCCGCAAGTGGAATCGGAGGCCAACTCTCTGTAACGAGCCAGACGAAGAATTGAAAACCAATGATGCCCATGCCTACCAAGGCAGGGGAGAAAGCGATCAAAATGAGAACGCCCATCACTATTTCAAGGCAGGTCCTAGAAAGTATTCTTAGCATTGCCAAAATTAGACGTATCATCTGAGGTTGCCCCGTTCTCTTCTATAGGCGGGAGGCGTTCCACGGTCCTTCCAAAAAAGAGGGTGGCAATTGACTGTTTGCCAGGACAGACAAAAACCCAATGCCTCTTACGAGAAATTGGGTCTTCTGCACTAAGTCATCTCTCACTCCCCGTTAAGGGTTATCGTTCATCTCTTACCCGGGCAGAAATTAGCTAAAACAGAGCTTTTTGTCAATCTTTGTTGGAGACAAAAGAAAACGCCCCAAAGCCGAAACTTTAGGGGAGGACGACTTGGGGCGCTAACCAACGCGGATGACACTCTTCGGAATAAAGGGCCAAGCCAAAGGAGGACCGCGCTGGATCTACGAAGGGTGTATGGAAGAGATCATCTTGATTTTTAGGATAGGCTATAAATTGCAGGACAAAATCCTGGCCTCTGAAATTGACTGCCTAGCGAATATGGCCTATCCACCAAGGCTGGCAGCATAATGTGTTTTCGTCTAGAGGGTCAATCGGGGAATTCCTGATTTTTCCAGTATAAACTTCTGATTTTGGGCTAAGGGATTGGATGATGCCTGTGTTGGCTGTCCATATAGCCAATGGGAAAGAAAAGAGGGTCGGAGCTGCAGGCAAAAGAAAAGCCCCTGAAAACAAGGCCTCAGGGGCGTAGAAGAGATTTTGCCTAGCATCTTTAGACAGTATAATTCAGCAGACAAGGCGTGTCAATCCCTTTTTTCAGATCTGTGGATTTCGCTCTTTGAAAAGCGAAGATTGCAAGGATACCAATAAAAAGCAGGGCCGCGATGACTCTGCCCATTTGACAACAGGGAATGGATCTATTTCATCTTAAGCTCACCAATAAGTGACCGGGTGAGTTTGGAAGTTCCATAATGGAAATCGGTCTGATACCCTCAGAACAGGGAATGACGAAAAGAAATCCAGAACTTAGGGAAGGAGCAGGTGACCGACCACGGACGCTAAAGAGAAGCTCGATGAAGAGGGAGAATTAGAGGGGTGAATGGTCAGAAAGAGTGCAATTGCGATGGCTAAAATTGTGGCTGCAATACACCAGACATTGATTCCTTCTTTATTCACAGGTATACCTCCTTTTGATACCAGCATTGAACTGAGATGGCACACTGATTTGCCTTAAATGAGAGAGCAATTTTGATACCAGATTACATTGTAGGTGTATTATATCTTTTTTTTACCGTCAGTTCAATGGGTTAAGTAAACATTTTAAAACAGAAGTTTATGAAAAAGTGTGGTTTCTTGAACACAAAAGGGCAATCGTGGTGTCCATTAATTCACACAATTTTATAAAACGGGGAAATCAGGGCCGCTTAATTGGTTTGAAACGCGGAAAGGGAGACAATGGAGGATTAATAGAAGATTTCCACGAATGCGCTGGCAGAGGAAGCCCGCTAGACCCTATTAAAAGCGATAAAAGAAGCAGGGGGTGATTACATGAAAAAAGCTTTTGGAATTTCGGCAATTATCTTCTTGGCAATAGCTTTAGTTGGGCGTGTTGCAGCCGAAGAACGGCAGTCGCTCCAAGTGGGGCGTTTTCAAATTGTGACCGTCACATATAGCTGTTACCATGACGAAGGCTCTGCGGATAGCGTTCAATCCATTCTTTTGGATACAGCCACTGGAATGACGTGGTCCATTAATTGTTGGAAAGGGCCAAGGGCAGATAAGCAGGGGCTGGCGCGCCGTACCTGGGAACCCTTTGAATGGAACGGCCAAGAAAAGAGTGGAAAGCGTGTCGTCCCTCTGCCCCCTTTAGACCGGTATCCATACTCGGAAATGAAAAAATGAAGCCCTGTAAGCAATTAATGTTACAAGGCTTCTCTGATCCCTGTTGGCGGAAGTGCATGGGAATCGAACCCACCTGCCAGGGTTTTAGCCCGGCACACCGGATTTGAAGTCCGGGAGCCCCACCAGTGAGCTATCCACTTCCTAAAGCTGCAAATGCGATTTGGGAAGAATCTTAAACAGCGAAACAGAGTGTGTCAACTGGATAAACCAATGAGATCCTTTTCCAGTGAGGCATAGACCCTAAGAGAGCCTGATCTCCCCGAGAGGTCAAGATAGGTGTCCAATGATTATATTTAAGATTCTACGAATGGGCTCAGCAGCGCCCCACAGGAGCTGATCCCCGCACGAAAATGCAGTCACATATTCTGGGCCAAATATCATCTTTCGAATTCTCCCCACGGGAACGGTGAGTGTTCCGCTCACTGCTGCGGGTGTCAGGTTCTCAATGGTCGATTCTTTATCATTGGGTACAAGCCTCACCCAATCGTTCCCCTTTTCAAGCATCTCAGAAATCTCGTCCAAGGGTATATCTTTGTCAAGTTTGATGGTAAACCCCTGGCTGTGACAGCGCATCGCACCTACCCGCACACACAGACCATCCACTGGGATCGGTTTTTTTGGCTGCAAAATCTTGTTCGATTCCACAAATCCCTTCCATTCCTCCTTGGTTTGTCCAGATTCCAGGCCTGCATCGATCCAGGGAATCAGGCTGGCGGCCAGCGGCACCCCGAAATTACCCATGGGTAGGGAAGTGCCACGGAGTTCTTTCGTGATAATGGCATCTAGCTGGATGGCTGTGGAGGCCGGATCACTGAGGGACTCCCTTGCAGCATCCCCGAGGGCAGACATTTGGGCAATCAGCTCAATCATATTCTTCGCTCCCGCCCCGGAGGCCGCTTGGTAGGTCATGGAGGATATCCATTCTATGTGGTCACCGGCAAATAGCCCTGAGAGGGCCAAAAGCATGAGACTCACAGTGCAATTGCCCCCGATGTAAGTCTTTATACCTGAGGAGAGACCAGAATCGATCACAGCCCGGTTCACTGGATCAAGCACAATAATGCTGTCCTCCTCCATCCTCAGGGCGGATGCGGAGTCTATCCAATACCCGGTCCAACCCTTCTTCCGTATTTCAGGGTAGACTTTGTTCGTGTAGTCACCCCCCTGACAGGTGACCACGATATCCTGTTCAGAGAGAAGGGGGACGTCAAAGGCGTCCTGCAAAGGGGGTATTTCCAGACCAATTTCAGGACCTTTTCCGCCAACGTTAGAGGTGGTGAAAAAAGTGGGTTCGTATGGCCCGAAATCCTGCTCTGCCAGCATCCGTTCCATAAGAACGGAGCCAACCATTCCTCTCCACCCCACAAAACCGATCCTAAGCATGATTTCCTCCTTAGATTTCAATCCTCAATGAAAACATAAATTTATAAATATAACGGAAAAATGATTCAAGAGAAATGATAAAATGGGCCTGGAAGAGGGAAAAGGTGGGCAGTGCCCAATCAATGCAGAAGTTTTTCCATGATTTGCCCCAGGATTTTGGCCACCGAATCATGGATTGTAAGGGCCGCATGGGGGTCGAGGGGTGTCTCATCCCGATTAATGATCATCAATTTTGCACCCGTTTCAACGGCCTGAATCGGGACCGACGCGGCAGGATAGACGACCAGCGATGAGCCCAATACGATGCAGAGATCACAATTCCGTGCATGCGCGAGGGACTGGGCCATTTTGTCCTCAGGCATGGCCTGGCCAAAGGAGATGGTATCGGGTTTGAGGATGCCAGAGCAATCGTCGCAATAGGGGACTTTAAGACCCGATCGAAGGCGTTCTTCAATCTCGTCCCTGTCGTACCCCTTCTTGCAACTCAAACAGGAGACAGAAAAGGTGGTGCCGTGGATCTCAATAATCTTGTCCGGTGAATTTCCCGCCTTGTGGTGCAGTCGGTCAACGTTTTGGGTCACGATGGCGAGCAGTTTCCCAGTCCTTTCCAGTTCGGCGATGGCCAGATGTGCCCGGTTGGGAACCGCATCCTTCATTCCCTGGTAGAACTCTGAACTCATTTCCCAATATTTCTCCCTGGCCTTTTCATCAGAAAGGAGCTTCTGAAAGTTGAAGTCCGAAGGGTCATATCTGTCCCATATGCCCCCCGGACTCCTGAAATCAGGTATCCCGGATTCGGTACTGAGTCCAGCACCAGTGAAGACCAAAGTCTTTTCTGACTCGCGTATGAGCTCAACCCCTTTGGCAACTAACGGATCCATAAAGACCTCCCATCTCTCTTATAGGGGTTGTTTTACTCTTTTGAGGGGTGGTTCTCAAGAAAAAGAGAACATTTCTCTGAATTCCCCTCCGATGCTTCGACATTGCTCAGCATCGACAGTGAGTTATATCGAAGGACTCACGGTCACTATTGGCCATGGTCTTTTTGTTCTTTTGGGGTGTAAATGAGCAGGCTCAATAGGCTTGACTCATACGAAAAAACGGGTTGGTGAGACGTTCTCTGCCAACGGTTGTTGCCGGGCCGTGCCCGGGGTAGACCCGTATATCGTCCCCCAGTGGAAAGATCTTTCTAATAACCCCTTCGATCAGTTGTTGATGGTTTCCTCCTGTGAAGTCAGTCCTTCCTATGGAACCAGCAAAGAGTGTGTCACCTGTAAAGACAGCACCAGGTGCATAAAAACACATCCCGCCCGGGGAATGACCAGGGGTGTGGATAGCCAAAATGGAGTAGCGGCCCACCTCTATTTTCTGACCATCCCGGAGGTGAGCGTCCGGTGTGAAATCTAGGGCAGGGGCGTCAAGGGAATGAATTAAGACAGGTGCTTTGGTAATATTCCTTAGTTCTTTTGCGGCGCCGATGTGATCAATATGGCCATGCGTGATAAGGATCTGCCTAATTTTTAAACTGTTACGTGATATTTCTTCTACAATGCGGAGAGCTTCGCCTCCAGGATCAATGACCAATCCCTCACTTGTTTTATCACATCCCATAATGTAACAATTGGCCTGATAAGGACCAACACCCATTTTTCTTAGCATTTTCCAGAACTCCAGACACTTGAATTGTAAATTGAAACTCGACTCAGTAGAAAAAATAAACTGTAACTTTGTATTGTCAATCCAATGGCCGGCTAGGATTGTTATCTTTCTCAGATCTATGCATTTTATAAAAAATGTATTAAGGTGCTTTTTGGCCTGTGGTCTTGACATTTCCACCTTGTTTCTGTGTGAACCAGTTGCGGGCAGAAAATGAGCAAAAGGAAGATTTGATCATGTTTTCTTTGAGGGAGGTTTTCGATCTGGCCATTCAGATAGAGAAGAATGGGGAGCAGTATTATCGGGATGCCCTGGAAAAGGTCTCCAATCCCTCCCTTAAATCATTGCTCCAATGGTTGGCGGAGCAAGAGGAAAAGCACCAAAGCTGGTTTTCTGAAAGAAAAGAAAAGCTGGATACGGTAGGGGAGGACCTGGAGATGGCGGAGATGGGGAGCTCAATCTTGCAGGGCATCCTTGGGGATCAGAGTTTTTCTTTAAAAGAGGCAGATCTGTCGGAAATAGAGGGCGTAGAAGCACTTATCGAACTTGCCGTCGAATTTGAGAAAGACAGCATTCTTTTTTATGAGATGATCGGGTCTATTATCGAGGATTTTGAAACTTCAGAGAAGCTCAACGAGATCATCGCAGAGGAAAACCGCCATATCGAGCTCTTGGAGGACTTCCAAGACACAGAGGAAAGGTTTTAGACCCGACTATTAGCTTTAGTGGAGGGAGGAGTGATGAATCAGATGGCAGAATACAATGATGTGACATGTCGGTATTTCAAACAACCTGGACCAAAGAACACGCAAGGGGTCCTTGAGGCCGTTTCCCGTCGGGCAAATGAGCTGGGGATAGGAAAGGTGGTGGTCGCCACTTGCAGCGGAAAGACGGCCTTAAAAGCCAGGGAGATCCTTGATGCTGATCTGAAGATCGTTGCAGTCAGCCATGTGACTGGCTTCAGAGAACCCAACCATCAGGAACTGCCAGAGGATGTCCGGCAGGAACTTGAATCTAAAGGGGTCAGTGTTCTGACCTGCCAGCATGCCTTTGGAGGCATTGGGCGCGCTGTCAGAAACAAGCTTTCCACCTATCAGGTGGATGAAATTGTGGCCTATACCTTGAGAACATTCGGTCAGGGGTCCAAAGTGGCTATTGAATTGGCCATGATGGCTGCTGATGCAGGTCTAATTCGGACCGATGAGGATGTGATATCTGTGGGGGGAACGGGGAGAGGGGCTGATAGTGCCTTGGTGCTCCGACCGGCCAATAGCTTCAACTTTTTCGATCTGAAGGTCAAAGAGATTGTCTGCAAACCAGCACTTGGTTGAGGGGGTGAATTCTCATGTCACTCACAGAAAAGCAGATGGAGAAGTATTGTGATGTCTTGATCTGGGCCTTAAAGACTGCCCGAAAAGGGAATTTCAAGAAAAATGATGTCATACTGATTCGATATGATCTGGCAGCCAT
>Ga0111161_1044_pt1 | contig 13388 bp, 15 predicted proteins | sample DeeMarSeWOR28_12_FD_80264 | JGI IMG/M metagenome (GOLD analysis project Ga0111161, IMG submission 80264) | Nitrospira bacterium SG8_3
CCAGTGTATTCATGGTCTCCAGGTCAGCACAGGTCTCGTATCGGCGCCAGTGTTCTGCCCAGCCCTTGAAATCAGTTTTCAGGAGGCGGGCCACCTCCCTGTTCACCTCTTTAAATTTTTCTTCATCAACCGCCTTCACGTGGCCATCTCCGGTAACCACCATGCCCTTGAGGTTCTTGGAACCCATCACCGCACCGCCTCCTCCCCTGCCAAAACAACGGTAGAGGTCGCCATCCGCAAAAAGGGCGGCATAGGGATTCAGATGTTCACCGGCAGGCCCAATGCCGACAGTCGCTGGCCTTTTCGCAGAGAAGCCTCCTAGCATATGTTTCTGCGCTTCGGCTGTTTCCAAACCCCACAAGGAGGATGCGTCTTTGAACTGGACCTCTTTGTTCTCAATAACGAGATAGGTGGGGGACTCGGCCACGCCGCTCACATCTATGGCCCAGAACCCTGCTCGCCTCATTTCTTGCGTCAGAATACCGCTCGAAATGGCGAACAGGTATATGCCTGTCAATGGTGATTTGGTGTTGATATTGGCCTTGGATGAATAATACAAGCCCGTGCCACTGGCCGGGCCTGCGGTAAATATGAGATGGTTTTCCTCGCCCAGAGGATCCGCCTTGGGAGGGACAAACCTGTAAAGCAGGTAGGCGCCCAGTCCCCTCCCTCCCATATACTTCCTCATGATTTCCTTCGGGATGTCTTCAATTTTGTAAGCCCTGTTCGATAGATCAATCCTTAGCATAAGATGTTCCATGTCAGCCCATACCTCCTTTAATGGCAGCACGCTTGGCCTTGAAATTGGTTTTCTCAGGACAAAAAGGGGCCCGTTTCCGTCTTGATTCCCTTCTATGGCTGTCTAAACGAAGGAAGTCTTTATTGTCAAGGATTTATGAATACGGTGACCTATATGTGGCGGGGCAGAGAGCACTGAGTAAGGAGTAAGGAGTGAGAAGTGAGCCCTGTACCTGCGCTCAGGGCAAGAAAGAATAAACAGGGAGAAAAATGAGGTCTAAATCTGGGTTTGACACTTTCGGCCTGATGGAATAGGAAAAAGCGAACTGACAACTGGGCGACAAAGACGCTGGAGAGGAAAATCATTTTTTCATTTCTTAAAGATAGGCTTTTCTATGGGTGGATTGTCATAACCGCTGGCCTCTTTATTGCCATGATCGGTCTTGGGACACGCTATTCTTTTGGGGTGTTCCTAACATCCATTGAAGGCGAGTTTGGTGTGAGCCGGGGAGAAACTTCTGGTATTTTTTCCGCATACATGTTGTTTTGCGGCCTGCTCTCCATTATTGGCGGCTGGGCTCTGGACAGGTACGGACCACGGAAGGTTGCGTTCCTCATGGCCTCGTTTACTGGTCTCAGTCTATTGCTGACGAGCCAGGCCAACGCGGCATGGCAAATGTTTATAACGTACGGTTTGCTCCTGTCGTTAGGCACTGGTCCCGTATATACGGTTGTAAACTCAACCACCTCCAGGTGGTTTATGAAAAAACGGGGTTTTGCTGTGGGCATTACTTCATCCGGAGGGGGATTAGGGGCCATTATTATTGCACCATTTGCCTCATACCTTGTTTTCAGCTTTGATTGGCGTACAGCCTTTGTTGTGCTGGGGGTCGTGTCGTGGGTCGTTATGGCTACCATGTCTCTGCTGCTGAGAAAAGACCCGATTGATATGGGACTTTCTCCTGATGGTGCGAAATCCGAACCGCGCCAAAAAGGTGCGCAAACGAAAGGGGGTATAGCCGGGCCCGCTGATTATACCGTGGTAGAGGCATCCAAAATGAGTCAGTTCTGGTTTTTGGGGCTCACCTGGGTGTTCATATCTCTGAGCCTGCACCTCATATTCGTGCACGTGGTCCCCTATGCTGTGGATATGGGCATTTCCCCCATGGACGCCGCAGTCGTGCTCAGCCTGATTGGTCTGGCCAATATCCCCGGGCGTTTGGTAGTAGGAAAAGTCTCAGACACCATAGACAGAAAGGCCCTGGGCGTGGCATGTGCTTTGGTTCAGACGGGGACGTTATTGTGGCTCATGTGGGCGAACGGGTTGTGGATGCTTTATTCATTTGCCATAGTCTACGGTTTTTTATGGGGAGGCTCAGGGGCTGTGGTAACCGCGCTCATTGGTGATGTTTTCGGGACGCGCAGCTTAGGCGCAATTATGGGGATGATGTCCGCTGGGTGGGCATTGGGAGCCGCAATTGGCCCAGCTGTGGGCGGATACATTTTTGATGCGAGTGGGAGCTATTTTGCGGCTTTTGCCACAGGGGCAGCCGCTGTTCTCATATCGGCCCTCTTTGTAGCGCTCATCAGGAGAAGAAAAAGTGATGAAGACGGGGTGCAGAGGATTTAAATAGTCCCTGGCGTTGGAGGAATATTCGGCCCATCATGTTATCGAAAAAACAGAACACAATGCCTATCCGGGAAGAACTGGAACGCCGTATCCTTCATGGCCTTGCCTGCGAATGGGAAAATGCCCTGGAGACCTTGAATCCACCTGACAAGGAGAAGTTGCGGAGACCACTCTTCAGCTTGCGGGATATGAAAGGGAAATGGGGGTATTGGTCCGGTGAAAAAAGTGAGATATGCCTGAGTCGAAAGCTTGTCCTTGATCATCCATGGGACACTATATGTGAAATCCTCCTCCATGAAATGGCCCATCAGTACGCTGACCAAGTCTTGGGTGGTCATGATGAACCGCCCCACGGGCCCAAGTTCAACAGGGCCTGTCATTTGCTCCGGGCCAATCCCAGGGCCTCAGGGAATTATAAGCCCTTGGATGAGCGGGTCTTAAAACATTCACCAAGTCCCGGGGATAAAATCATCGTAAGGGTCAAGAAACTCATGGCCCTGGCGCAAAGTCAAAACCGACATGAGGCAGAGTTGGCCATGGCCAAAGCCCATGAGTTCATCGCAAAGTATAATATAGGACTCTTAGCCCGGGATGAAGAACGGCACTTTGTGAGCGTTTTTGTGGGCAGAGCAGCGTTGCGGCATTTCAGAGAAGATTACCATCTCGCGGGCCTGCTGCAAGATTTCTATTTTGTCTACGGCATTTGGGTGCCGGCCTACGTGCTTGATAAAGGTAAGATGGGCAGTGTGTTGGAAATCAGTGGAACCATACAAAATGTGAGAATTGCCAGCTACGTTCATGATTTTGTAAAACGTTTCATTGATTCTCAGTGGCAGGGATACAACAAGAAAAGGGGCCTAAACCGATATCGCAAGACGGACTTTGCGGTGGGTATTTTAAAGGGCTTTCGCTCAAAACTGAGGATGCAAAACAGGGAAAGAAAGAGGGATGGGGATCAATTGCGGCTTGTCAAGATCGAGGATCCATTGCTGCAAAGACATGTGGATTATAGATATCCGCACACTACAAGCATAAGAGGCAAGGTGCTAAGAGGGTACAAAGATGTGTTGAGAGATGGTATAGGTATTGGTAAAAAGCTGGTCATTTCTAAAGGGATCACTGAGAAGGGGAGAAGCGGAAAACTCTTGATTGAAAAATAAAAGGGAGAGATCCTTAAATAGTCGAGTCAATTCCTTGGGATTTGGGTTCACTGCAATTTTCCTCAATCATCATTTTTGCCCGACTTGAGCAGAAAAAAACAAGGAGGATTCATGGGAGAAAAAATCGATTACAAGGAAGACATTGAACGACCTGTTGCCGTCTTTGACACCAGTCTGGGAACTTTCGAAGCGGAACTCTATGCAAAGGAGTGCCCGGAAACAGTCTGGAATTTCATTAATCTTGCCGAAGGTAGACAACAGACTGACAGAGGCGGGAATTTCTATGGCGGTCTGATTTTTCACCGAATCATCCAGGGATTTGTCATCCAGGGAGGCTGTCCCCAGGGAACGGGAACAGGCGGCCCGGGATACCGATTCAAAGATGAATTTCATCCTGGCCTGCGACACGACGGCGAGGGAAAGCTGTCCATGGCAAATGCGGGACCTGGAACCAACGGGAGTCAGTTCTTTATCACGCTTGACGCAACCCCTCATTTGGATGACCGACATTCTGTATTCGGTCAAGTCATCAAGGGAATGGATGTGGTGAAAAAAATCGGTGCGGTTGAGACAGATACTGCTGACAAGCCCTTGGAACCAGTTGTGATCAACACCGTGACGATTAGGCGGTGATCCGAATTCATTTCCAACTCAAAGCGTCAGGCAGGCGGAAAGACAGGAGAAAATTATGGCAATCAGCAAGAATGTGGCAAAGGTTGAAAGGGTTATTCGCATTATCCTGGGGATAATTCTAATCCTTTGGGGTTTTTCAATGGGTGGCTTTTGGAGACCAGCATCTATTGTGGTGGGCGTTTTGTTACTGCTGACCGCCTCCATTGGGTACTGACCCTGAAAATCAGTGATGCTGAAGGTCTTCAGCAAAAAGCAGTTAGAGGACTGAGGGAAGCGATTGGCGTGGGTACCTGATGCTGGATCCTCGTTACTGGATAACCAGAGCAGAGGATACGGAGCACAGGGCCAGCGTTGAGTAAGTTGCAGATTAAAGTTCAATACCGGCCTCTCATTTGACAACCGACGGGCCTAATGGTAGAAGCCACGGGAAAAATCACCACCTTTGCATGCAAGGTATAAGGGAAAAGAAATGGACTGGCCGGAGAAAATTGTTTCCGTATTGAAAGCCAACGATATCTGCTCCATCTCCTTTGTGCCGGATGCCGTCATTGGTAAGATTCTGACAATAGCAGAGAAGGATCCGTATTTTCACGTCACCACGCTGGCCCGGGAGGAAGAAGGGATTGGAATTATAACCGGGGAATATTGCGGGGGTCGATATGGTGTCCTCATGATGCAGAGTGCAGGTTTGGGTAACTGTGTCAACGCCCTGGCATCACTGGCGATTCCTTACCAGATTCCGTTCTTGATGTTTATAAGTCAGCGGGGTGAGTTAGGGGAGTTCAACGCCTGTCACATGGTCATGGGCAAGGCCATTCGAGGCATTCTGGATGCAATGGGTATCCAACACTATACATTGGATCGTGAAGAGAGTGTGGATTTGATCCTAAACGGAGCCATAAAAACCGCCTACAGCTCAGATCAGCCCGTGGCAATCATCTTGTCCACCGCCTTGGTCGGATGGAAGGATGAGAAATGATCAACAGATTGGAAGCAACCCGATATCTGGTTCAGCAGCTTACAGATGAGCCGGTGATTGCCTCCTGCGGTAATCCCAAATTCGATCTGTACACCGCTGCCGGAGAAAGGGAGGCGAACTTCTATATGTGGAACTCCATGGGGATGGCTTCCTCCATCGGGTTGGGTTTGGCTATGGCCCGTCCGGATAAGAAGGTGATTGTCCTGGATGGAGATGGAGCCATCCTTATGAATCTAAACTCGCTGACCACCGCAGCCAGTAAATCACCGAGTAATCTCGTTCACATTATCTGGGATAATGGGCAGTATCAAATTACTGGTGGACAGCCGACCCACACCAGTGGCAAGGCTGACCTAGAATCAATTGCCAGGGGCGCAGGCTTTCATAAGGTCTCAACGGTAGACACTATGGCCGCCTTTAAAGAAGCGCTTTCTCAAATACTCTCCGAACCAGGCCCATGGTTTCTCGTGGCTAAGACAGATTCAGCCGGGGCCCCAGGCCGTCCCCCCAAAAGCCCTGTTCATATCAAGAACCAGTTTATGAAGGGATTAAGCGTGAAAGGGGAACGACAATAATATGAGCACAATTGGCACCGGATAAAGAAGGTATGATGAAACGATTTCAAGCGGATAAAAATGATCGTTTAATTTAAATTCTAATTCTTGTGATCAAGGAGGCTAAAATGAAGGTATTGGTGACCTATTTCACGGAAACTGGCAATACTGAAAAAGTGGCGCAAGCTATTTATGAAGGGATACAAAAGGCTGAAAAAGACATTTCACCGCTTCAAGAGACCACGAATTTGGAGGAATACGATCTCATCTTTTGCGGATTCCCGGTGCACGCCAGTAGCGTTCCGCACAAAGTGGAACCTTTTCTGAAAAGCATCCCTCAAGGCAAGAGTGTGGCGATTTTCGCCACCCATGGATCCCTGCGAAAGGGGCAGCTTGCCACTGCAGCATTTGATTACGCCGTCAGTCTGTTATCCAAAACAAAAGCCATCGGGACCTTTGGCTGCCGAGGCAAGGTCAAACCAGATCTCCTAGAAGTGCTCGCGAAAAAACCAGAGCACCGGGCCTGGGCTGAAGAGGCGCAGGGCGCAGCCGTCCATCCAGATGCCGCAGATCTCGAGGATGCAAAAGATTTTGCCAAGAACATGATGAAAAAGGCGCTTTCTGGCTAAAGGGTGCTTAAACGATCCGCTTTATCTGGAATGCTACAGGGGGTGCTGGGGTCACATCTTCAACAATTACTTGGCGCATGGAATGGGGCATGAAAGTGCAACTTGTTGATAAATGCATGCTGTTCCCTGCCTTTGGAAAGGCTGATCCATACACACAGACGGCCTATGTGAGAAATGATCTGCCAAAATCGGTTCAGTCTTTTGTGGCTGCCCACGAGCTGTATCATCTGAGCGACACGACCAAGTGGTGGCTATGGCGAGAAATAAAAGCGACTCTGTGCATTGACTGGAAACACTGGAAAGGGTTTTTGCTCTGCGCCTTCATGAGTATGCGTGTGGCCCGGCTAAAGTTCTATGCGACCAGGCTCAGGCTTGGAAAATAGGGAATGGCCGCTCTCGCCTTCACATCATTTCTAGGACGTAAACCCCTAGGATGCTCATCTTCCCCCTGGCAGAACGTTATTTGATCTGCACGGGTTATAAATAATAGCGAGCGTGAAGATCTGGCCATAAGGTATCTAATGATCAAGGTGACAGAAAATATTGCCATTGATGAACGGGAACTCCAGGAGGAGTTTATCCGGGCCTCGGGGCCGGGGGGGCAAAACGTGAATAAAGTGGCCACGGCGGTGAAACTGCGTTTTGATGCGGCGCATTCGCCCTCCTTACCCGGGGACGTGCGTGATCGGCTCATTAGATTGGCAGGGAGCCGGATCACCGAAGAGGGTATGATCATTATTGATGCCCGGCGGTTTCGCAGTCAGGAACGAAATCGCCAGGATGCGAGAGAAAGGCTTGTAGCCTTGATTCGAAAGGCCGCTCAAAGGCCTAAACCACGCCGGAAAACCCATCCCACCGCCGCTTCAAAAGAGCGCAGACTTGAGGAGAAGCGCCGTCGCGGCCACATGAAACGGATCCGACGACCCCCTTCCGATGCCTCGGATGAATGAAGTGGCTTCCCTCACCCCGTCTCTTCAGAACTGCCCTAGGTTCTGGCCTGAGCAGAGGTTTTGTAGTAAAATATACCCGAATTGATCTTCAAGGGGGCTGAAAATGAGCATTACCGAGAAAGAAAATGAATTATTCATAAAATGGTCGGCGAATCGCCCGGGGTTTATTAAGGACGGCGTGTCTGATGAGAGGGCATACCAGTCAAGCGAACCGAAGATCATGTTTGTAATGAAAGAGGTTGAGGAATTGGGAGGAGGGACCGGGGACCACCGGGAATTCTTGAGGCGAGGTGCAAGCCCCCAGCCATGGAATCACATAACGCGCTGGGTTATTGGCCTGAGACAATTGGATGAAGACATACCTTGGAATCTTTTCGACGAAGTCTCTGTCCAGCACAGGAGTGGCACCCTGAGGTCTATATGTGTCATGCACCTGAAAAAGACGCCCGCTGGATATTCATCACACAATCCAGACCATGAGATAACTGAGCAGGAGGACAAGAAAAACCTCAATGCGCAGTTCCGACTCTATGACGCAGATCTTGTTATCTGCTGTGGTGCAGCAACAAGCGACATATTTCATTCCTTGATTACATTCGAGCCGCCTCCAGTGTGGAAAACAACTAGGCGCGGGATTCGGTTTCACGAATATGGTCCCCAGAAATACCTCATCTCCTACTCATACCCAGAAGCTCGAGTCCAAGATTGTTTGCTTTATTATGGCCTCGTTGATGCGGTAAGGGAGATTTCAGGTCGTTGAGAAAGATGGACTAACCTCGAGACCACGTCACACAACAACTAAAGAAGTCCTCAAATATTGTCTATCCTGAGTTCCTCGTTAATTTCTAAAATATAAACACTCTTGATCGTTATCCATGAATTGAGAAAAGGCGCAGGGGGTGCATATGGCAAGCGTACTCGTAACAGGGGGTAATCGAGGTCTGGGGTTGGAATGGGTCCGACAATATGCGACTGAGGGATGGCGGGTCTATGCCACCTGTCGCCATCCGATGGAGGCTCGCGAACTCAAGGAGCTGGCGGAGCAGGAAAAGGGGATTAGTGTCCACAGACTGGACGTGAGCAAACCTGATGAGATCAATGCCCTTGCCGTGGATCTTATGAAAGAACCCATAGACCTGCTCGTCAATAATGCAGGCGTCTATCTGGAAAAATTTATGGAGGTGGGCCTGAGGAAACTCCGATATGAGGACTGGATATACACGTTTCAGGTGAATACGTTGGGCGCTGTCAGAGTCACTGAGGCCTTTCAGGAGCATGTGGCGCGAAGTGAGAGGCGGCTGGTTGTGGTGATAAGCACGCACATGGCCAGCATTGCCGATATTGCAGCGCCTGGAGCCTACTACTATCGATCCACAAAGGCCGCCCTGAATGCTGTCATGGAGGGACTCACGCACGAATTGAGGCCAAAGGGAGTCGGGGTCCTCATTTTGCACCCGGGTTGGGTCCAAACAAGGATGGGTGGTGAAGGAACCTCCCTCATGCCTCCGGAAAGCGTTCAAGGGATGCGATCCCTGGTGGAAAAATTTACGCTCAGTGAGAGTGGTCGCTTTTTTCGGTATGACGGCGTCGAGATGCCCTGGTGAGGCGCATCGCGCAGGGCGCCAAAGGCAGGGGGGGAGTGCGCACTGTAATAAGAAACCGCAAAGCTTTAGGCAGGGAATTCCTTAATTTTCGGTTTCTTCGGAAGTGGCTTAAAATACTTGACTTTTTCCCAACCCTCGCCTATTATATCCCAAATCTCTTCTTCTAACGCTACGGCGAAACACACCCAAAAGATGCCCACCTATCCCCTGGCAGGGAGTTTGCATTCCAGACCCCGAACGCGATTTCTTCGCAGAATTTAGAGTACCTCGTAAACGGAGGCAGAGGCCTATGGCAATGAGGATTCCAGGGCTTTCGAGCAAACTTTTCAGGTTTCGGCCAAATCGGGGCATGTATCGCAGCATCTTGTCCTTTTCCCTGCTCCTCCTGGTTGTAACGGGGTGCGGGGGAAGAAAAGCTGTTGTTCCACCATCGCCGGAGCCCCCAACCCAACAGATACCGCAGTCCGCGCGCCAGCCGGCACCGCGTTCCACGCCTCAGCAGATACCGCAGGAGGGAGCCCAGCAGATACAGGAGCCGTCACCGGCAAAAGGCAAATTGTCCCGCATGGGCTATTCCATCCAGGTGGGCGCCTTCTCCAATCTTGGCAATGCCATCAGGCTCACCGAATCCCTGGAACGCCAGGGATTGAGTGCCTATTATTTTCGTCACGAGACAGGTCTGTATAAAGTTCGATTTGGTAATTATTCCTCAAGGGAGGCAGCCCGTGCCATGGCTGATCGTCTTCAAAAAACTGACATTGTCCCCAAGTATTACATCGTCAACCCTGAAGATTATGCATTGGCCAAGGAAAGGATCTATGGCCAGGAGTATTTCAGAAATGAGATCGTGGAAACTGCGGAGCGTTTTATCGGTCTCCCTTACCGGTGGGGCGGCTCTTCGGCGCGTACGGGCTTCGATTGCAGCGGTCTGGCCATGGCTGTGTACCATTTGAATGGCCTCAATCTTCCCCGTTCCTCATGGGCCCAGTACAGGGCGGGCGATCCGGTGCGGCGCAGGGCTCTGGATAAGGGCGATCTGGTCTTTTTCGCAACTTCCGGGGGCAAAAGAGTCTCTCACGTGGGTGTATATGCGGGAGATGAGATCTTTATCCATGCCCCAGGAAAAGGAAAAAAGATACGCGTGGACTCCCTTTCCAACCGGTATTATGCAGCCAGGTATTTGGGTGCGAGATCGTATCTGAAGTAGACAAAATGACCAAACTCAGAGAGCAACTCATCCAAATTCAGAAAAGCAACTACCGCAAGAACGTCAAGTTGGTCCGAGAAAGCCTGGGGTACGAGGCGGGGGTTGCGAGGTATAGAAAGGAGTATTTGCACTATCTAGAAGATTATGAGGCAATTTCAAATAAAACGGATCTGATCGGGAAGGCTTCGGCGGCTGATGTGATCTTTCACGGGGACTATCATACGTTAGCGCAATCTCAACGTTCGGTTTTGCGTATCCTACGTGAACTTCTGGGAAAGAGAGAAATTGTACTTTGCCTGGAAATGTTTCACGGGAGTGATCAAAAGCATGTGGACAGATTCATGTCCGGCGAATTATCTGAGAATGCTTTTCTGGACAAAATCGATTATGCCAAGAAGTGGCCATTTTATTGGAGCAATTGGAGTGCCATTATTTCCCTCTGCCGAGACAACAAAATTCCCATTTTGGGGATCAACAGCGAAATTAATGATGCGAAAGGCATTAGGAGCCTAAGAGAACGTGATGCATACTCGGCGCAGATTATTTCCAAGGCCTTTCTTCGCAATCCCGGAAAGCTGATTTACGTGGTAGATGGGGACTTACACATCTCTCCCAATCACCTCCCCAGAAATGTGGCGCAATTGTTGGCGCTGTTGGACGAGCCCGTAAAGCTTTTCATTATCTTCCAAAACGCGGAAACTCTTTACTGGAAGCTGTGCAGTGAGGGTCTTGAAGAAGCGGATGTCCTCCGAATTAGTGAAAATATGTACTGTGTGATGAATACCATGCCGGCAAACAAGATCCAGTCTTATCTGAACTGGTTGGAATATTCCCAAGACGCCTATTTCCCTGTGCACAAGGATTGGGACGGTAATGATTTTGAGGAGAGGGGGGCCATGGTCCACAAAATGGTCACTACGCTTGCCTCAATTTTCAAGCTTGAACTCCCATCCGATGCGCTGGAAAAACTGACAATTCACTATCCTAACGACCTTGATTTCATGGAGCGCCTTTATGGGACGCCCGAGTTAAAGGGCCAGCTTCGACTTGTCAGAGACAAGATTAAACGAGAGGAAGGATTTCTTTTGGAATATGAGCAGTCCGGTGAGAATAAATACCTTATTTACCTGGCCAATTCCAACATAAATATGGCTGCTGAGGAATCATGTCATTTCCTGAATGCAGTACTCAGGGGACCCTTAAAAACGCCTCTCAGCCCGCTCGATTATTTCTATCGTAATGTGATCACCGAATGTCTGGGATTTTTTGGGAGTAAGTTCTTAAACGAGAAGCGGAAGGCACAAACGGAAAACTCCATCAGGAGATTTCTGGGTAAGGTAAAACGGGGTGAACTCAAAGGGGCCGACCAGGAGACCATCCAGGTGGCCAGGTATATTCTGCAGCATTTCTATATGCAGAGAAAAACAAATGAAGCAGCGGAATTTATAAAGAAGTTTGGCCCCCAATACAAGAGCCGTTCGGTAATTTCTCGAATGTTCAGCACTCAACTGGGGTATATGCTAGGGAACAAACTTTATTACGCTGTAAAAAGAGGAAAATTTTCCATGCATAGAATTCAAGAAATTTTTCGGGACCCATTTGACAAACCGATGAAGGCCTTTGCTTGCTACCTGGAAGTCAGTGAACGGGTAAAGGTGGTGAAGCATGTGAGTCGGTTATAGATGCATCCTTCCCTTTTTCAGGCAGAATAAACGCCATAATGGAGACATGAGATGAAAGAGGTCATAAAGGTTATAATAGCGGTTTTCATTATTGTATGCATTTTAAGTGCACTCTGGCCCTTCTGGGATAGGTACTGGCTTGGCAAGGAGCTGGAAAATGTCTGCGTGTATGGAACCAAAAATAGTGTTGAGGATACGAAGAAATTTCTAAGCGAGCGGATGAAGGAAAAGCGCTATGATTTCAGCGGAGATGATTTCTCCATTGAAAAAGATGAAAAAAATAGAGTCCGCATAAGTATCACTTATACAGACGAGATAAGTGTTCTCGGCAAGACATTAAAGGAATTGAATTTTACAGTGGAAAGGAGCGCTTCTGAAAAGGAGGAACGGTGGTAACCTAACTTCGGATATGAGCATGATGCTAGAATGAGATGATACATTGGGTGGCGGGTTATAGGTGTTGACCGTCTCCAGGAAGACATGATATAGGGGGTCTGCGAAAGGAGGGCGTGGGGATGAAAAATGGATTGCCGGTGATCTCGGTTGTGATTTTCACCTGCATTTTTTGGGTGCTCTCATGGGGGTTTACACTTGCTGAAGAACCCTCTCTGCCCGAGAGTATAGTCATTGAAAACGAGGGATATGAGAAAGACAGAAAAGGGCCTGTCAATTTTTCCCACCTGAGCCATGTGGAAGACTATGAGGCCGCTTGCGACGCGTGTCACCATGAGTATCAAGAGGGTAAGAACGTATGGAAAGAAGGAGACCCCGTAAAGAAGTGTGTCAATTGCCATAGCCCATTAGAGAGCAAGGAGAATGTTAAGAAGCTGAGCATAGCATTTCACAAGAACTGCAAGTCTTGCCACCAAAAAGCCGTAAAAGAAGGTGTGTCGGAAGATGCACCCTTCAAAAGCTGCTATCACTGCCACGAGAGAGAACCATAAAGCCTGTCTCCGGGGATGAGTGCTTCTGGTGACTTCTTTTCCCATTGATAGGCATTTGGGTATGTAAACTCATGCCAAAAAGTGGCATTTGATTCCTCACAAGTAAGTATTTTCTTGCGCTTTCCCCCATATAACCCTGCAAGCGTTCATTCTAACCTTCTGATATCAGGATAAAGTCTACCGTTTTTCTGTTTGGCACATCCTTTGCTCCATTCCATTTCCACGAGGGTCTTCCACTACGCCTTGGAGCTGCCCTCTTAAAGGCCTTGTTTTGCTCTTCACTGAACGTTTTGTGTTCCGTGGACAGGGAACAAGGGCATGCCTAAGGATAGGCCAGAGCCATAAGGGTCCACAGGTAGAAGCTGCCAAAATCATTCGAAAAAGAGGGACCGAAGGGTTTGACCTATCCTTTTTTTTGTAGGGCGAAATATCAATGCGCAAACAGATGCTTATTCTGATCCCAAATTCAGTATTTACTTGCCCATTTGCTGCTTTGGTGTTATGAGAGCTTGTTGAAAGATTTGAAATCAGCGAAAGACACAAAGCCGTTTCAAATTATGGGAGCAAAGAAAACAACAGGTATTGTTTTGTTCGCTGTGGGGGCAGTCATTTTGGTCCTGGCTTTAGCGGCCGACCCCATAGGGATCGGGGGCTCGCCCGGCTTCGGGAGGAGACATA
>Ga0111161_1073_pt1 | contig 13374 bp, 11 predicted proteins | sample DeeMarSeWOR28_12_FD_80264 | JGI IMG/M metagenome (GOLD analysis project Ga0111161, IMG submission 80264) | Nitrospira bacterium SG8_3
GTTGCCAGGACTTGACCCAGGTAAAGGGAATCCTGACAGACGCCATATCCCAAAAGGGATTCGGCTCTATGTCTTTAACCTTAACCACCTGATGTCGATCGCCTATGGTGTAGCCTTCTGGCGACTTTAGCAGTCTGTAGGCCTCTCTCAAATCGAACACCGTATCCGTTTTGAGTTTGTCCCTTTTTTCGTATACGGCCATGTACCTGCTAGCTATCCGGTCCGTAAAGGGAAGGTTGGCCTTGACCCAGGGAGTAAAGTCCCCAGGCTTGAGGCTGTCTTTTTGCTTTCTGAGCAATTCCCCAATCCTGATAGCCTTGGCCAGGCTCTGCCGCAAATCAGCGGCCACCTCATGATGGAGCCTCACAATCTCTTCTGCTCTGCCTTCGTCTATGTTGTTCATTACAAGAACAACCGTTGTTCGTCTTTTCGGAGCCTGGGCTCTCAGTCATCGTCCATCAGAATGTCATGCGACGCTTTTCATAAATGACAACACTCTCATATTCAAACAAAGCATTTAAGTGGTGGAGAAAGGCGTGACCACCTTCTTCCCGCCACAAGCCCTGAAGAGCGGCATTGACCTGCTGATAAAAGGCCTCAATATCCTGCACTGATGAGGGCTTTGTTTCTCTAGAGATCTCTCCAGCGATTTCCGTAATGAGATTAAGCCACATTTGACTGGCGCCCATCATGTAATAGGGCCAGGACTTCCTGATTGGCGATGACCAGTCAAGATCACTTGTATCCTCAACACTTGGTTCACTTATCCGACTTGTGTCATCGTAGGAATCTCTGGTGATGACACCAGCCCTTTTCATGGCTGCCAAGCGTGTATCGGACTTCATGGCATGATAAATTTCCCGTGCCGCCTCGGGAGACGCGTAGAAGATGAAACTGAATTGATGGCCAATTTCGTCTCTCATTGCTCTTCTGTGAAACCGCCACAGGACAATATGGTCTTGGTGTTCATACAGGACAGGTGATATAATCTCGTGGGCTAGAAACAAGTCTATATGCCAGGATGGCGTTTTTTCTTCCGGCCATTGCATGACAAAGCGGGCGGACCACCAACCATTACCAGGACTCTGTACTTTCGCTTCTATTGGCCTAAGGTCTGGCGAAGCAACAGGCCTCAAGGTGGCACAACCCATCATCACTGTCATGACTAATGCAGTAGCGGCTAGTGAATACCCACAGACCTTCATGTGAAACATACGCATCCTCCCTTGAATAGAGCATGGCACCGAAAAAGCCAGCCCAATGCCCGTTTTGATGTATCAGGACTGCGGGGATCCTCCATGATCTCGCTGAGCCAAACCATCCAGCAGATAGAAAAACATTAGGTGAGAACCCGCACGCGTTTTCATCTTACGTTAAGAATTCCGTGAAATCAAACATTCTCACCGATGGCTCAACACTTGCCAGGCATTCTCTCCGTGATGAAGATTCTATTTGATGTTATCGGATTGGTTCGCATGAATGTCAATGCAAAGGCGTTTTCTTTAAGGCGGCAGCCCGTCAAACTCTGACCCCATGCCACCTTGCTGTGGTTTGGAGATTGTTGCCTCATGGACGACAACCAGTTTCGTCAACTCCTCGATCGTTTTGGCCTTTCCTGGGAGGGTTACCGGAAGGTGAGAAAGGGGGTAAAAAAGCGCATACGCCGCCATATGAACCAATTGGGTTGCCAAACGGTGGAGGCATACCTCTTGGTGCTGGGCCGAGATAGGGCTGCCAGGCACCATTGTGAGCGTCTGATGACGGTTTCCATTAGTCGGTTCTTTCGCGACCTGGGTCTTTGGAGAACCTTGGCAGATGAGATACTGCCCATGATCTTTAAAGAGAATAGCATGAGCATGAAGGTCTGGTCGGCCGGCTGTGCCTGTGGTGAGGAGGCTTACAGCCAGGCGTCGAAATATGGGCAACCGATATGAACCCTGACTACCTTAAGAGGGCCCAGGCCGGCATCTATAGCGCCAGTAGTCTGAAAGAGCTGCCAGAGGCATTACGGAAACTCTACTTCAGACCCACACAGAAGCAACACGCTTACAGGATCAACGAACCCCTGAAGAAGGGCGTCATCTGGCGGGTTCACAACCTGTTGTCTGATCCTCCCGACAGTCCCTTTCATCTGATCTTTCTGAGAAACAGCCTCTTGACCTATTACAGGGAGGATCTGAAGCTGCCTGCTCTTGAGAAAGTGGTGGACAGTTTGGCCCAAAGAGGTTTTTTGATTATCGGAGCCCATGAGGAAATATCCCCAGGTATGAACGAGCTCGTGCCTTTTGGTGGTTTTACATATATTTTTCAGAAAAAAGGGTGATGGGCGTATCGATGAGGCACATCAACCGGAAGTCTGCGTTCTCTCATATAGGAAAAAAGGCCCCACCTTTAGGGCATTTTGCCCCACTCCTGCCTGGCCGCACACATTCCGTCGTTTCCTTCACTAGCTTCGTTGCTTAAGATTATTTCATGAATACAACCACATAGCCACCAGTTGTCCATTCAGCCATGAGCCCAAACCTGGTGGCATAGAGATTGCCTGGCCTTTATGGACCTGTCATTTCCTTAAGGAATGCAAGAGAAGAAAGGAGGAGTCCTATGGAAGCTGTTGTAGTGGCACCCAAGAAGGAGAAGCATGGGTCGGAAAAGGAGACCACTGAGGCCTTGTTGGCTGAAGGCAGGGTCTTTAGGCCCTTGCCGCAGTTGGTGGTGGACGCCAACCTGAACCCCAACGACTACGAGGAGGCTGTGGGAAAAGGCCAGTCCGATCTTGAGGGATTCTGGGAAGAGGCAGCCCATGACATAGACTGGTTCAAGAAATGGAACAAGGTTCTGGACCGCTCTGACGCCCCATTTTTCAAGTGGTTTGTAGGCGGTAAGACAAACATAGCTTACAATGCCCTTGACCGTCACGTAAGGACCCATCGCAAGAACAAGGTGGCCATCATCTATGAAACTGAAGGCGGCTCCCGTGAGCGGATGACCTATTACGATCTTTACCGAGCTGCCAACCAGTTTGCCAACGTTCTCAAGTCCCTCGGCATTGCGAAGGGAGACCGCGTTGCCGTCTATCTCCCGAACATCCCTGAAATCGCCGTTGTCATGCTCGGATGTGCAAAGATAGGTGCCATTCACAGTGTCATCTATGGGGGGTTTAGCGCACACGCACTGCGAGACCGAATCAACCACGCCGAGGCAAGGTTGGTGGTCACCGTGGACGGCTTTCATCGAAATGGCAAGGTCATTAAGCTAAAAGAAGTTGTGGATGAAGCCATGGCAGCATCTCCCACGGTGGAGACCGTTGTGGTGATTCAGCGGGCAGGCATTGAAATCGACATGAGTGACGGCCGCTATCTCTGGTACCATGATTTGATGGAAGGGGAACCCGTGGAATTCAAGACCGTGGAGATGGATGCTGACGATCCGCTCTTCATCCTTTACACCTCAGGCACCACTGGCAAGCCCAAGGGCGTGGTACATTGCCACGGCGGTTATGTGGTGGGCATTAGTCGAACCCTCAAATGGGTCTTTGATATCAAGGAGACGGATATTTTTTGGTGCGCTGCTGATCCCGGGTGGATTACTGGGCACAGCTACATCGTTTACGGCCCCCTTGTCGCGGGGACAACCACCGTCATGTACGAGGGCCATCCGCTGTTCCCTGGCCCGGATCGGATGTGGCAGATCATCCAGAAGTACGGCATCAACATCTTGTACACCGCGCCGACCACAATTCGCATGCTCATGAGATTCGGTGCCCACCATCCTCGGAGACATGACCTGTCCACATTAAGGGTCCTAGGTACGGTGGGTGAGCCCATCAACCCTGAAGCGTGGGTCTGGTATTATGAGAACGTGGGCAACCAGAACTGCCCGATCATGGACACTTGGTGGCAAACTGAGACTGGCATGTTTATGGTTACACCGACGCCATGCAATGTGTTGAAGCCCGGTTCCGCCTTTAAGCCTTTCCCAGGCGTTCACGTGGATGTGGTGGATGCTCACGGCGAATCTGTGGAGCCCGGAAAAGGTGGATATGTGGTGGTCAAAGAGCCTTGGCCTGCTATGCTTAAGACCCTATACAAGGATCCGGAAAAGTACCAAGAGACTTACTGGTCCAAGATGCCGGGAATGTATCTGGCGGGAGACATTGCCACCAAGGATGAGGAGGGTTATTTCCGGTTCCAGGGAAGATCTGATGATGTACTGAAGGTTGCTGGCCACCGGATCGGGACTGCTGAGGTGGAAAGCGCCCTGGTGAGCCATAAATATGTGGCCGAGGCCGCATGCATCGGTGTTCCCGACAAGGTGAAAGGAGAGGTAGCCAAGCTTTTTGTCACGTTGAAAGAAGGGATTGAAATTGAAGAAGATGAAACGACCTTAGTGAACGAACTCAAAGCCCATGTCCGGAGGGAATTGGGGCCCATCGTCGTCATCCGGGGGATCGAATTTAGGGACAAACTGCCCAAGACTCGGAGCGGCAAGATTATGCGTCGGGTCCTTAAGGCAAGAGAATTGGGCTTGAAGGAAGGCGATCTGTCAACCCTTGAAGACTAACACATGGGGAAAAGGAGGAGTTTATGACAGCAAGTGTGTGGTGGTTGTTTATTTTTGTTCTGGCCTACTGGGCCTATTGTGTCACCTGGGGGGTCAAAGGGTACCTTTCGTCAAAGACGGCATCAGACTATTTTATTGCCGGTCGCGCAATCCCTACGTGGGTGTATGTGCTTGCAGCCACGGCAACGTCCTTTTCAGGATGGACCTTCATGGGGCATCCCGGGCTTTTGTATCGTGATGGCTTTCAATATGCCTATGCATCATTTTATGCCATTACCATTCCCTTTACAGGTGTTATCTTCCTGAAAAGGCAGTGGATGCTGGGGAAACGCTTCGGATATGTGACGCCGGGCGAGATGTTTTCAGATTACTTCAAATCTGATGCGATTAGGATTCTCACCGTTATTGTTGCCCTATTTTTCTCCATTCCCTATCTTGGCGTACAGCTCAGGGCGTCCGGGTTTTTGTTCAACGTTCTAACAAACGGCATGTTTTCCGTTGAGGTCGGCATGTGGCTGTTGTCCATCGTGGTTTTTATCTATGTGGCTTCCGGTGGCCTGAGAGCGGTTGCCTATGTTGATACTGTACAGTGTTTGTTGCTGGCAGGCGGTATTACTGCTATCGGTATCATTGGTCTTTCCTTTGCAGGCGGCTGGTCAGCATTGAATCAAGGTATTGCAAACCTTACTAGCCTTGACACAACACTGACAGCCGACGGTTACAGTCACTACATTGCCATTCCAGGTGTCATTCAGTTTGTAAGCTCAGGCTCAAAAGCCGCAGGTGGCGCTTGGACAGGTATTATGATTCTTTCTTATGCCTTTGCACTCATGGGCATTCAGTCCTCTCCGGCTTTTTCCATGTGGTCCTTTGCAAACAAGAATCCGAAACCTTTTGCTCCCCAGCAGGTATGGGCTTCCTCATGTGGTATCGGCGGCATCCTGATCTTCTTTACGGCCATGCAAGCCTTTTCAGGGCACCTCATTGGTGCGGACACGAAAATGCTGGAAGCAGGATTTGCAAACGACATAATGAACCTTGGAAAAGACCTCATGGAAATGCCAGGTAAGCAAGGAATGATAGTACCGGCATTGATCAATCTCATGGCAGATACTGCGCCGTGGCTGGTCGGGCTCCTTGCTGTTTGTGCTTTGGCAGCCATGCAATCGACGGGTGCCGCTTACATGTCCACAGCAGGCGGTATGCTTACACGAGACCTTTACAAACACTTTTTATTTCCAGGGGCTACCCACAAGACACAAAAATTGTTTGGAAGAATTGGCGTTGGTGTCATCGTTTTTTCCGCTTTGATTGTTGCCACAACGTCTTCCGACGCCCTTGTGCTTTTGGGTGGACTCGCCGTTGCCTATGGTTTCCAGATGTGGCCCGCACTTATAGCCATCTGTTACTGGCCTATGCTTAACCGGAAGGGCATCACATGGGGACTTGTCGCCGGCATCCTTGCTGTAACCTGTACTGAAACCATTGGAACAGAATGGTTTGGAATAACCGCATGGGGTCGCTGGCCATGGACCATCCACTCCGCTGGTTGGGGGATCATCTTCAATCTGGGTATTGCAGTGATTGTCTCTGCCTTGACGCAGAATGCTAAGGCCCGTGCACACAGGGAAACATTCCATGCCTTCCTCAAGGAACATGCTGGACTGCCTGCGCGCAAAAAACATCTTGTTCCGTTTGCATGGATCTTCGTAGTCGTTTGGTTCATGTTTGCTCAAGGGCCTGGGGCTGTTGTTGGAAACACTATTTTTGGAAATCCAACGGATCCATCAACCTGGGCACTGGGCATGCCTTCTATCTGGCTATGGCAGATAATCTGGTGGGCCCTCGGTGTGGTGATGATGTGGTTTCTCGCGTACAAGCTGAACATGTCCACGATTCCTGAAAAAGAAATTGAAGTTCTTGTTGAAGACATCGGTGATCTCGCTGTGGCTCCGGCCAAGGCTTAATACGGATAAACCATAATCAAAAGATTGGGGCTCAATAAATTGGGGGGATATTGTCTATATCCCCCCTTGTTTTTGGGCTCGCTAGGGGGTATTAAAGGGAGGGATTTTGGGGCATGGACGGCATTAGAATTTGGTACTGGATTTCATCAATTGGTCTTGCCGCTCTTCTCTTTCGACCTGCCAAAAAAGTGATATTGACACAAAGAGTGAGAAAGACCGAACGTAAGCTTGATCGGCAGTTGACTGAAGACGAGCGACTAGACCTGGAAAAAAGAACGATCCCCATAGCCGTATTCATTGTGACAACCTTTTCTTTTTTATTCAACAGCGTTATTATGAATAAGTATTTTTGATATAGGCTTGGGAAGTAGCTGTCTCTATGCGGGTAGCATCGGAATCTCAGTTGAGAAGCACATAACTGGCTGGCGATGAAGAGACTATTCGCCAAGCCCTAGTGATTGCATAAGATGAATAAAAACGCACTGACCGCAATCATAACCCTATCCGTACTTGGTATTGTCGGTTTCTACTATTATAAGTATACGGTTATGGAAAGCACCCCAGGAGAAAACAGGTTTAGGCTTGCAAACAAGTATCTTGAGGACGGCAATTATGATGAAGCGCTTCACATATTGGACGAGGTATTATTGGGAAATGCGGAATATAAGGAAGCTCATCTCGCCAAAGCCATTACCCTTCTGCAAATGGGACGGCTTGGTGAATCTCGAAAGTCTTTTGACACAGCTATTGGATTGGATAACGATTATGCACAGGCCTATGCCGACCGAGGGATTCTGAATGACAGGGCCGGACAGTACGAGGCCGCGCTGCACGATTACAGAAAAGCCCTCAAACTCAACCCCGAATTGGCCGAGGGCCCTGGATGGCTTTGGAGGTTTCTCCGAAATATTCCTGATCCCCCCCCAACGATTGCTGATCGCGCAGATTATCTGGAAAAGCAGTTAAGGAAGCCCGAAAGTGAGCGACTTCTTCGAGTGCCGGAATTAGATTCAAAACAAAGGATGTATAAGAAATAGGCGCCCTCTCTCGTAAGTCCCACCCACGCGGAACTGTGATGATGAGACGCAGTTCCCGCCTTTGGACGGGATTTAGGGTGTTTTTCATCCAACAACCTGCCTCCTTAAGTCTTCTCCATCATCTCGCTACGATCATTATGAGAAATCCGGGTTTAGCCCACCGTCTGTTGAACTTACCGGAGATTTAAGGCTACCGATGTGCTGTCGAACAATGGGTCTTCAAATATCCGTCAAGGCAGAAGATCCAATGAAATCGGCAGACCCGACGGACCAAAAATAAACTAAAAATTCGATCTACTTACCCCCTTTCCAAGGTAAAGATTTTTGGCAGACAGCTTACGGGCAGTTCAAGGCTTTCCTTTAATGGTCATCTCTCTGATCGCTCCTTTGTCAACAATCCCATTTTCCTTTTGCTTGAACAGGAATCCCTATTCGTGCTAACAAAAAAGTTTGTGGGTAGTGAGACGTCACCAAGATCACAGTCGTCGTCCCGAAAATGCTCACGGAGCCCGGGAAATGGCTTGATGGCGACACGTTACTCTTTAGAAGCACTTATGAGCCACGACACTGTTATATGGGCGCCTTGGCAATAGAGGCCTGGAATGGTTGAGATTCCGTACAACAAGATCATCGACTTCTTTCGGGGCATTGTCCCCTTTAACGAGTTGTCTCAAGATGTTCTGAAGGGCCTGCCTCAAAAGGTATTAATCGACTATTTTCCCAAAGAGACGCTCATCCTTGAGCAAGACGGGCCTCCGTGTAAATATCTTTATGTCATCCAGACTGGCGCTGTAGAAAAAACTGTGCGCAAGGAAGGCCTTGATATCCTGTTGGAATTCACAACCGAGGGGGAATTTTTTGGAAGCGCCTCATTGATCAACGGCACGAGCCCAGCATTTAACGTGCGCGCTCACGAGGACACCATATGTTATTTACTCCCCCAACAGGCCTTCGACGATCTGATGCAACACCATATCGGGTTTCACGAATTCTTTGCCATCCGAGTAGCCAAGCTTGCTTATCGACTAAAAAAGGCTCAGTCCGGGATCTTTGCGTCTCGCCAACAGTCGGATACCGTGGTTTTCCGATCGGAAGGACGCCTCTTCAGTGTCACTGCCAGCGACCTGATTAAGCGAAAACCAATAACGTGTTCCCCCTATCATGAAGCGTCCTTTGTGGCCAAATTGATGGCCCGTGAGGGGGTTGGTTCTGTGGTTGTGGTGGACGCCCGGAATCGTCCTATCGGTATTGTGACCAAGACCGACATGACCAATCGCATCCTGGCTGCTGGAAAGACAGGGTCCGAACCTGTCAGGACGGTCATGAGTGCACCGGTGGTCTCCATTGCTCCGAAGGAGCCTTGCTTTAGTGCTCTCCTCAAGATGGCAAACTTCAATTGCCATCATGTGTGTATCACCGTGGGAGAAGTGCTCCTCGGCGTGATTTCACAACACGACCTTATCGTACTGCAAGGATCGAATCCCCTTGCCGTCATCAATGACATTGAAAAGCAAACAACGGTTGCAGGGATTGCGGGGTTGGTCGATGCCATGGATCGTATGGTCAAGGGACTTCTGGGCGCCGGTGTATCTGCTAAGGATATCGCCGCCTTTATTTCTGAGTGCAATGACCGTCTAACACGTAAGATCATCGCCTTGACGGAGCAGTCGCTGCGTGAAGAAGGTTTCGCTGCACCTCCGGTTTCTTACTGCTGGCTTGCTTTGGGCAGCGAGGGCCGCAAAGAACAGACCTTGCGTACGGATCAAGACAATGCCCTTATCTATGAGGATCCTGAGCATGGCTCAGATCAAGATGTGAGCGAGTACTATCTTCGTTTGGCACAAGGGGTTGTTTCGGGTCTGGAAGCCTGCGGTTTTCCGAAATGTAAAGGGGGCATTATGGCGAGCAACCCTAAATGGTGCCAGACGGAGACGGTCTGGAAAGGCTATTTCTCACGATGGATCAATGAAGCCTCTCCTGAAGACTTGAGAAATTGCACTATTTTTTTTGATTTCCGTCCCCTTGCAGGGGCTGCCATATTGGCCCAAAGACTCCGGACTTTTTTGAATGAGAACATTGAAAACAACCGAGCTTTTTTGAGACACCTGACCACCAACGCCCTATATAACGGTCCGCCCCTTGGCTTTCTGAGAACCCTGGTCCTTGAGAAGAGCGGTGCTCACAAGGATGAGCTCAACCTGAAAATGAGCGGACTGGTCCCTGCGGTGGATGCCCTTCGGGTGCTTAGCTTAAGTGTTCAAATCAATGCCACGAACACCTTGAACCGGTTGGCAGAGGTTAGCCGCAAACAATTACTTTCCCAGGAGATGGCAGAAGATGTTAAAGAGGCGTTTAGCTTCATGATGCTTCTTAGGTTGAACCATCACTTGATGCAAAAGGAGAAGGGGGCGGAATCAAGTGATTATCTTGACCCAAGGGCGTTGCCTAAACTTCAGGAAAAATCTCTGGTTGAGGCCTTTCACGTCGTTCGAGATCTGCAAGGTGAATTGGAAGCGCGTTTTCCAGAAAGCTTATAGTGGACGTCATGTTGGGACTCGTCCAAACAAGCTGAGAGAACTGTTTGCTCAGCATACGGGGGGCGACGACATGCCGGATGCCGTCCGCAAGCAACAGGATGTCAAAGACGCTTATCAGCCGGAAACACCCGTTTCAGAAGCCCATTACGTCATCTTCGATACAGAAACGACGGGACTGGGCCCCGAGGGAAGTGACCGGCTCCTCTCCATTGGAGCGGTGAAAATGATAGGAGGCAGGATTCATCTGGGGAACGCCTTTTACGAGTTAATCGATCCGAAACGCTCCATTCCGATCTCCTCGATCTTCATCCACGGCATCACCCCCGGGATTGCCAGTGACAGACCGGCTATTTTGGACATTCTCCTGAAGTTCTTGGACTATATTGGGTGTGACGTCTTAGCAGCCCACCATGCTTCTTTTGACATCAAATTCCTAAATCACGCCATGCGAGCATGTTTCGGATTTCCCATTCAGAACCGTGTCATTGATACTGCCTCAGTGGCCGCCTGGATTCGGCGTTTGGAAGATGTGGAACTTGTAGTTCCTGAAAGCTCTCATGATACAGGCTTTGACGCGGTAGCCAAGCACTTTGGGATCACCACGCAGGATCGTCACACCGCCTTCGGTGATGCCCTGTCAACAGCCTTGCTTTTTCAACGCCTTATCCATATATTGAGAAAAAATGGTGTTAGAACCCTGAGACAACTCTCTAGACTTGGGGCTGTCTCATGACTTGAGAATAGATCAAGCGTTGGCGGCAAATACAAGATGAAGCTGTCTGAAAAGAACCGGAGACTCCTTAGCGCCGAACGTCTAAAAGCTACAAGCAGAATGGCCAACGAGATGGCCCATGAACTCAATACCCCGCTTGGCGGGATTTTGATGTATAGTCATCTCTTGTTAGAAGATCTCCCGGAAGACGACCCGAACCGGGAAAAAGTCCTGAAGATCAACAAACTGGCTCACCGGTGCAAAATGATTATCCAGGGGCTGCGGGATTTCGCATACCAGGAAGGCCTTCACCAAAAGCCGGTTCAGATCAATCGAATTCTTCATAATGTGATCGGGTTTTTGGAGGATCATGTCCTTCTTAGAGACGTTTCTATTGAGACGTTCTTTGCTTCTGACCTGCCTGAGGTCACAGGGGATGAAAACAAACTGGAACAAGTCTTTATCAACCTGATCATCAACGCTGCCCAGGCGATGGACGGAGCGGGTACGCTGACCTTGTGCACGGAGTTTGCCCCGGGCAGAAACAGTGTGCGCATCGAGTGTTCTGACACGGGCTGTGGGATCGACCACAACAACTTAGGTAGGGTGTTTGAACCCTTTTTCACAACGAAGAAAAAGAGCAAGGGGACCGGTCTAGGCCTTTCCATCTGTCACGGTATTGTGGAACAACACGGCGGAACCATAACCATGGAGAGTTCAGAGGGCCATGGGTCCACATTCACCATTTTCTTGCCCGTGGCCGAGGAAAACATTGCCCATGAACTGGGGACTGCAGGCCCTGGCCTCAAGGCTGCGAATCGAAGATCCAAAGTGTAACATGGAAGTGAGTCGATGGACGCCGGCTACAACATCCTGGTGATTGATGATGATGCATTCATGCGCGATGCCTGTCACCAAACCCTCACCAGGCGTGGTCACAAGGTCACTTTGGCAGAAAGCGGTGGCAAGGCTTTGGTCCTGTTAGAAAAGTGGTCCTTTGATCTCATTCTGCTGGACCTGAAGATGCCCGACGAAGATGGGCTATTCGTCCTGGCCAGGATTAAGGACCTCGATCCCGAGGCGATCGTCGTTATGATCACAGGGCACGGCTCCATTGAAACGGCTGTCCAGGCCATCAAGCTGGGGGCCTTTGACTTTATCGCCAAACCCTTTACTCCTGCAGAACTCATTGCCCTTGTCAACCGGGTGCTGAAAAATCGCCGGTTGACCATCGAAAACGTTGTTCTCAAGCAGCATCTTAAGGAGAAGCCCAGGCGTGCTGAAATTATCAGTCAAAGCCCTGGCATGGAAAAGGTGAAGGAGATGATCGCCATGGTCGCCCCTACAGACAGCACTGTATTGCTTCAAGGCGAAAGTGGCACGGGCAAGGGTCTTGCAGCCCTGAAGATCCATGAGATGAGCCTACGGCGTGCATATCCCTTCATATCCGTGGATTGTGGCACACTCGTAAAGACACTTTTTGAGAGTGAGCTCTTTGGTCATGTTAAAGGGGCTTTTACCGGCGCAGATTCAACCCAACACGGAAAGTTTGAAATGGCCCATGGGGGAACACTTTTTTTTGATGAGATATCTAACATCAACTTAGAAATTCAGGCGAAGCTCCTCAAAGCAGTGGAGGAAAAGTGCATCTCTAAGGTAGGAGATCACAAGGTCGTTAGAGTGGATGTCCGTCTGATTTCAGCGACAAACCGAGACCCTCAAGAGGCTATCGCCAAGGGGCTTTTTCGCGAAGACTTGTTCTTTCGGCTCAATGTGGTTTCCATCCATTTACCCCCTCTAAGAGAGCGCAAGGAGGATATTCCACTGCTGGTGGATCACTTCTTGAAGGTTTTCAGCCGAAAACAAGGAAAAGCCATCCAAGGTTTTTCGAGTAAGGCCATGAAAACACTTACGGAATACACCTGGCCCGGAAATGTCCGTGAACTGGAAAACACCATGGAACGCTTAGTTGTATTTGCGCGCGATAAAACCATTACCTCAGAAGATCTTGTCTACTCCAACACTCTCTTTTCCGAAATGGTGGAAACAGAACCCACCAGTCTGGAAGAAATGGAGCGGCGGCATGTGATCAAGGTCCTGGCCAGGACAAATGGAAACAAATCGCGGGCCGCTCAATTGCTCGGAATCGATCGCAAAACATTGAGGACAAAACTCAAAAAATATCAGATCTCAGCTTCTTAATAGCTTCCCAGGATCCTCAGATAATCGGTCTTTTCCTTGAGAGCACTCACGATATCTTTGAATGAGTCCGCCTCAACATCTGCTTCAAGGTCCACATAAAACATATACTCCCATGGTTTGCCATGGATGGGGCGGGATTCCAGTTTGACCAAATTGACACCCTTGTCGGAAAATACTTTCAAGGTTTCGAAGAGGGCCCCCGGCTGGTTGCCCGTTGAGTAGATGAGAGAAGACTTGTGGCGGGGCCCGTTTTCAAGTGGCTCGGTGCCTATAACCACAAATCGGGTATAATTTCTCGGGTTGGTTTCAATCCCCTCCTCGATGACCTCCATCCCGTGAATGTCGGCTGCCTCTTTGCT
>Ga0111161_1082_pt1 | contig 13333 bp, 9 predicted proteins | sample DeeMarSeWOR28_12_FD_80264 | JGI IMG/M metagenome (GOLD analysis project Ga0111161, IMG submission 80264) | Nitrospira bacterium SG8_3
ATGTTCATGATATCGACTCGATTCAGCTGATTCAGACCGTGCGGCACATGCGCGACGAGGGCAAGTTCCTGGGCGGCGACGATCTTGACGGCCGTCCCCAGATGTTTGTGGGTGCGGCCGCCAACCCGTTTGCCGATCCCTTTGAGATCCGGGTGCCGCGCCTGGCCAAAAAGGTTGCCGCCGGGGTGGAGTTTATCCAGACCCAGTGCATTTACAACCTGGACAAATTTGAAGAATGGATGAAAGGCGTGCGCGACCGCGGGCTGCATGAAAAGTGTTACATTCTGGCCGGTCTGACGCCCATGAAGTCGGTGGGCATGGCCAAGTACATGCAGAAAAGGGTTCCGGGCATGGACGTGCCCGATGAAGTCATTCAGCGCCTGCAGGGGGTCGAAAAAGGCAAGCAGGCCGAAGAGGGCATCAAGATCTGCATCGAGTCCATTCAGCGCCTGAAAGAGTGTGAAGGCGTGGCCGGATTCCACGTCATGGCCATCGAATGGGAAGAAAAGGTGCCCGAGATCGTCGAAGGCGCCGGCCGAAGCTGAATTAAGTGCGTATTGCATTTAAACTAACAAAAACCCTGCTTTATTTACGCGAATAAAGCAGGGTTTTTTTATTCAATTTAAATCCACGGGAATACAGTTTCGTGAAGACGGATTGGTGTGCAAATGGATGATAGGCAACCAAAAATTCTTCTCCATCTTATACGTTGCACTTGACAGGCGCCATTCTTTCCCATAATTCTGCTTGCATTCTTTTTTAAACAAGGTTTACATATGCAAACTTCTCCAGCGCAGGACATAGAGGAGGAGAGGGAACTGTCGGAAGTCCGATAAAGGAATTTTCATGGGAAAAGATAATATTACCTTTATGGAAAGTGATGTGCTGATCATCGGGAGCGGGATTGCCGGGCTCAGGGCGGCTTTGGAGGTGTCCAGACTGGGAAAAAAACCCCTGGTGGTGTCCAAGTCCCCGTTGGGAAAGGCCAACAACACTTACCTGGCAGGCGGATTGTTCGCCTTTGCCTCGCAGGAGAATGTCCAATCTAAACATATTTCCAAGACGCTGAGAAGCGGCAGGGGCCTGAACGACCTCCAGCTTGTGGAGACATTCGCCAGGGAAGCGCCAGCCCTGGTCCGGGAACTCCAGGGCATGGGCATGGCGGGTGTCCTGCACGAAATGGGGCTGGTCACCCGCCAGGCCGGCCTCATCGGTGGTCCGGGGATTACCCCGCCACTCCTGCGGGCATGCCGGGAGCGGAGTGTTTCTTTTCTTGAAGGCATAATGGCCACAGACCTGATTGTGGCCGATGGTGTCTGCCTCGGAGTCATTGGATTCCACAAAAAAACCGGTGAGGTGTATGGATTCCGGTCCGGGGCGGTGCTACTCGCCACGGGGGGCGCCGGATCCATATACGGCCAGAACAACAATGCGCCGGGCATTACGGGAGACGGCTATTCCCTGGCCCTAAATGCGGGATTGGAAATCATGGACATGGAGTTCGTGCAGTTTTATCCTATGGTGCGCTCCAAAGGGGGGTTGGCGAGGATGATCGTCCCGGCGGTGCTCGCTGATATCGGGACTATCACCAACCGTCTGGGTGAAGACCTGAAGGAGAAGTACAATCTTCGCGAAAAACCCATTGCCCTTGCCTCCAGGGACCGGTTTGCACAGGCCCTGTTCAGGGAGATTTCCCTGGGAAACGGAATAGAGGGCGGGATACCACTCGATCTTAGACATGTGGTCAATGATGATATTCCCTTTGAAGAGAAGACCAAGGAGGTCCTCCGGAGAAATCTGCATTACGATAAAGAACCCATCAGGATCGCGCCTGCCTGCCACCATACCATGGGGGGGATACCAATCAGCGCATTAGGAGAAACCCACCTGAAAGGCCTGTTTGCCGCAGGCGAGGTGGTGGGAGGCATCCATGGAGCAAACCGGATGGGCGGGAATGCATTGTCCGAATCTCTGGTCTTCGGGGTCCGGGCAGCCAGATCTGCTGTTGCCCATGCCGATGTGCTGTCCTCATTTTCAGGGTTTGAAAAACTGGCAAAGCAGGCCGCAATAGAGACACTGATTCCAGCAGGAAACAAAAAGAATCAGGCACACGCCTTAGCAAAACGATTGGGCCGCCTACTCTGGAATCAGGCCGGGATTGTTCGCAGCAAAGATTCTCTGGAGCTGGGCAAGGAAGGTGTAGAGAGCATCCTCAGGGAGCTTGAGGTGCAGCAGGCGGACAATCCCAGAGAACTCTGCAGATTAATGGAATGCCGGAATGCAGCGCTTTCCGGCATGGCCATTGCTCTAAAAAGAACAGAGAGCAGAGGTTCCCACTTTCGCGAGGATTTCCCTGAAGAAAACGAAACATGGCAGAAGCATATCTATGTACACAGCAAAGGGGGAATGGTAGAAATCTCCCGCATCATGCCCACCTAAGGTCAAGTGGGTTGGAAAAGGAAATTTTTTTCACTACTTTGCCTTGACGGGCATCTTTCTTTCATATAATTATGACTGCAATATCTCTTAAACATAGTTTACATATGTAAACCTTTTCAAGAAAGAACCCATGGTCAAGTCTGCAAACAGAGTGGTGGAAATCCTTATAACAGTGGGTGCCACCAGCCATGGTATCAGCAATGCCGAGCTGTCCTCGACACTGAATATCCCCAAAGGAAGTCTTTCTTTACTCCTGTCGGATCTCGTGGCACATGATTTCCTTACCCAGCGCAAGGAGGACAGGCGCTATGTGCTGGGCCCCCAGTTCGTAGTCCTCGCGGGAAAATTTCTTACAGATCTGGACATTGTTCAAATAGCCCGACCAATTGTCCACGAGGTGATGATCGAAACGGATGAATCTATCGCCCTGGCTGTGAGAAATGGTTATGACATGCTCATTGTTTATGGCGAAAACTGTTCACAGCCCTTGAAGCGGTCAATCGAAATCGGGTATCGGGCCCCACTGCATACCACGGCCGGGGGAAAGGCCATCCTGGCAAGTTTTCCCGATGAGCAGTTGGAGGAGTATCTTACATCGGTTCCCCTCAAAGCCTTGACTCCGGCCACGATTACTGATCGTCACCTATTGAAGAAAGAATTGAAAACCATTAAATCAAACGGCATTTCCTACTCCATGGAAGAGCAGCATGAAGGTCTTGTAGCCATGGCTGCACCGGTTTTGGATCTTTACTCCCGCGCGGTAGGTGCCATTGTTGCTACCCTCCCGAGTATTCGTTTTGTCCCCCAGAAGGAGACTGTAATCAAAGAGGCCCTTTGTGAAGGGGTAAAGAAGCTCTCACAACTCCTGGGTTGCAGTACGATTGGTAAGGGGAAGGAAATGGGCCCTTTGAAAAATAAAAAGTCGAAGTAGAAAATCGGACCTGTGCCTGAGTACCCATTTCAATGTTACCCAACCGGGGTGATAAGGGGCCGGGAATTCAAGGAGATAATGTATGGGAAAAGTAGCAAGATACACCCGGGAAATGATCAGCAGCTACAAAGAGAAAGGGTATTGGACAGATGAGCTTACCGTGGATTTCTGGGAGCTGAATGCCGAGCGCTGTCCCGATGATGAGGCCCTGATTGATTCCCGTTTTCGATTGACCTGGTCGGAGGGAACAAGGATGATTCACCGTTTGACGGCCGCATTCCTGAAGGCGGGATTCAAGAAAGACGACGTGATCCTCTGTCAGCTATACAACAGCATAGCGTTGAGCATGACACGTTTGGCATGTGAAAAGGCGGGCCTCCTGGTGGCCATCGTGGGCACGAAATTCCGCGAGACGGAAATTGCCGCCGTCCTCGGCAAGACCGAAGCTGTGGGCGCGGTATTTCCCGCCCAATTCAGACGGTATGACTTCTTCAAGATGTTTTCCAAAATGCAGGGGCGGTTTGGTCACCTCAGGCATCTGTTCGTGGTGGGTGATGAGGTGCCTGCCGGGGGAAGATCGTTCTACGATATTATCCAGACCCCTTCTGATAGAGAAGGCGACAAGGGTCTTGATATACAGAAGTTTGAACCCTTTGAATTTACTGAAATCACTACGACCAGCGGATCCACGGGTATCCCCAAGTGTGTGGAATGGGTAGCCTCGGCAAGACTGGCCACGGGCCGGGAATATGTCAAGGACATGGGGATGACGCGTCACGATGTTGTGGCAGCGTTCAGTCCTTGCATATCAGGGTCTGCGGAGACCCTGGTGCATCGCACCCCCCCGCAGGTGCGCGCAAAGACGATCATGCTGGAGCATTTCACACCCGAGGAGGCTTGTCGCCTCATCCAAGAGGAAGGAGTGACAGCAGTGGGGGCAGTACCCACTCACCTGGTGAGAATGGTCGAGTTTTCGGGCATCCGGGACTACGACCTGAGTTCGCTCAGATTTATTCAGGTGAGCGGGGGCCTGCTGACATACCACCTTGGTGTGGAAACAGAAACCAAACTGGGTTGCAAGGTTATCCAGGGGTACGGAGGTATGGACATAGGTGGCGTTGCGAGCGGGTATCTGGATGCGCCCCAGGAGATACGGCTCAAAACCGTAGGCAGAATATTGAGGGGCAATGAGGCCACACTTTTAGATCCGGATACCCTGGAAGAGGTCCCCAGAAGCAGCGTGGGTCTGGTGACCATCGACGGGCCCCACTGCGTGGGGGGCTATTTCCGCGATTCGAAAACCACAGCAGAGTCCCGAATTGGCGGTAAATTCAATATGGGTGATCTGGGAACCATTGATGATGAAGGCAATCTCTACCTCAGGGGTCGCGTGAAAGATATCATCATCCGCGGGGGACAGACGATCTATCCCAAGGAGATCGAAGAACTGCTCGTGGAACACCCAAAAGTCTCTGAAGCGGCCCTGGTGCGTATGGCGGATGAGGAAATGGGAGAAAGGGCCTGCGCCTTTGTGGTGCCCAAAAAGGGGCAGGTGTTTACATTTGAGGAGATGTCCGCATTCTTGAAGAAACGGCAAGTTGCTCTCTATAAAATTCCGGAAAGGCTTGAAATGATCCCTGAACTTCCCTCTGTTGCCGGCGGCAACAAGACGAATAAGCGCCGGCTGGAGGAGGAAATCCAAATGAAACTGGTTTCAGAATAATAGAAAGGAGAAACCATGGGTCTCAAGATTGATGTTTTTACCCATTTTGCCCCACCCCGCTACCGTGAGGCGCTTGCCAAAAAGGTGTCCCAAAAACCCTATCTCATGTCTCCTTTAGAACTGACCCCTGCCATCAATGATATGGAGGCACGCCTGCGCATTATGGAGGCTTTCGAAGACTATGCCCAGATTCTCACCCTGGCAGGTCCACCCCTGGATGCCGTGGTTTCTCCCAAGGACGGAGTGGACCTGGCAAAGATCGTCAACGACGAAATGGCAGAACTGCAGTCAAAATATCCACATCGCATTGTGGGTGCCATGGCAACCCTCCCCATGCACAACATGACGGCGGCACTCAAGGAAGGAGAAAGGGCTATTTTGGATCTGGGTCTCAGGGGTGTCCAGCTTCACAGCGCCATATCGGGCAAGGCCCTGGACCAGGAGGAGTTTTTCCCCTTTTACGAGATGATGAATGATTTCAACCTCCCCATTCTCATCCATCCCATGCGCAGGCGGGACACACCCGACTATGCTGGTGAAGACCACTCCCGCTACTGGATATGGCAGGTCCTCGGCTGGCCCTATGAGTCCAGTGTCATGATGACCCGCCTGGTATTCAGCGGCGTCTTCGACCGCTTTCCTGATTTGAAGTTTGTGATCCACCACTGCGGGGCCATGATCCCGTTTTTCAGCGAGCGCATTGACGGGTGCTATGACTACGCAGAGGTCTTTTTCAAGACAAAGTATACGCGGAAGCTGCGGAAACCCATCCTGGACTACTTCAGGATGTTTTACGGGGACACCGCCATTCACGGGTACACCCCGGGACTCATGTGCGGGTACGATTTCTTCGCGGCGGACCACATCCTCTTCGCCACGGACATGCCCCACGACAGCCAGGGCGGGGTGAAGTACATACGGGACACCATAGCCGGGGTGGAGCGCATGTCTATTCCTGAGTCGGAGAAGGAACAGATTTTCAAAGAGAATGCCAGGCGCATCTTTCGCCTTCCAGTCTGAGACGAGGTCGAAGATTAACGCATCTACTACAGGAGGCAGAAATATTATGGCTTATAATGATTTGAGGAGTTTCCTGGAGAAGCTCAAGCAAGAAGAGCAGTTTGTGGAGATTAAAAAAGAGATGGAAGACGGATTTGAGGTCTCCTCTTTGGGATGGGAGCTCTCCGAGAGAGGCGGGGGTCCGGCCATCCGGTTCAAGCTCAAGGGTTACGACACCCCTGTGGTGGCCAACGCCCAAGGGACCCTTCAGCGCAACGCCATGGCTCTTGGCATCGAACCTGCCGACACCATGGAAAAGAATTTTGTGCTGATACGCAACCGGGTGGCAGAGGCCCTGGCCAACAAGGATACCTGGATAAAACCCAAAACCATAGATAAAGCACCGTGCCAGGAAGTGGTCATTACAGGAGATGATGTCAATCTCAAGAAGCTTCCCATCGTAAGATGGAACCGCATGGACGGCGGGCCCTATATTACCCTGCCCAATGTTATTACCAGGGACCAAGTCAATCCCGATTTTGGCCGCAACAACGGCATGTACCGGGCCATGGTCCACGATGAAAAGACCACCGGCATCATGTGTGTTGCTACCCAGGACATCGGTATCCATGTAGCACGGGCGCGTGCCGCAGGTATGGATTACATGCCTGTGGCCATTGCGGTGGGGACGGACCCGATCGTTAACATGACAGCCTGCTGTAAGATGGGTTCTTTTGTGGACGACGAGTTTGAACTGGCGGGTGCCTTGCGCGGAGAGGCCGTGGAGATGGTCCAATGCAAAACCATCGATCTGGACGTACCTGCCCATGCGGAGTTGATTCTGGAAGGGCAACTGGAGCTGAATCCGGAATCATGCCGGTGGGAGGGAACCTTTGGTGAGTGGATGGGATATTTTGAGGAGAGCATGATGTGCCCTGTCTTCAATGTGACGGCCATTACCCACCGTAAAGACTGGATGTACCAGATGTGTACCCTCGGCCACGAGCGCAGTGACGGAGATCTCTGGAAAATCCCCATGCTTCAGGCCAACAATTACAATTATCTCAAAACTGCGGTCATCGGTTTTCGGGATTACTATGCTCCCATAAGTTCCAGGGGCTTTAAGGCAGTGGTGCAGATCGAAAAACGGTTTCCCGGTTGGGGAAAACAGGCAATTCTTGCCTACCTGGGCTCCGGGCAAGGATTTGCAGCGGCCAATTATGTGGTGGTCGTGGACACGGACATTGACATCTATGATCAGGAGATGGTGGACTGGGCCATTGCCACGCGGATGGACCCGGCAAAGGATGTGATCATCATCCCGGAGGTTGGGGTCTATCCCTTAAATCCTGCGGCCTCTCACCGGAGTGAATCGGATGATACGGGTTTCACGGAATTTGCTTACATCGGGAAAATGGGCATTGATGCCACCAAGAAGACGGCTCTTGAAAACCGACGACCCACCGGCATCCCGGTCAAACCTGATCCTGACGATCTTAAGCGGACGCTCAAAAACTGGTCCGCATACGGCCTGGATGGGTGGTAAGGCCTTCCACATTGAAAGGGAGAGATCAAGAGTGCATGTGATCCGTGTCATGGATAATATTGTGAATAGGGACGTCACCTATCTATGAAACTCGATTCGCGTCTGTTGGTGGCGGTTTGTTAAACCACAAATCATCTAACGCATAGGAGGAAAAAATGAAACGGCAATTTCACCGGACAGTATCCAGTGGCGTAATTGCAATCTTTGTTATCATACTCTCGACGGCACCCCAGGTGGCAGCAGAATCCCTACCCCAAAAGCTCGTTTTTGGTGGGAACCCACCGGGATCCCTGTTTTATGTCATGGCGGCGGGTATTGCCAAGGTTATCAGCGCACACACTCCCATGAAGGTCGAGGTATTTCCCCAGGGCGGAACCGTGTGGTACCCCATGTTCGAGAGCAAGGAAGTAGATTTCGGAATTAATGTGCCGGGTGATATTCTGACTGCCTACAAAGGGGAGGCTATTTATGAGAAACCGACCAAGGGGAAAGGTTTTGAGATGAGGACTCTCATGCTCGGGAGTCCTCTGATGGTGGGGCTTCTCGTGCCGGGAGATTCAGACATAAAGGAAGCGAAAGACGCCAGGGGCAAGAAACTGCCTGTCGACTATGGCGCCTTCTACTCGGCCACCCTTACTGTTCGTGCCCTGCTTGCAAACGCGGGACTCACCCATGAAGATGTCAATGGACTCACGGTTACCACCTACCCGGCCGGAGTTCGGGCCCTGATTGAAGGAAGAGCGGATCTTACCATGGGATCTGTGGGCAGTGGTATCACGAACGAATTGAAAACGGCAAAGGGAGCTCGCTATTTGGATGTGTATACATCCGCAGATGCCGTATCCAGGATGCAGAAAGTCCACCCCGGATACTATCCCATCGAGGCAAAAGCCGGCCTGGCAGGTTTGGACAAGCCCACCATGCTGATGGGCAAGGATATCACTCTTGTGGCCGCCCCTCATCTCTCTGACGACGTCGCATACAATATAACCAAGGCTGTCTGGGAAAATTATAAGGAACTGGCGCCGGTGCACCCGCAGCTTAAACGCTGGACGCCCGACAGATTTGCCTCTGCGCGGGCCGTGGTTCCTTACCACCCGGGTGCTATCAAGTTTTATAAAGAAAAGGGCGTCTGGACCCAAGAGCTGGAGGATCATCAGCAGAAACTTCTAACGATCAAATAACCTGAAGGCGAAGCCTCCCAATGGGGGAGGCTTCGCTCTTCCATTGCCAACAGGATTGTCCCAATGCCAGAGACCAGCACGGGAAAGGATGCCGCTCGGGCCAGGATCCGAGATCCGAAAGGGTTTATCGGCATTTTGGCTAAAACGACCTTGGGCATCATACCCGTCGTCGGCACTTTTTATGTGTTGCACCTTCCGGAATACTTGAGGATAGCCATTTATAAGGAACAGTACCTGGCTCTTGTATTGACCCTCATTCTGATTTCCACCTTTCTCACGGTTCCGGCAACGAAATCCGCAGCAAAGGAAAGACTGCCCTGGTATGATGCCCTGCTTGCTATTCTTGCCATGATAACAGGGGGTTATGTTGTAGTTTTCTATGCGGAGATTATCCCCACCCTCGGCTACCTGATGGCCCACCGGATTATCATGGGGGGGATCATGATTATCCTGATTCTTGAAGCAGCGCGGCGTCTGGTGGGGTGGCCCATCGTGAGCGTCGGCATCCTGCTGATTCTCTATTCCGCCTATGCTTATCTCCTCCCCGGTGTGCTGAATTCCCGTATGATCCCCTGGGGCCGTGTGCTCAGCAACCTCTATTTATCCCCCGGCTCACTTTTCGGAATTCCTCTGGCTGTTGTCGGAACCATTGTATTCAGCTTCATTTTTTTCGGTCGCCTGCTTTTCTCAGTGGGCGGGGGCAGGTTTCTTTCCGATATCGCCCTCGCGCTCATGGGAAAATATCGGGGGGGACCGGCAAAGGTGGCCATTGTTGCAAGCAGCCTTTTTGGGACGCTTTCCGGCAGTGCTTCAGCCAATGTGGCCATGACCGGAATTATTACGATCCCCTTGATGAAAAGAATTGGTTACAGACCCCATGTGGCAGCCGCCATCGAGGCCGTGGCATCTACAGGCGGCCTGATCATGCCTCCCATTATGGCCGCTACGGCGTTCATCATGGCCGAATTCCTGGATGTTCCTTATCCTACCGTGGCGATTTCCGCATTTATCCCCGCAGTTCTATACTACGTGGCCGTTTTCACGCAGGTCCACCTGGAGGCGGTGAAAGAAGGTCTTGAAGGTCTGGCCAGTGAGGAAATCCCTTCACTCAAAAAGGTTATGAAAAAGGGATGGTTCTACCTTATTCCTGCCGCAATTCTTCTTTACTGTCTTTTTATCCTCTATATGCAGCCATCTACTTCGGCCCTCTACGCGGTTGGCGCGACTGCTGTGGTAAGCCTTTTCAAGAAAGAGACGCGTAAGTTTGTAACCGGAAAGGCATTGACTATTTTGCAGGAAACCGGTCGGGGGCTGATGCAAGTGGGTATCATCTGTGCCATTGCGGGCCTCGTTATCGGATCTATTTCACTGACCGGTCTGGGCCTCTCCCTTTCCGATGCGCTCGTGGCACTTTCGGGCGGCAATGTCATGATATTGCTTCTTCTGGCAGCTATAGGGGCCATCATCCTCGGCATGGGCATGCCGGTCACAGCAACCTATATCATGCTGGTGATTCTCATCGCTCCGGCTCTTATTAAACTGGGAGTCGAACCTCTGGCTGCACATCTTTTCATCATGTATTTCGGGGTCATGTCCTTCCTGACCCCGCCCGTGGCCATTGCCGCCTATGTGGCGGCAAGCATCGCCCACAGCGAACCTCTTCAAACCGGTTTTACCGGTGTGCGTCTGGGTATCATTGCCTATGTGGTGCCCTTTGTCTTTGCCCTCTCCCCCAGCCTGATACTTATCGGCTCTGTCGGGGATATCGTGCTGCACGTCATTACTGCCTTGCTGGGAACCGTCGTGTTGGCCGTGTCTTTCGTCGGATATTTGTTCGACCGTTTGAGCATCCCAAAAAGAATGTGCTTTGCCCTGGGCGCGTTACTGCTCATCGCACCTCAGTGGGAAGGCTGCGTTATCGGCATGCTCATCATCCTGCCTCTGTTCTCATGGGAATTGAGGAAAAGAAGGCACAGGTCCCGGCAGACCAGTGATCTCGAACATCACTAATGAAAAGAAAAATATTTTACGGATGGTGGGTGCTCATTGCCCTTTTCTTTGTGGGCATGCTGGGCCCCATGGCCCGGTACATGGTTACCGCTTTGGGCCCTTTCATCAGCGACGAAATGGGCTGGGGCGCCACGAGCATAGGTCTCGCCCTGTCACTGAGCCTATGGATCTATGCCCTCGCCTCTCTCCCCGTAGGATGGCTGATCGACAGGATAGGAAGCAGGCGCATCCTGATCATGGGCGGGATGCTGCTCTTTATGGGTCTGTGGTGGTTTTCGAAGGTCAATGTCCTCTGGCAGCTCTATCTCTCGGTAGGTTTAATCATCGGGGTCGGGGTGAGTATGACCCACTTCCTGGCGACCCAGTCCACTGCCAGAAAGTGGTTTTCAAAAAAAGCCGGCCTTGCCGGAGGTATCCTGACGGCCGCATTCTGGATCGGTTCCGGAACCCTGTCTCCCCTCCTGACAGGCATAGGGAACGCCATGGGGTGGAGAGCGGCCTGTTTTGCATACGGAATAGGGGTGTGTATCATTATCCTTATCTTCGCCTGGCTGGTCGTCAGGGACACCCCTGAATCTATGGGTTTGCTCCCGGATGGAGAATCTGCGCCGGAAGAAACGGGAAGCCCCGACAGTGTCAATGGAGAGATTTCATGGAGCACAGGAGCGGCACTCAAGACCCGATCATTCTGGATGATTGTCATGGGCTACTCACTGGTGGGCATCCCCGGCCAGGGCCTGTTGGGACATCTGATATTATGGGGGGTTCAACTGGGGTGGCCCAAGGCGACGGCGGGCGCGTTCCTTTCAGCGTTCACACTCACCCTGGCATTCACATCCATCGCTGGTGGCTGGCTGGCTGACAGGCTCGGCAAGAAACAGGTCCTCATGATTTCCTATGGCATGTCCACTATTCTGTGCCTTGCAAGCTGGCTTTTCGTTCAGTCTGCAGGAAGCCTCATGATTCTCATGGCGGTATTCGGAACGGTGTACGGCGTGTCTGCAGGACCTGGTTTGTGGTCGGCCTATATGGGGGATATGTTTGGCCGTGCTTCTGTGGGAAGGCTTTTTGGTATCCTGACCCTGGGCTATGGTCTGATCGGTGGGGCAGGTCCGCTCTTATGGGGATGGGTATATGATGTTACAGGGCACTACAATCTTGCATGCCTCCTCTCGGGGCTCTGCTTTGTTCTGGTCATTCTCTGTCTCAAACTTGCAAAACCCGTTGTGAAACAAAATACAGCCAATACATAGTGATCAGCTGTCCGCATGAAGCTTCATTTGGATCGGATTTTTAGGCGTCGAAGCGGGCAAATTTGTCCCAGAGATCTTTGTCTCCGTCCTGCCAGTCAGGACCGAACTTTCTGTCAAAATAGCTCCCCAGCCTGTCAAGCCAGCGCGACCAAGGGCTTTTTCCCTGTTCACCGGCCTCCAGTATATCGTTGAGAAATGTCACGATGTTTACCATTTCTTCCTTGGGCACATAGGAGTCTGCCCCCTGTTTGTAAGATTTTGCGAGATCCTCCGGGCTCAGGGCATAGGCCGTGAACATGACGGAAATTATCTTTCGTTGCTTGGCGATATCTAGAAGATGGTAACCATCCACACCCATGATGTCCAAGATGGCGATATCAAAATGCTGGGTTTCAAGCAATTCCCTGGCTTCATCGAAGTTTGAGGCCTTCACCACATCGCACATGGGCAGAAGCTGCTCCAGGGTCTCCAATACATCCGGCTCATCGTCAACAATAAGTATCCGTTTATAATCTAAAAGTGTCTTTTGCGACATGATACGTTCCCTTCGTATATTGATCCTTTATAATAAAATATAAAAATATAGATATGATTTTTTTAAATGCAACAACCTTTTTAATGATGTATGTCGGCAATCACAACTTATTAATTATTAGTGATATCTGGTGCGAATATGAACTAAATATGGAGCAAAACTTAAGTTCACACTTCTTTTTCCTGTGTCCATTGTGTGTCTCTGGTTTAATTATAAATTCATCCGCTGATATTTTATGTGCGCAGCAAAGTTCGCCCGCCGCTATTGAACAGCTTCCGTCTTCGTCAAGACTTTGCCGGAAAAGTTGGAGCGGCTGGCCGGCGTGGAGAGGGGTGTGACGGAGCGGTTTATTTGCCTCCATGAAGTGCGTGCCGCGGCGAAGCTCGATAGAGCGAAGAATGGTCGTTTTCCGACATGGCGCGCGCATCTATCCACGTTAAGTATCACGCCACAGATTTCCGACGCGGATTTAACCAGGGTTGAATTTTGCTGAGCAAACCCGCCGAAGGTGGGATTTGTTCGCCGATTTTTGCGGAGAATTCAACCGGGGAGCTGGCAAGCTATCCGGGCTGTGATTATGAACGACAGGTTTAAAAGGATTGCTCACTTTTCATGCCGAAAAAAAATTTGTAACTTTTTTAGCTGTTTTACGTTATATATCAAAAGTGGTGAAATTCAGGTCTTTTTACAACAAATACAAAGACATGCTCTTT
>Ga0111161_1047_pt1 | contig 13173 bp, 15 predicted proteins | sample DeeMarSeWOR28_12_FD_80264 | JGI IMG/M metagenome (GOLD analysis project Ga0111161, IMG submission 80264) | Nitrospira bacterium SG8_3
AAATAAAAAGGGGTCGCGACCCGTTAAATCGCAACCCCTTGATCATTTTGGTGGAGGCGGCAACCGGATTCGAACCGGTGAATAACGGTTTTGCAGACCGCTGCCTTAGCCACTTGGCTATGCCGCCTTAGGTATTTCAAATTCTGGAGCGGGAAACGGGATTCGAACCCGCGACAACCACGTTGGCAACGTGGGGCTCTACCAGCTGAGCTATTCCCGCACAGGTCTTTTCATTTTATAGGGTGAAAATCATTTGTCAACGAAAATTCAGGGCCTTTCCCCTGCCGAACCTGGCCTCAGAACTGCGCTTTTCTTGCCCCTATTTTTACCTTTTTTGGGGGAAGATGACACGATGAAAGTGGCGAAAATATGCCCACCCTGACCAGAGGGTGAAGACGAGGGCAATCCAGAGGAAGATCATACCCACCTTATGGAAATCAATGTTGAAATACTCATAATGGAGACAGAGACCTAAGGTGGCAGTTACTTGAAGCGCGGTCTTATATTTTCCCAGTGCGCTCGCCTGGATAACCACGCCCCTATTGACCGCAATACTTCTCAATCCCGTCACCGCTATCTCTCTGGCGATGATGAGCATCACTATCCAGGCGGGAATTCGGTCCAAGGGGATCAGCATCACCATGGTCACGGAGACAAGGATTTTGTCTGCCAGTGGATCCAGGAGCTTCCCCAATGTGGTGATTTCGCCATATCTTCTCGCAAAGAAACCATCGAGGAAATCTGTTACAAAGCCCAACCCAAAAAAAAGAGCGGCAAGAGAACTGCCCCATCTGCCCGGATCTCTCAGGCATATAACCACGATAGGAATACAGAGCAACCTAAGGATGGTCAGGGTGTTGGGTACATTGAATATCACCTCTCCCTCACGATCCTTTTTCATAGACCCTCCGTAATGGGATTAAAATGGGATGCATCAGCCCGATGCGCTGTTCATCATTTTGTGCTGGCCCTATACTTCTCATAATAATCCAACACTTTGGCCACGAAAGATTCTGTTTCAGGAAATGGAGGAATGCCTCCATAGCTCTCCACCGCTTCGGGACCCGCATTGTAAGCGGCAAGGGCCAATATTTTGTCGTTCTCGAATCGTTCCAGGAGAAGAGAGAAATAACGGGTTCCCCCAAAAATATTCTCTTCCGGACTAAAAGGGTTGGCCACTTCCATGGCATTGGCCGTTTCGGGCATGAGTTGCATCAAACCCTGCGCGCCTTTGTATGAAACCGCTCTATGGTCGAAATCCGATTCAGCCTTGATCAGCGCTTTGACCAGCGAAGGATCCACCTTAAATCTCCGGCTGGCCTGCACAATAATCCCCTCGTACTCTTTTATGTACTGGGATGCCCTTTTCTTGGGAGTCCTGAGGTAGAGTTTGTAGCCCGTATCCTTCTTGATATCAGCGAAGTGCCAGACGCCGTTCTTATCCTGATAACGATAAATATCTGCTGATGATGGACTGCAAATACCTAAAAGGAGGGATAACCCGATGGCACAGGAGAGTGCTTGCCTCATGGCAGATATTTTAACCCATCTTTTTCCAATCGGCCAAGAATTTTTCAAGGCCAATATCTGTCAGCGGATGCTTTATCAACTGCTGGATGACTTTGTAGGGAATGGTGGCAATATCCGCTCCCATAAGCGCAGCGTCAACCACATGTGTGGGATTTCGGATACTGGCGACGATAATCTCCGTATCAAAGCCGTAATTGTCGTATATGGTGATGATCTGTTCCACCAAATCCATACCCGTGCTGCTGATATCATCCAACCTGCCCACAAAAGGGCTCACATAGGCAGCACCCGCCTTGGCGGCCATCAAGGCCTGAGTGGGAGAGAAACATAGGGTCACGTTGGTTTTTATATCCTCTGCGGCCAGAACTTTGACCGCCTTTAAGCCTTCTTCGATCAGAGGTATTTTGACCACGATGTTATCGGCCAGCTTGACCAGATCCTTCGCCTCATTGATCATTCCGTCCGCATCCGTGCTTACAACCTCGGCGTTCACCGGACCATCCACAATACTGCAAATCTCCTTGATTAATCCTTTGAACTCCCTCCCTTCTTTGGAGACCAGCGTGGGATTTGTCGTCACGCCGTCCAAAAGCCCTAAATCGTTCGTCTTTTTTATCTCTTCCACGTTCGCTGTATCAATGAAAAATTTCATAAGACCTCCGTTCCTTTCAAATGCCTGAAGTTTACTAAGATGCCTAAAGTAACGCCCAAGAATCGCCTTTGATTATCTACTCGGCCGTCACCGCTAAACATGGCAGATGGACCAGGACGCCGCTGCCCTGCTCACTCCTTACTCCTCACCTCTCTCTGACTCTTTCATTTGTAACGCAAACTTATCAGCGCATTCGTCGCTGCAGAAGAGGTACTCCTTTCCTTCCACCACCCTCCTGATGGATTCCCTTCTCGGAATATAGGTCCCGCAAAAAGGATCCTGCACCATCTCGTCAATGACGCCCCCAGTCTTGCGTCTGTCGATTTTGGTCCGCGGAAAAAAGATCCCTTTTACCAGACGGTACAGAATGTATGCAAGAACGGCGAGAAATATTATTCTTATCATCTAGCAAATATCCTTCAATCCTCTAATGAAAACACCTCTTCGCCATTTTCCTGTATCTTTCCCAGCAGTTCAACCATGGTCACGCCAAGGGAGGGGTGAATCAGATCCGGGGCCAATTGAACCAAGGGCACAAGAACAAATTTCCTGAGATGCATCAGTGGGTGCGGAACTGTGAGATCCTCCTCATGAATAATCTCGCGACCATAAAGCAGGATATCCAGGTCAATAATCCGGGGCTCCCATCGCTTTGTTCTAACCCTGCCCATGTCCGACTCGATATTCAGGAGTCTTCTCAGTAGGTCCCGCGGGGGTACCTTTGTGGATATGGAGACGACCCCATTCACATACCAACCCTGTCCATTCACGCCCACAGGCTTTGTCAGGTACCAATCGGAACACCCGGTGAGCTGGCATCCGGGGATTTGCTCTATCATCCCAATGGCCCTCAGGCAGTTGTGGCGTTTATCTTCTAAATTGGAACCTATTCCAATGTAAGCAGACTTGAAATGTGTGTGAGGTTGGCGTATTGGAGTACCGGAGTATGGGTCTTTTGTTGTCATTTCAAAATGTATGGCGTTTTGCAGCGCTGGCGCATCCGGTTGACAAAAACCACCTGCTGCATCTTCCAGGACTCTCTACGAGCCGGAAGCCGGCTTGGAAGCCCTACGGGCTGGAAGCGAAGCCGGAGGTCATTAATCCACTTTAGAATGCCATGGACTTGATTCTTCCAATGGCTTCTTCGAGTCGATCCCGTTTCTGCGTCAGGGCAATTCGGAAATACCCTTCTCCTGGTTCTCCAAAGCCGTTACCCGGGGTCACCACCACACCTTTCTCCAGCAATTGCGTCGTCAATTGAGCCGATGTGTACCCTCGAGGAACCCTGATCCAAAGGTAGAAAGTAGCCCTGGGAGAGTCCAGTTCAAAACCAGCTTCTCTCAAACCCTTCACCATCAGATCTCTTCGGCGAGTGTAAACCTCCACCATTTCCTGCACGCAAGATTGGTCATCGCGCAGGGCCTTGATGCCCGCGATTTGTATGGCCTGAAACACGCCGGAGTCGATATTGCTCTTGATGGCGCCAAGCCCATCCACCATGGCCCTGTTCCCGACTGCAAATCCGATCCGCCATCCCGTCATGTTGTAAGTCTTGGAGAGCGAGTGAAACTCCAGGGCCACCTCCTTTGCGCCATCCGCCTCCATAAAGCTGGGTGGTCGAAAGCCATCGTAGGCCATCTCCGTGTATGCTGCATCATGGCATACCAATATGTCATTTTTGTCTGCAAACTCAACGACTTTATTGAAAAATTCAAGGTCAGCCACTGCGGCCGTGGGATTATTAGGGTAGTTGATAAACATCAATTTGGCTCGCTCAGCCACGTGGGAGGGAACGGAACTCAGATCGGGCAAAAACGTGTTCTCTCTCACCAACGGCATGACAAAAGATTCGCCGCCTGCAAACATGGTGGCAATGTGGTAAACAGGGTAGGCCGGGGACGGTACCAGGGCCACATCTCCAGGGTTGATATAGGCGAGTGGGAGGTGTGCGATGCCCTCTTTACTCCCTATGAGTGAGACCCCCTCACTTTCTGGGTCCAGATCAACGCCAAATCTTCGTTCATACCATTCTGCGACAGCGTGCTTAAAATCGTGCATGCCCGAGTAGGAAGGGTACTGATGGTTAGCAGGGTCTTCCACTGCGCCCTTCATAGCCTCTATGATATGCGTCGGTGTTGGAAGGTCCGGATCACCCACCCCCAGATCGATGATATCCACGCCACGGGCCTTGACCTCTGCTTTCTTCCTGTCTATCTCTTTGAACAGATAAGGGGGAAGTTTCCCCAGCCTCTCTGCTTTCTCAAAACCACCCATGCCAACCTCTTTTGTTGAGTCTCTAAAGTAAACTAAGATGATTTCTGATTTTTAACTTTAATCACTTCAACCCGAGCACATCCTGCATATCATATAGCCCCACAGGTTGACTGACGACCCATGCGGCTGCCCTCACCGCGCCTTTTGCAAAATTGTCCCGGTTATGGGCCCGATGGATGAGCTCCAGTCTCTCACCAATTCCCCCAAACATCACCGTGTGCTCACCCGTGATATCCCCGGCTCGCCAGGCCTGGATGCCTATCTCTTCATCACTGCGCTGACCTATCAACCCTTTTCTCTCATATACGGCCACCTTTTCCAAATCGCGCTTTACTGAACCAGCCAGGATCTGCGCGAGACGCATGGCTGTTCCACTGGGTGCATCCTTTTTCAGCCTATGATGTACCTCTAGGATCTCCATGTCATAATCCTCGCCCAGGATCTTGGCCATCTCCGCCGCAATGCGGAACATGACATTGACCCCCACACTCATATTGGGTGCCATGACGCACCGGGTGGTCTCGGCCAGTTTTTTCAATGCTTTCAGGTTGTCTCCCGTTATCCCTGTGGTACCAATGACCATGGCAAGGCCGTGGGTCGAAGCCATCCTCATGTTTTCCAGCGTGGCCTCCGGCGCAGTGAAATCAATGAGAACCTCACCCAGATCAATGACCTCCTTCAGGGATTCAGCAACTTTAATACCCATATCCCCGAGACCTACTACTTGTCCCACATCCTTATTCACACCCGCATGGTCCGGGTGCTCAAAGGCTGCCACCAAGGTGACATCTTGACTCTGATGGATCATATGAATGATCCGTCCCCCCATACGACCCCCAACACCGGCAACGATAGCTTTAACCATAATCCCCCCCATTAGTAAGCTGGCTACTGCACAGTCATACCCATAAAGACTGAAAACCTGCCCGCAGACTTCCCCGTAGTGCAAGGCGGGCGCACATGGGGCAGGCGGGTAAACCCACCAATGCGCTATGGCGGCTAAAACCCGGGCCCTGCTATTGACTTACAGCTTCCAGACTCGTTTATATGAGACCGTAATCTTTGAGTGCCTTTTTGAGCTTTTCTTCATTCGCCGCGGAGATGGGAACCAATGGCAGTCTTAGCTCCCCATTGATCTTTCCCATGAGAGCCAATGAGGTCTTCACGGGGATGGGGTTGGTTTCATAAAACATGGCCTGACACAATGGCAAAAGCTTGAGGAAAAGCTCCCTTGCCCGATTCACATTCCCCTCTTCCCAGGCCGTGATCATGTCGGCCGTATCTTTTGGAACGATATTGGCCACCACGGAGATCACTCCTGTACCCCCAATGGCCAGCACTGGCAAAGTCACATTGTCATCCCCAGAGAGCAGCGTGATGTTGTCACCCGCCAATTTAACGATCTCGGCCATTTGGGCCAGATTTCCTGAGGCCTCTTTGATGGCCACCACCTCGGGCAATTCGGCCAGACGGGCCACTGTCTCAGGGAGCATGTTCACGCTGGTTCTCCCAGGCACGTTGTAAAGGACCTGGGGCAGAGGCACAGCGTCTGCAATGGCCTTGAAGTGCTGGTAGAGACCTTCCGGAGTTGGCTTGTTATAATACGGTGTCACCTGCAAGGTGGCATCCGCGCCCACCTTCTTTGCATGCGCTGTCAATTCGATCGCCTCGCTGGTGCTGTTACCACCGGTCCCTGCAATGACGGGCACCCTTTTATTTACTGCCTCAACGGCGATATCGATGACCCTGGCATGCTCTTCCATGTTCAGTGTGGCGGATTCCCCCGTGGTTCCACTGGGAACTATCGCGCTGGTGCCATTTTCGATCTGAAACTCAATCAGCTCGCGATAGGCCTCCTCGTCTATTTTGCCTCCTTTGAAAGGCGTAGCAATCGCTACAATGGATCCTCTAAACATAACACCCTCCCCACATGTGAGTTATTCGTTATTCGCCACTGGTTATTGATTATCGGTTATCGGTTTTTTGTGGTCGGCCGATACCCCCATCCAATTCTTTCCGCTGTAAGATTACTGAGTCACTGGTTTCACGCGTCTCTATGGTAAGTCCTTTAAATTCCCCATCCTACAAAGCTTCCTCATTGAGTTGGGCTTGAAAAACAATGGATGTACTCCCCTCTAGCCATACCTGTGCAAAGGCGTTGCCCTGTTTGCGAAAATGTATTCTCAACTCTTCCCCCCCCTTTGTCCTCACATTTGCGGGGGAGGTAACCATATCTCTAGCAGAGGCTACGAGCGCGGATGCGATAGCACCCGTTCCGCAGGCGAGGGTCTCATCCTCAACACCCCGTTCATAGGTCCTGATCTCGAGCGCATCCCGCCCGAGTACTTTTATAAAATTCGCGTTCGTTCCCTCGGGCGCAAACATGCTATGATAGCGAATGGCTCTCCCCTGTTCGAAAACGGGATGCCTTGAAAGATCTTCCACCCGTACAACCACATGGGGCACCCCAGTATTGATAAAATCCACACCGAGCCAGCCCGGCTCACGAGACAGATCAATATCCATCTTGAGGCCCGATGGGTCAGGCATCAACACCTTAACGATCCGCCCCCTCACCTCAGCAGAAACAGGCCCTGCCAGGGTCTCAAAGGTCATCTTCGAATTGGCAATACCCTTTAAAAAGGCGAAACGGGCCACGCACCGGCTCCCGTTGCCGCACATTTCCACCTCCCCGCCGTCGGCGTTAAAATATCTCCAGCCGAAATCGAAGTGTTCCGATCCGGTCACAAAGATCACTCCATCAGCGCCCACTGATTCCCTCCGTCTGCAGGTCCTCTTTACCAGTAGCCCCATCTCCTCTTCACCAACGCTTCCGTCTCGGTTGTCAATGAGGATGAAGTCGTTACCGCTTCCATTCATCTTCCAAAATTCAATCGTTTTCATGCCTGCGCCGCATTTTCGTCCCTCATTCCAAGAAATCGGGAATCAATTCGCCTCTGACCAGATCTTCATAGCTCTCCCTGGCCCGTATAACATAATGTTGATCACCTTTTACCATCACTTCAGCCACCCGGGGCCGAGAGTTGTAATTGGATGCCATGCTAAAGCCATAGGCCCCGGAACTCATGATGGCCATCAATTCCCCTGGCTCAAAGGATTCCACTTCCCGATCCCTTGCAAAGAAATCTCCTGTTTCGCATATGGGCCCCACGATATCTGCCCGGACCTTCTGGCGTTCGCCCATCTTCACGGGCTGAATGCCATGGTACGATCCATATAAACTGGGTCTTATCAGGTCGTTCATGGCGGCATCCACGATGATGAAATCCTTCTCATGTGTCGTCTTGGTGTAAAGGACCTGTGTGACCAGTATCCCCGCATTCCCCATGATCACACGACCCGGTTCGAGTATCAGAATCATATCTTCCATGCCCAGCTCTTTCTTGAGGGCTGCAGCATACTCCTTCGGGTGGGGAGGCTCTTCTTTATCATAAGTAATACCCAGTCCGCCGCCCAGGTCGAGATATGTAATGCCAAGTCCTGCCTGACCCAGCTTCTTGATGAGCTCCTGCAACAACCTCAGGGCATCCACAAAGGGGCTTACCTGGGTGAGCTGCGAGCCTATGTGGCAGGAGACCCCTGAGATGGATAAATTGCCGAGCGTCGCTGCCCGCGTATATTCCTCAAGGGCCTTACTGATGTCGATTCCAAATTTGTTCTCTCTGAGACCCGTTGATATATAGGGGTGGGTTTGCGGATCGATATCAGGGTTCACCCTTATGGCGATAGGAGCCCTCTTTCCCAAACTTCTTGCCACCTCATTTAACCGCAATATCTCCTGCGAGGACTCCACGTTGAACAGCAGGATATCAGACTTGAGGGCATATTCAAGGTCTTCCGTGCGCTTTCCCACACCCGAATATACGATCTTCTGCGGATCCACGCCCGCCTTAAGGGCGCGGTAGAGTTCGCCTCCGGAGACGATGTCCACGCCACCCCCTTGTTGGGCAAAAAGCCTCAGAATGGCAAGACTTGAGTTGGATTTCATGGAGAAGCAAGTCAGGTGTTCGATATCTTGAAAAGCGCCGTCAAAGGCCTTGAAGTGCTGTCTCAAAGTGGCATGCGAGTACAGATAGAAAGGGGTCCCCACATCCCTTGCTATCTCCGATACAGGGACATCTTCACAATAAAGCGCCATGTTCTGATATTGGAAATGATGCATGACCCCCCACCTGTCAGTGAACTAAAGTGCCTAAAGTGTCTAAAATGAGCTAAAGTTAATGACGAAGAGATAAGGAAGTGACAAGCTATTTGCGGTCATCAGGAATCTCCAAGTGATTCCGTGAACTTTAGGCACTCTCCAAGCATTTGTTACTCTACGACCACCTTGACCCTCTCAGAGGGCGGACCCATCCTCCCACCTGGCCCGATCAGGTTCACTCTGAAAAAATAGACTTGTCCCTGAACCCTTACCGGGACTGTGCAGAGAAAGCCTTCCTCCGTGACCACCTCTGCGCCAAATGACTGATGGCCCTGATACTCAATGGGGCACCCTTCACATGGAGGGTCTTCAAGGGGAAATTGCGCATAATAGACCCGGGCCCCTTGGACTTCCTTCGGACCTCTGATCTCTCCCCTTAAGAGAATAGTCCCCTTTTCCCGTTCGCCCCTTAAATTTGTGACTTTTGCAGAGACCTCTTTCTGGGGCAGAAAGGGATCACCTTTCTTTCCACACGCCGGTGTGGCCACGAGGATCCCCAAAGCGCATAGGAAAGCCAGAAAGTGGGCGATTTTCAAGATTCAAGTTCCTCTTTGGCCTTTTGAAGACTTCTTTTGACCGCCTCAGGCCCCGTTCCTCCAGGCAGATTTCTCCTTTTGATGCATGAAGCGGGATCAAGCCAACCGTAAACGTCTTTCTCTATCTTGCGTTCAAACTTTTTCATCTCCTCCAAGTTGAGCTGGCTTAATTCCTTCTCCTGATCCATGGCAAAAAGGATCATCTTTCCCACCGTCTCATGGGCCTTTCGAAAGGTCATGCCTTTCCCTACCAGATAGTCCGCCAAATCGGTGGCCACAAGATAACCCTCTTCGGTCGCCTTTCTCATCTTCTCCCCATTAAAAGAGACTTCTTTCAAGAGACGGCTTAGCACCGAGAGACACGGCTCCACCGTGTCTACCGTATCGAACAGGGCCTCTTTGTCCTCTTGCAAATCCTTGTTGTAGCTCAAGGGAAGGCCCTTCATGGTAGTCGACAGGGCCATTAAATGCCCATATACCCGCCCTGTCTTCCCCCTCACGAGCTCCGGTAGATCCGGATTCTTCTTTTGAGGCATGATACTGCTGCCGGTGCAATATGCATCCGGGAGGGTTATAAATCCGAACTCCTGGCTTGACCAGATGATCAGTTCCTCACACAGACGGCTCAAGTGCATCATGAGGACGGAAGAGGCAAAAACAAACTCCAGCACAAAGTCCCGATCACTTACCGCATCCATGCTGTTCTCAGAGATGGCTTCAAACCCCAACTCTTTGGCCACCATCTCCCGGTCAAGTTGAAAGGTGGAACCGGCCAGCGCAGCGCTCCCCAGGGGAAGGACATTTACCCGCTTAAGGTTTTCTTGAAACCTCTGCCCATCCCTTTTCAGCATTTCAAAGTAGGCCAGCAGATGATGGGCCAGCAGCACGGGCTGCGCCCGCTGAAGGTGGGTATATCCTGGGAGAATCAGATCTCTGTTTTTCTCTGCAAGCCCCACCAAGACCAATTGCAATTCTCTTATCAGCCTTGCCACCCTCTGAATGGCCCCCCTTACATACATGCGAACGTCTAGGGAAACTTGATCGTTGCGGCTTCGCCCTGTGTGAAGCTTCTCTCCAATCGGTCCGATCTTCTCCACAAGCGCCTTTTCCACAAGGGTGTGAATATCTTCGTGCACCTCATCAAGAGGAATCTCTCCCCTGGCCATCTCCCTCTTAATCTCTGCCAGTGCGCCAAGGATCTGGGAAGACTCATCTTCACTAATAATTCCCTGTTTAGCAAGCATCCGACAATGGGCCATGCCTCCCTCTATATCCTGCGCATAGAGTCGTGCATCAAAGCGGATGGAAGCATTAAATTTCTCCACCTCCTCATCCATGCCTTTCTGAAAACGACCTCCCCAAACTTTTGATTTGTCATCTGCCATTTCTTATTTACCTGCCCCACGAAAGTCTCCCAGTCCATCGGGACACTATTCACCGGTGTTATTGGCTCGCCCCGTGAGATGCGCCAATGCCCCTATTTGGCTGGGGGCATGGGTCATTCGGTCTTTCCCTGTCCCCGCTTCCGTCTCATGAGTTCGGCTATTTTGAGCCGGAGGGCACTCAGCCTTATAAATCCTTCAGCATCTTTCTGATTATAGACCTCTTCACTCTCAAAGGTGGCAAAGTCCGTGTCATATAGCGAACGATCAGATTTCCTTCCCACGACGGTGCAGTTTCCTTTGTAGAGTTTGAGCCTCACCATACCGGTTATGTTTTTCTGAGTCTCATCAATAAGGGACTGTAGCATTGCCCTCTCTGGTGAAAACCAGTAGCCATAGTAGATCATCTCCGCGTATCGGGGCACAAGTCCGTCCCTGATGTGCATGACTTCACGGTCCATGGTTATGGACTCAATGGCCTGGTGGGCTATTCGTAGAATAGTCCCACCTGGCGTTTCATACACGCCTCTGGACTTCATGCCCACATATCGATTCTCCACCAGGTCCACCCGGCCGATGCCATTTCTCCCTCCCAGGGCATTTAGGTGGGCCAAGAGATTTGCAGGGGATAAAGATTTTCCATCTACCGCAACTGGGTTCCCCTCTCTGAATTGGACTTCTATATGCGAGGCCTGATCAGGTGCCTCTTCCGGAGAAACGGACATGACGAACATATCTCCAGGAGGCTCTTTCCATGTATCTTCAAGGATTCCGCCTTCGAAACTGATGTGCAGCAGATTAGCATCGGTGGAATAGGGTTTCTCTTTGGTCACTGGAACAGGGATATTCTTAGACCGGGCATAGCTTATAAGGTCTTCTCTGCCCTTAAAATTCCATATCCTCCAGGGTGCGATGATCTTTAAGTCAGGCTCAAGGGCCATGTAGGCCATTTCAAACCGCACCTGATCATTCCCTTTTCCTGTGGCCCCATGACTCACCGCATCCGCCCCTGATAACCTTGCAGCTTCCACCTGTCTCATGGCGATGAGGGGCCTTGCAAGAGAAGTCCCGAGCAAGTACCCGGATTCATAGATGGCATTGGCCCTTAAGGCGGACCATACGAAATCCCTCACAAACTCCTCTTTAAGGTCTTCTATGATAACTTCTTGTGCACCCGTCTGAATGGCCTTCTCTTTGACCGCGTCCATATCATCCCCCTGCCCCAGATCTGCAGAAAAGGCAATGACAGGGCACTGATAGTTCTCCATCAACCACGAGAGGATGACGGATGTATCAAGGCCACCAGAGTAAGCCAGCACTATTTTGTTAATTTTTTCAGGCAAATCTCAGCTCTCCTCAAATGCTTATCTATGCATAATCAGCCGCCGACCCACGCAGATAGACATTGACTTTTTCCTCTGCCGACTGTGGCAGAGGAAAATGAATCTGTCCTTCGGGCGGTTAGAAAAACGATCGCTTTATTTCGGTTTTTGGAGGTGCAAAAATACCGAAAATTGGTGTTCGCCGTTTAGTATTATGAGACGATGAAGCCTTTTAGCCGAGCAAGCCTGCCCGCCATCGCGAGCCTGATCTCTCAGGCGAGGCGGGCGGGTCGCTCGGCTAAAACGTCCGCGTGGGTCAGCGGTTTATTCATTCCTTAAGGAGTAACTTCTCCAGAAGGGCCTGGTGGAGGTGGAGCTTGTTTTCAGCCTGATCAAAAACGACGGACTGAGGGCCATCGATAACCTCGGCCGTTATCTCCTCACCCCTATGGGCCGGAAGACAATGCATGACCAGGACATCGGGTTTAGCCAGTTCGACCAGTGACTGATCTACTTGAAACTCCTGGAAAACCTTCATCCGTCTCGCTTTTTGGTCCTCTTGACCCATGCTGGCCCACACATCCGTATTAATGACATCGGCTCCTCTCGCAGCCTCTTCCCGATCTTCAATCACACTGACGTTTTCACCCACATCCTCCAGGACTTCAGGTAAAGGATGATAACCGCTGGGACACGCCAAGATCAGCTCAAATCCCAGCAGATGGGCGGCGTTAATCCACGAGTGGGCCACGTTGTTGCCGTCTCCGATCCAGGCAACTTTCATATTGTCCATGTGCCCTCGCTTCTCCTTCACTGTCATGAGGTCACTCAGTACCTGGCAGGGATGATAGAGATCCGTCAGGGCGTTAATAACGGCTATATCTGCCCATTTTGCCATCTCTTCCACCAGCCTCTGAGAATAGGTTCTAATCACCAGACCATCAAGATATCGAGAAAGTACCCGAGCCGTATCCTCCACAGTCTCATCTCTCGACAACTGCATATCGGCTCGACTCAGGAAAAGCGTTTGGCCACCTGACCGGAACATGGCTGTCTCGAAGGAGACCCTTGTCCTCGTTGAGGCCTTATCAAAAACCAATCCGATGGTGTAACCAGAGAGGGGTTTTGCCCCCTTGCGTCCCTGTTTTTTTATCTCGAGGCCCCTATCAATAAGAGTGAAAATTTCTTCCTGACTTAGATCTCGAATTGTTAAGAGGTCTCGTTTCATCTCTGTTCACCCAAGATCTCATCCAAG
>Ga0111161_1053_pt1 | contig 12734 bp, 8 predicted proteins | sample DeeMarSeWOR28_12_FD_80264 | JGI IMG/M metagenome (GOLD analysis project Ga0111161, IMG submission 80264) | Nitrospira bacterium SG8_3
GACGAGTGCACCTTCTGCCCGGCCTCATGCCCGTCGAGGGGCGCCTTCAGAGATCCGGATTCAGGTCTTCCGCTCAAGTGCGATATGTGTGAAAGTGTCCCGCCACTGGAAAAGCCTATGTGCGTGGACGCATGCACGTTTGGTGCCTTGACGTACGAAGAAAGGGAAGAGGCAAGGGCTGAAGAAGACAAGGCTGTGGACATGGAGATCGCGTTCGAGTCCTTGGTAAACAGGTATGGAAAGAAGAAAGTCATGGAGGCCTTTACACGATTGTCAAAAGGCTAAATTGTGTCCATCCGGAAACGGCATCTTTTGGCCCAGGGCAGCGTTCTCACCTTTTTGCAATCCTCGGAATAGGCCCGCTATGCCTGCGGGTGCAAAAAAGTTCGGGCCTTGCCCTGAAGCAAAATCACCCATTTCCGGACGGACACAAAATCGTTAAGTCAAAGGAAAAGGATTAAGAAGACCGTGGAAACTGTAGCCCCCTTCAAAGAGATCATAGATGTCATCAAAGAGAGCGGTGGAGACGCCTTCAAGTTATGCTATCAATGCGGGTTATGCGATACGGTCTGCCCGTGGAACAGGGTTAGACCCTTCAGCATGCGCAAGATAGTGCGGCAGGCCACCTTTGGTTTGACCGAGATAGAAAGTGAAGACATGTGGCTTTGCACCACCTGCGGAAGATGCCCCCAGCGCTGCCCCCGGGGCGTGAAGATCATAGAATGTGGGGTATCGCTTCGCAGGATTGCCAATGAATATGGGGTTTTTCCTGCGCCTGTGAAGCCTGTGCGCACGGCGAACGCAAGCCTTGTGGGTGAAGGGAACCCCATTGGTGAAGAACGGGAAAAGAGGGCGGAGTGGGCCAAAGGTCTTTCTGTAAAGACGTTCAGCGAGGGGATGGAGGTGTTATATTTCTCCGGGTGCTACTTTGCCTATGACCCCAGGTTAAAGAAGGCAGCTGCTGCCACAGCGAATATTCTTAACAGTGCAGGGGTAGATTTTGGGATCCTGGGCGCCAAGGAGAACTGCTGTGGAGAGAGCATCCGCAAGACGGGAGATGAGGACTTGTTCAAGCGCCTGGCCAGGGAAAACATCAAGGCCTTTATTGACCATGGGGTGAATAAGATTGTTGTTTCTTCCCCCCATTGCTTTCACACCTTCAAGAACGAGTATCCCGAGTTTAATGTGAACTTTGAAGTGGTTCACATGTCCCAATTTTTATATGAGCTCATTGGTGGGGGAAGGCTTGAGCTGAGCAAGGAATATGGGAAGAAGGTGACGTATCATGACCCGTGTTACATGGGTCGGCACAACGGGATCTATGAGGAGCCCCGGGAGGTATTAAAGAAGGTGCCGGGATTAGAGCTGGTTGAGATGCCAGATACACGGGTAGACAGTCTGTGTTGCGGGGGTGGAGGGGGCAGGATCTGGATGGAGACGCAGAAGGGGGAGCGATTCTCGGACCTGAGATTGGAGCAGGCCATGGAGGTTGGGGCCGAGGTGCTGGTGACTTCCTGTCCCTACTGCATCAGCAACTTTGAGGATAGCCGGATAACCCTGGATGTGACTGAAAAGATAGAGGTGAAAGATATTACCGAGATAATAGCAGAAGCAATCTAGCTTCGCTTCGCTCTGCAATTGGAATAATGGAAAATTGGAATACTGGAATAATGGGGTTAGAGGAATTTTGGACAATAAAATAGATTTTTTACCGCTTTTATACCCAACCTTCCACTATTCCATCATTCCATATTTCCAGGTAGAAGCAGAGACGCAAACCACAAAGGATCATTATTCTCAAGAAGTTTAAGAAATTCGGACACACTTAATTAGAGCAACAATTTGATGAGGTAGATAGGACGTGGAAAAAGAACCAGTTGAAGGAGAGTTTCTTGACAGCCCCGCAGAAAGTAATTTTGGGGACGTCATGGTGGTCGGTGGAGGGATAAGCGGCATTCAGGCCGCTCTTGATCTTGCCGATACAGGTTTCAGGGTTTACCTGGTTGATAAATCACCGGCCATTGGCGGCCATATGGCCCAGCTCGATAAGACCTTTCCCACCAATGACTGCTCCATGTGCATTGAATCTCCCAAGTTTATTGAATGTAGCAGGCATCCCAATATAGAGGTCTTGACTTATACCGAAGTTGAAAGGGTAGAAGGGGAGGTGGGAGACTTCAAGGTCACCCTGATTAAAAAGCCCAGATACATTAGAGAGGACAAATGTACGGGTTGTACCACCTGTGTGGAGTACTGCCCGGTCAACACTCCTGATCCCTATAATCAAAACTTGTCTTTGAATAAAGCCGTCCACATCTACTTTTCTCAAGCCGTTCCCCTTGTCACTTACATAGACCCTGAGACCTGCCTTTATCTTCAAGGCGAGAAATGTACCATTTGCCGAGGAGTCTGTAGGCATAAAGCCATAGATTTTCATCAAGAGCAGGAGAAGGTAGAAATAGAGGTAGGGGCGATCGTTCTGTCTCCGGGCTATGAGATATTTGACCCCGGGCTGAGGGGCGACTATGGCTACGGAACGATGCAGAACGTGGTCACCAGTATGGACTTTGAACGGCTATTGAGTGCCACCGGGCCACACGAAGGTGAGATACGGCGCCCTTCTGACAACAAGCATCCCCATAAAATAGCCTGGATTCACTGCGTGGGTTCCAGACAAGTTATCGAAGGAGGTAACAGCTATTGTTCCGCCGTATGCTGCACGTATACGCAGAAGCAGGTGATCTTGGCAAAAGACCATGACACTGAGATGGAGGCGACCATATTCCATAACGACATTCGGTCATTTGGAAAGGATTTCGAGCGATACTACCAAAGGGCAGAGAACCTTCCCGGGGTTCGATTTATAAGAAGCTACGTATCCGTAGGAAAGGAGATCCCGGAAAGCAAGAATGTAACCATAAGATACTCCACTCCCGAGGACGGGGTAAAGGAAGAGGAATTCGATCTCGTGGTGTTATCTGTCGGATTGAACCCGCCTGATGATGTGGAGGACCTGGCAAACAAGTTCGGCATTCAACTCAATCCTCACGGATTCTGTAAGACCAATCCTGTTAATCCCATTAAGACCTCTCGCCCAGGAATTTTTGTAAGCGGCGCCTTCCAGGGTCCCATAGACATTCCCGAGTCGGTTATGACCGCCAGCGGGGCGGATGCCCTCTGCAGTCAAATCCTCGCCTACCGGAGAGGGAAGCTGGACAGAGAAAGGGTATACCCGCCGGAAAGGGATGTCTCGAAAGAGGAACCCAAAGTGGGGGTTTTTGTGTGTCATTGTGGAGCCAATATTGGAAGGGTGGTCGATGTCCCTTCGGTGGTGGAATATGCCTCCACCTTGGGCAATGTTGTCCACGCCCAAGAAAGCATCTTTGCCTGCTCCACGGATAATGCCCAGGAAATAGCGGACAAGATCCGGGAAAAAGGACTCAATCGCGTGGTTGTGGCCGCTTGTACGCCCAGGACACATGAGCCGTTATTCCGCGACACGTGTCGTGAAGGGGGAATCAATCCCTATTTCTTTGACATGGCCAACATCAGAGAACATTGCTCCTGGGTCCACTCGCGCGAAAAGGAAGACGCCACCCAAAAGGCAAAGGATATCGTTCGGATGTCGGTAGCGCGAACTGCCCTTTTAGAGCCTTTACAGGAATTTGAGCTGCCGGTCGACAACAGGGGATTAGTGGTGGGAGGAGGCCTGGCCGGAATGACCACTGCCCTGAGCTTGGCTGATCAGGGATTCGAGATTTACCTGGTGGAAAAGAAAACAGACCTGGGGGGAATGGCTCGAAGGATTCATTACACCCTGGAAGGGATGGATGTTCAAGCATATTTGAATGATATGATACGCAAAGTCTACCAGCACCCCTCCATTCACGTATCCACCGATGCTACCATCACAGAGGCTTCCGGTTATGTGGGAAAATTCATAACCAAGGTGAAGTCTGAAGGAAGGGTCAAGGAGATACACCATGGAATCGCCATTATCGCTACGGGTGCTGAGGAATATAAACCCACAGAATACCTTTACGGGGAAGATGACAGGGTATTGACCCTGCTGGAGTTGGAGGAGCAAATCGCCAGAGGAGAAGAAAAGGTGATTAACTCCCAGAGTCTGGTGATGATCCAATGTGTAGGTTGCAGAAATGAAGACAGAAATTACTGTAGCCGCGTGTGTTGCGACCAGGCCATAAAGAACGCCTTGAAACTGAAAGAGATAAACCCCCACATGGATATCACCATTCTCTTTCGGGATATGAGAACCTATGGGTTCAAAGAGGATTATTACCGGGAGGCCGCAGATAAAGATGTAAAGTTCATCCGCTATGAGCCGGATGAGAAGCCCCATGTGGAAGCTGTTGAAGAGGAAGGCCGGCCCGTTCTAAGGGTCACCTTGCCAGATTATATCTTGGGTCAGAAGCTTGCGATAGATGCCGATTATCTTGCTCTGGCTGCCGCCGTTATTCCTTCAGCAACAAGCCATGAAATATCAAAATTATTCAAAGTCCCTTTGAACCCGGATGGTTTCTTCCAAGAAGCCCATGTCAAATTAAGACCTGTTGATTTTGCCGCGGATGGCGTTTTTCTGTGTGGGATAGCGCACTATCCCAAGCATATATCGGAAACGATTAGCCAGGCTTATGGCGCTGCCGGACGGGCTGTAACCGTTCTCACGAAGGATTCTGTCGTAGCTTCCGGGGCCATTTGCGAGGTCAATGAGAGTGATTGTGTATCGTGTGGGGCATGTATTTCAGTCTGTAAATATGGCGCTATAGAGTTTCATGATACCCCACAGGGCAGAAAGGCCAAGGTTAATCCTATTCTCTGCAAGGGAGACGGTCTCTGCAATTCAAGGTGTCCAACAGGGGCTATTTTCCTAAAGCACTATACCGATGAAGAGATCTTTTGTCAGATTGATGCAGCGGTTCCAGAGGAAGAGATCACACAACAAATTGATGCGGCAGTTGGTGACGTGTAAAAACATCCATCCGGAAACAACCCATTTCTGGATGGAGCTTTCAGCGATCAGAGAAAAATCGCTTTTAATTGCTTTCGCTGACGGCTGAATGCTGATAGCTGATAGGGCGAATCCAAAAACGCTACTTTATGGATGAGCATGAACTAGGAGTGAGCAAAGAATGGGTACAGGATTTGAGTTCAAACCAAGGATCTTAGGGTTCTTGTGCAATTGGTGTTGCTATGCAGGGGCGGACCTTGCTGGCGTTTCACGTCATCAATATCCCCCTAATATAAGGGTGATCAGGGTGATGTGCACCGGCAGAGTCGACCTGGCATTTATACTCCGGGCCTTCTCAAATGGAACAGACGGGGTGTTTGTCGGCGGTTGTTGGCCCGGCGAATGCCATTATATCACTGAGGGAAATTACCTTGCATTAAGTAATGTGCACATATGTAGAAAATTACTGGGGCACATAGGGGTGAAACCCGAAAGGTTAAGGCTTGAATGGGTATCTGCCTCTGAAGGAAGCCGTTTCGCCCAAGTGATGAATGACTTTTCCGGGAAGGTGAAGGCGTTGGGACCTCTTGGTGAAGGTGAAGGAATAGACGAAGATGAATTAAAGCTCAAACTTGAAGGCGTTAAGAATTTGATCCCCTACATCAAGCTGGTGGAAAGGGAGAGGCTGAGAATACCTTTTAAATCGGAAGAAGAGTGTAATAAATTTTTCGCCAGTGACGAGGTGGACAGGTTATTTCAAGAATTAATTATAGATAAATTGGAGGTTAGCCAGATCATGGCCCTCCTGCGAGAAAGACCCCTTTCCACCGGAGAAATCTCCGAGATTTTAGGCGTAGATCCGTCTGAAGTATCAAGACACATGAACAGTTCATCAAGGAAAGGATTAGTCCATTTTGATATAAGCCAGAAGCGCTTTGTTCCAGCCTAAGGCGAGAGAGCTGGAACAGGATTAGGAGAAAGAGAGAGGAAGGTTAGGACAGCGGCTATGGATAACAGCAAAATCGATAAGATTATAGATAAATATCCGAGCGATCCCAGTTCACTCATCCAGGTACTGCTGGAGATTCAGAACGAAAATCGCTGGCTTCCCAAGGAGGCATTAGAGAAGGTGAGCAAGAAATTAAAGGTGCCTTTAAACCGGATACAACACATCGTGACCTTTTATAAGGCCTTCAGTATGGTCCCCAAGGGACGTCATGAAATTCACGTATGTACGGGCACTGCCTGTCATGTTCGTGGTGCGCCGCGTGTCCTCGACAAAGTTCAGGACCTGACCGGACTCAAACCTGGTCTAACGGACCAGGATTTAAAGTTCAGCCTGGAGACTGTTAGCTGCGTTGGCTGCTGCGCTTTAGGGCCGGTGATGGTAGTCGATGGCGAATATCACGGCAAGATGGCACCGGCCAAGTCAGAAGATGTGTTGAAAAACTATGAGTAAGGAAAGACTATGCCAAGGATAAATTCACCTGCTGAATTGGAACAATTCAGAAAGGACATCATATCAAAAAGGGATCCAAATAAGCCTTGCATTGCTGTATGTACGGGGACGGGTTGTCTCGCTTTGGGCGCAGCAAATGTGGTTGCTGCCTTAAAAGAGGAGATTAAAAAAGAGGGACTGGAAACGAAAGTGGATGTGAGGGAAACAGGCTGCCCTGGCTTCTGTGAAAGAGGCCCCCTCATTGTGATTTATCCTGAGGAGATATGTTATCTTCAGGTGCAGCCGGACGATGCAGAAGAGATCGTTTCTCAGACCATAGTCGCCAAAAAGGTCATTGATAGGCTGCTTTACGTGGATCCCATCGCCGATGAGAAGATAATCCGTGAATCTGAGATACCATTCTACAAGAACCAGACGCGGCACCTTATCGGCAATAATATTAAGCTTGACCCTAAAAGCATTGATACCTATCTCGCAGTGGGCGGATATTCTGCTCTGGTTAAAGCTTTTTTTCAGCAGAGTCCGGAGCAAGTGGTGGAGCTGGTGAAAAAATCTAACCTGAGGGGAAGGGGAGGTGCCGGATTTCCAGCAGGGATAAAGTGGGAGTTTGCTCGCAAGAGGCCTGATAAGACAAAGTACGTGATCGTCAACGCCGATGAGGGAGACCCGGGGGCGTTTATGGATAGGGCACTACTGGAGGGAAACCCTTTCTCCGTCCTTGAAGGGTTGAGCATCGGGGCTTATGCCATCGGCGCCCACGAGGGCTATATTTACGTTCGACAGGAATACCCCTTGGCCGTGGAAAATGTGACCCTCGCCATCAAGCAGGCTGAGGCGTATGGTTTGCTTGGGAAAAATATCCTTGGCTCAGGATTTGAATTCACTGTTAAAGTGCATCGGGGAGCCGGCGCTTTTGTTTGCGGTGAGGAAACGGCTCTGCTCATGTCTCTGGAGGGCAAGGCAGGCGAGCCAAGGCCGAGGCCGCCATATCCGGCCGTAAAAGGGCTCTATGGGAAGCCAACGAATATAAATAATGTGGAGACGTGGGCCAATGTTCCCTTGATCATTAACAACGGGGCTGAGTACCTTACCTCAATAGGCACTGAGGGAAGCAAAGGGACCAAGATATTTTCATTGGTTGGTAAGGTGAATAATACCGGCCTCGTGGAAGTCCCCATGGGCATTACCCTGAGAGATATTATCTATGAGGTGGGCGGTGGGGTCCCCGGAGGCAAGAAGTTCAAGGCCGTGCAGACGGGCGGTCCATCAGGAGGATGTATCCCTGAAGAATACCTGGATATAAAAGTGGATTTTGACGAACTGGCCAAAGTCGGCGCAATCATGGGTTCAGGTGGCATGATCGTGATGGATGAAGACACCTGTATGGTAGATGTGGCCAAGTACTTTCTTACGTTCCTTTCTGGTGAATCGTGTGGCAAATGCTCCCCATGCCGTGAAGGCATTAGGCAGATGCTTAAGATACTGAATAATATCAGTGAAGGAAAGGGAAGAGAGGGCGACATCGAACTTCTGGAGGAGCTCTCCGAGGCAACCAGAGATGCCTCACTTTGTGCCCTAGGTGGGAGTGCCCCCAACCCGGTGCTGTCTATACTGAGATATTTTCGCCATGAATGCGAAGACCACATCCTCGAGAAGCGATGCGAGGCAGGCGTCTGCTCTGACCTTTTCAAGGCCAAATGCATCAATGCCTGTCCTATTGGCCAGGATGTCCCGGGCTACCTCTCTCTGGTGGCAGAGGGCCGCTATGAGGAGGCCATTTTTCTCATCTATCAGGCAAACCCCCTCCCGGGAGTATGTGGCCGGGTGTGTACGCATCCGTGCACGGCGGTCTGTGTCAGGGGCCAAACCGATGAGCCATTGAACATTGCAAAAATCAAGCGATTTGCCGCTGATATGGCCAGGAAAAAGGGCTTCACCGTCAAACTTGAAAAAGGTGAGGCAAAGGAAGAAAAGGTGGCCGTGATTGGTGGTGGACCCGGTGGTCTGGCCGCAGCGTACCATCTGGCGTTGATGGGTTATCAGCCCACTATATTTGAGGAACTCCCGCACCTGGGCGGCATGCTTCGTTATGGGATCCCGGCCTATCGTCTCCCCAGGGATATCCTGGATCAAGAGATCGACTTCATTCTAAGCGCAGGCGTTGAAGTCAAGACCAATACCCGGGTGGGGCGCGAGGTTTCCCTGGAGCAACTCCAAAAAGACTACGATGCCATATTCGTGGCCGTGGGCGCCCATAAGAGTCTGCACACCCGCATTCCCGGGGAGGGCCTGCCCGGTGTCAGGGGGGGGGCCGAGTTCTTAAGACAGGTGGAACTGGGAACCGCTCCGGACCCAGGGAAAAAGGTTGCTGTGATCGGAGGCGGTGATGTGGCTATCGATGTAGCCAGGGTCTGCCGAAGGATGGGGGCAGAGGTGACCATTGCCTATAGACGTGAAAGGAAAGACATGCCCGCCTACGAAGAGGAGATTGCGGACGCCCTTGAAGAAGACATTCAACTCAAGGAACTTGTGGCGCCCAGGTCCATCAGCCAGGTCAATGGCAGGTTGGCCCTTGAGCTGGATGAATGCGAACTGAAGGATTTCGATCGAAGCGGCAGGCGAAGGCCGGTCCCCATCGATGGATGTGTGATCAGCCAGGAATATGACACCATCTTTTCCGCCATTGGGCAGTCTCCGGATCTTGAATTCACCGAATCGCTCGCCACTGAAGAGAGCACCATCACCGTGGACCGTCATTCCCTGCTTACCAGTATCCCTGGTGTCTTTGCAGGCGGAGATGCGGTCACCGGCCCGGCGCGGGTCGTGGATGCCCTGGCACACGGGAAACGGGCCGCGGTGGAGATAGACAAATACCTGGCCAAGAAGAGGAGCGGGAGGCCCCATGAGGAACGTCTGGAAACGATCAAGGTGACCATGACGGTGCCCGAAGAGGTGATCGAACAGGCCATGGCAGAGGTGCCCAAGCTAGATCCCCAAGAGCGAATCAAGGATTTGGCTGCAGAAGTGGAGATCGGGTTTGATGAGGAGACAGCCAGGAAGGAGTGCGCACGCTGCCTGAGGTGTGATGTCAAGGAATAAGGAGTCACAGTCAAAGAGAGTAAAGAGAAATGAGTAAAATCCTTTTACAGATTGATGGCAGAGAAATCGAAGCAGAGGAAGGAACCACCCTCTTGGAGGCAGCCCGGAGTGTGGGGATATTTATACCCACACTTTGTCACCACGAGAAACTAGAACCTTATGGGGCTTGCCGGATTTGCGTCGTAGAAGTGGATGCTCGTGGAAGGACAAATCTCGTTGCCGCTTGCCTTTACCAGGTAGAACAAGATCTGGTGGTAAAAACCCGGTCTGAGAAGGTGGACAAAACCCGCAAAATTCTCTTGGAGCAGTTTTTGGCCCATGCTCCGGATGCCGAGGTATTGCAGGATTTGGCCCAAGAGTACGGAGCAGACAAAAACCGTTTTGAAAAAGAGGCCTCATTTTGCATCCTTTGCGGTCTATGCGTAAGATACTGTACTGAAGTGAAAAAGAAAAATGCGGTTGGATTTTTTGACAGAGGAACAAGCCGGGAAATAAGTTTTATTCCAGAGATCGCCTCCAAGGAGTGCTGGGACTGCAAGGAATGCTTTCCGCTCTGTCCCACATCGTATCTACAGGCTGCTTACCATTTAACCGAAGCGCTCGCATTTCCCTCACCTTCTCTGAAAGCTGCGTCAAAGAAATAGACCACAATTCGTCCTCCTCATATGGCTAACCATGAGCACGGATCATGTGCACGTAATTCTCAATGGCCGTGCGCATCTTATTCGGCGAAAAAGTCGTTGCATCGCAAATATCCGCTTCAAGATCCATGAGCACAATCCCCTTCTCGCTCAAGGTCTGCTTTATGAGGTAGAGGGCGCCATTGCCCATGCGGCAGGGTAGATGCGTAAAAGAGACGACGCCGTCAATCTCATAGTCATTCACCCATTTGAGAATAGCGTCTATGCGTTCTTGAACAGGCCTAATGAAGCGGCTGTCCAGCATCCACTCCGCTATTGAGCGCAGGGGCTTTTCTTCAGAGAGGGGGTGCATGAGTTCAAAGGTCAATTCTTCCGCCACAATGCGGGCACCAAATTCCCTGAAGGTATCGAAGATGTTGGTTGGATAAGCCGGGTTGGCCAACAGCCAGAGTAATCGTAATTGCTCTCCGCCATCCGGCCCCCCCTCTCTGGGAGCCTCTTTAACCTCTTTTACAAATTGTTCATAAATGGGTATAAGCTCTGGTCGGCCAAAGAGGATGTTGGCGACCATACTCATGGTGTAGGCGCGATTGCCAGGCAGATACGGCGCAGGCCTTTGTCGTCTGAGCTTATTCACCGCATCCATGAGGACCAACACGCGGTTATAGTTTCGAATGGGCTCAATCAGCAGGGACTCGTCTTCCTTTTTGCCGCTCAGTTCGCACAGGGCGGTGAAGACATTTCTCAACTGGCCTTCCACATAATCCAGGGCTGACTCATCCTTGTCCAGGGGGATGTCTATGAGATGAAAGGGAACCTGGTATTTCTCCTTGAAAATCTCGTTGCATTTTGGCTTCCCATCACAGAAATCGGTTGTGCTGACCAGCAGATCTGCCGGGGGATACAGCCCCAGCTCTTGCGAACCCAGTGCCATCCTGTGGACGGAGCAGGTATCCACGGCGTAACCCAATCTATTTGAGCAGGCAAGGGATTCAGCGGCCCTTCCTCCTGCAACTAGAAACATGCCTGCAAATTCGAAGTCAAAGGGAACCACATTGAAGGGCTGGTAAAGGACCGTGGGAAGGGCGTAGCTGGTTGTCCAGACCAGCTTGGCCCCAGGCTCAAAGGCGGATAAACCCAGGCGGCCGATCTCCTGATATAGCAGGGCTCGGGCGTTAGGCCCCCCTGCTAACTTCTTGCTGGCATAATGCAGATACCCCTCATAGATCTTCCGCATATCAAAGCTCCTCTCTTAGCATCTCGGCGAAGGCTTCGATTCGCACTTTGAGCTGCCCTAAACCACTCACCGTATAATCGTTTTCAATGTAGAGCATGGGGATTTCTTTTTCTTTTAACTGGGCCTGGATTCGTGGCGCGTCGAAGCCTGAGTGATCACAATACTTCAGGGCCACGTAAATGACGCCCTCCGCGCCGCTCCCATCGACCTCATCAATAGCTCTTTCGAAGTGAGAGGGATCTGACTGCATGCGGGAGCAAGGCCAGCGCATCAAATAGCGGTCTGCCAGGTTCAAGAAGAGGTCTCCCTCCTCTCTAACCAACCCATCAAAATGGCGCAGGCCGCTACAGTGGTCATCTGCCACGACCGTCATGCCAGCCCGCTCGATCATTTCTATAATCTGAAGCTGGTCCAGCGTGGAACTTGCGACCAAGACCCTGGCAGAGGGTGGAGATGGCGCCGCAGGTTTCCCTTCTAGATCCTTCAGCTCTTTTTCCACCTCCCTTAATGCCTGCGCAGGGGACCCAGAGAGCCATTGACGGATGAGCAGACGAAGCCTGGAGTATGCCATGGATCCTGGTTTTTCAAGGCGCAACCGGTAGAGCCTCTGGACTGCTGAGCGCAACTTGTTCACATCTGAGACGGCCTTCCTCAAGGCATCCTCAGTGATGGATACTCCCAAATCTCCACCGAGGCTGTCACTAAAACGCCGAATGGCATCGGCAAAATATTCTCTGGCTTCTCTAGACTGAATCTTGGGAAGGGGTAGGATATACGCCTTTTGATTTGGCAGATGGGCTTTCCAAAGATCGTAGAGCCGCAACATGGCGTCGCAGCACTTCATAAAGACGACCCCGTCCAGGGGATCAAAACTCTCCTTCTGAGCAGCCCCGAACACAGCCCTTACATAGGGACACATCAATTGATAAATGTGAGGGTTGGTCTCGCTCAAAAACAAGTCCCCTGCATCCAAGCGGGTGGGGATCGATCCCGCGGCCACCAGAATCTCTACGGGCGTGTAGGAGCACAACCAACCGAACCTCATGTCGTTATCCCTCCCCCCTTGATTCATGACGTCAATCTCACCTTCATTCCTCACCTCTTTAATTCCCACATGGTCATTTCCATATACATATCAGACAAGGACTCTCCACTTTTGTCAATGTGATTTTTAGGACGACAAACAAAATGCGGCAAGGGGGACGGGCATTTGGGATTGATTATTGACGATTGGTGATTGAAAAAAAGAAAGTAGCCGTCTTCATCAAGGGACTATGGCGGGTCAAGTAAAGTGACAAGTGAGGAGGGTTTAGATGAGGCCCTTTCCCT
>Ga0111161_1062_pt1 | contig 12728 bp, 13 predicted proteins | sample DeeMarSeWOR28_12_FD_80264 | JGI IMG/M metagenome (GOLD analysis project Ga0111161, IMG submission 80264) | Nitrospira bacterium SG8_3
GTATTCATTAATGTCTCTCGTAAATGTTTCAATCTGTTGGGCTGCTTGCCTTATTTGACGGCAGTACATTTTTCCCTTTTCATCAAGCTTGTGTTCGTATTTTTCAGCGAGTAATCTCGCAAACCCGGCGATGCCAACAGCAGGGTTCTTCAGGTCGTGCGAAATCGTGTAGGCAAAGAATTCCAATTCCTCCTTCTTATTCCTTATTTCTTCTGCTTTTTTCCAAATATGTTCATGAAGCTTGGCGACGTTGACCGCGATAGCAATCTCATTGCCAATGGCGACAAGCAGATCTACCTTTGCCTCACTGAGGGCTATCATGCGTTTTGCGGCCAAGTTCATCACGCCCACGACCTCATCTTTTATGATGAGAGGCACACATATGATGACCTTGAATCCCTTGCTCTGAAGAAGGACAGCCCGGGCCCCGTTTTCCAGATCTGAAACCCTTTGAGCAATCAAGCTCTTAGTTCGAGCTGCCTTGCCTGAAAAGCCCTCGCTCATTTTAATCTTGCGAAGTTCCTTTACCTGTTGCCTTGTCATGCCTTGATAGGCAACGAGTTCGAGAGAGAGATTCCCGGGCCTCGTCCATAAGGTAGATTCTAACAGCATCTACCTTGAAATGCTCCCGGACTTTCAAGATCGCCCTGTCCAAAATCTCTGTCAGACTCAGGGAGCTCGTCAAATCGCTGCCGATGTCGTAGAGTACGGCAAGCTCCTTTGTCTACCAACATGCTTCAACACCAGCCTTTCATTTGGCAAGTGCAAGGCTCCTAATAGGGGATCCGCATACGCCGACTCGAAATGTCTTCGAGCAGGTCCTGGACCGTATAAAGCACCTCGAATTTTTCTTCCAGCGCCTTGACCAGGCCTTTGATTTTATCGTCCGGCAAGGGGCGGATGCGTATGTAAACGTTGTGATGACCTTCTTCAGCGGTTTCTCGTGTAGAAAGGATGCTCACAACGCGCCCCCCGTAAGAGCGGATCACATCGGCGACTTCTCCAATGGAACCCGGACGATCCACCAAGCTGAAACCAATCTGAACACCGCCGGTGTAAACCCCTGTAATATTGATCAGAACCTTGAAAACATCGGTTTGTGTAATAATGCCCACCAGTGACTGGGAGCCGCTGATGACTGGAAGTGCGGAAATCCTGTTTTCCAGCATTAAAATGGCAGCGAATTCCACGGTCTCATTGGGTCTCACAAACACCGGGGGTCCCTTCATGATGTCCTTGATTTTGATGGTTGAGATAAGATAATTCAGTTCGTAGACATCCAGGGTTGTTGCCTTTGATGGCGAAGCTTCTCTTATATCCCCGTCGGTGACCATCCCCACCAGTTGTCCCTTCGAGTTCACAACTGGCAGGGAGCGGATCTTCTTCTCCTTCATGATGATAGAGGCTTTCATCATGGGCGTGTCTTCCCTCACCGTAATGACATCACTTGTCATCCATCCTTTGACTAACATGGTGACTCCTATTCCGCTCTACGTATGGGCATGTGTGATTTTTTACCTGAAAGGGTTTGTGGTCAGCACCGGCACCGCAGCATGCTTGATCACATGATCGGCCACACTGCCCATTAGGGTTCGCTCCAGGCCCTTTCTGCCGTGGGTGCCCATGATGATGAGATCAATGCCCTGATCATCGGCATATTTCAGAATCTCCTCTGCAGGGCTCCCAATGACAACTTTCGTCTCGTAATTGGAAAAATCCCTCAAGTACTTGTCACAAAATGCCTCCATCTGTTTTTCCCCGGCGCGTGCAACTTCAGCCACGGTATTCATCAAGAGATCCCGTGAAACGTCAATGGTTGTCAGATAGGATATATCCCGCACTACAAACAGGAGATAAAGTTTTGCGTGAAAGGTTTTGGCCATTTGGAGGGCCTTTGGAAAAACCTTCTCCGAACATTCTGAAAAGTCCACAGGAAACAGTATCTTCTTAAATGCTGGCATGGGGAACCTCCTTTTCGAATACGGACAGTATTCCTTTATGTCCTCTGATCTGTAAGTGTTGCCATGGTATGCATTCGTCTATGTAGATTTTCCGTCAATCATCATTTCATGGCATCTCAAAAAGCATCATTGCCTCACTCCGAGCGCAAAGGGCTTTTCACACCCCCCTACTTGACCTTATAAGGATTGATGGTTAACACGGGAACCGGTGATTTCTTCACCACGTTCTCAGCCACACTTCCAAAGATCATGTGCTCCAGTCCTTTCCGTCCATGGGTGCCCATGATGACCAGGTCCATGTCTTCCGAGCCAATCATTTTGAGAATCTCCTCGGCCGGATCTCCAGAAACAATCCTTCTCTGAAAGTTGGGACAGCTTTGCAGCTGTTCCTCGCAAATCCGGTCCATGGCCTTCTCAGCCCAATCGAGGGCTTCCTTCTGAAAGGTGTCCATCGAAGCATGGGGAATGTAAGCCTTGCCCCACTTTTGCAGGTCATGAACCACATGGAGCAGGCAAATCATGCTGTTGTATTTCTCGGAAAACAATAGCACATAGGGCAACACCTTTGACGAGTTTTGTGTGAAATCACAAGGAAAAAGAATCTTCTTTATTTCTGTCATCGCTCAAACCTCCCCTCTTGGTTGACTCATTTCTTTATACCCCGGACGGTTACCAGACCCATCTCTGGTCAAGTCAGTTGTCTTTTCTGCCCGTGCACTCCAGTGCAAATCGTCAGCCCCATTCACACCTCCGCTTTTTGTCGGAAAAAATTTGAACCAATTCTTCACGGCCGTTGCCGAGCTCTCACCCCCTTTTCTGCTGGGTCTCCGTGTCTTGATGGATTGATTCTCTTCGTCTACGAACTTCCTGGACTCCTGTTCCTGACTCATGGAAAAACCTGTTCGGATAAGCTTTCTTGAGAACCTTGAAGACCATAGCTTTGAAGCCATCAATGTTGTTTCCGCGTTTCTCCCAAAAGCCAGCGGCCCTTTGAACCGCTGGATGTTGTTCATACTCCGTAAGAAAAGTGTGAATGATCACGGGGAGAGATGGCCTTCGCTTTTGGATCGTCTCCAATACACTCAGTCCACTCACATGAGGCATGTCCAGATCCAGGATGATGAGTTCGCAACACTCATCGCCATCGCTCAATTCGAGTACCTCTCGGCCGTCCTTGGCGATCTTTGTTCGATAGCCTTCTGAGATCAGCTCGCGGCATAGGAAGTCTCGAACGCGGGGATTACGGTCCGCAATCAAGATAGTGAATGAGTCCGTCGTCTTATGGAGCTTTTCAGTCATTGATGTTGAGAAAGAGCAACGGATGTGCCAAAGCAAACAGCGACTCAGAATGGAAACAACTAACTGAAAACAGGCTAGATTATTTTTGACTAGATGGGATTGTGGCTGTGACTGAGCCGAGATGTCTGTCAGGATTTTTTACACATTGTAAAGCATAAGCGATTGGCCACGGGAGTGTCGTGCTGGATGAACCAGCCCTCTGTAAAGGTCAGTCGCCCTTCACTGATGTCTCAGTCTTTAAACCATATTTTTCTATCTTGGACAGGAGGGTAGGGCGAGACACGCCAAGAAGTTCAGCAGCACGGGTGCGGTTGCCGGAAGTGAGGTTAAGGGCTTCAGCAATCAATATCGTGGCAAAGCGGTCCACCAAGGTGTTGAACTTATCCTTTGCCGTGTCTGTGGCGAGTGTCTCTCGAACCCACTGACGGATTGTCTCCTGTAAGGTTTTGTCTGTGTCCACGGAGACACACTTGCCCCCGACAGCCTGTGAGATCCCCTCTAGGCCAATGGGTCCCCCCCGGCTGAATATCAGAGCCTTCTGGAGAGTATTGGCCAATTCGCGCACATTCCCTGGCCAAGAACGGCTGCTGAGAAAGGCACGGCCCTCTTCAGTCACCCCTGGATTGTCGGTCGCCATCTCTTTACAAAATCGCTTCAGTAAGTAATCGACAAGAAGCGGGATGTCCTCCATCCGATCGCGAAGAGGCGGGAGCCAGAGGGTAACTACTCTAAGACGATAATACAGATCCTCCCGGAAACGTCCTTCTGCAAGGGCCGCTTCGAGGTCTCGGTTGGTGGCCGCTATGATACGCACGTCTACCGGAATGGTCTCACGCCCCCCGAGACGCTCAATACTTTTCTCTTGAAGCAGGCGGAGAATCTTGGCTTGGAGACTGAGGGGCATGTCGCCAATTTCATCGAGAAACACTGTCCCGCGATGGGCTTGCTGAATCTTTCCCACACGACGACTGACCGCACCGGTAAAAGCGCCCTTCTCGTATCCGAACAGCTCACTCTCAAGGAGGGTCTCGGGAATGGCCACACAGTTGATCACAAGAAAAGGTTTGTCCGCCCTTAGACTGTGCTGATATACGGCACGAGCTACCAGCTCTTTGCCGGTGCCAGATTCACCACGAATAAGCACTGTAGCATCAGTAGAGGACACGCGGCCAATGGCCTTGTAGATTTCCTGCATGGCCTTACTACGGCCAACAATAGCTTCGGCAGCAGTCGTTTCCGCTGCGGCATCCATTTCCACTTTTGACCGCATGAATCGACCCGCTTCAACCCCCTGCTTGATCAGGCTCAAGATTTCAGGAATCTCAAATGGCTTGAGCACATAATCAAAGGCTCCAAGTTTGGTGGCCTCAATAGCTGTCTCCGTAGTGCCAAAGGCGGTCATCACAATCACAGGCAGCTTAGGTTCGATGTCTCGTATGGCCCGAAAGGTTTCGAGACCGCTCATGCCTGGCAGACGCACATCCGTGATGACAAGGTCGGGGACAGCCTCCTGAACCATGGCTATGCCCGCTTCACCCGTGGGCGCCGTGTGAACGGTGTGCCCCTCCTGGGCCAGGAGCTTTTCGAAGCTTTGCCTCAACTGGTCGTCATCATCAATGATCAGGATGGTGCTCAATGTCATTCCTCCGCATAGGGCAAGGTGATGATGAACGTTGCTCCCTTGCCTTCTTCTGATGTGAGATTCAGCCAGCCCCCATGTTCTTTCACGATCCGGGCGGCGATACTCAACCCCAAGCCTGTTCCCTCTTCCTTCGTGGTAAAAAAGGGTTCGAACAACCTGTCCTGAATCATTTCAGGGACTCCTGGACCATTGTCGCTGACCCGGATAACCGCCACTTGCCCCAACGGTTGTACCACAGCCTCCTGCTCGGAGATCACAACCCTGCCGCCAGTTCCCATGGCCTCGCATGCGTTGACCAGCAAGTTCACCAGGACCTCTTTCAACTGCTCTGGGTCTGCCAAGATTTCGGGAAGGCGCCTTTGGCGATTAAGCTTGACGTCAGCACCGTATAATTCCAGGCGGTAGCGGAGAAGCTGAACAGCCGTATCCACAACATCTGAAGGGCTTGCCTTCTCCATCTTGAGCTTGGGTGGTCTTGAAAATTCCAGGAAATTCTGAACGATGGTGTCAATATGACGGATCTCCTCAGAAATCACATCAAAGTCCTCTTTCTGGGTTTGAGACAGATCCAGGGTGCGTCCCAAAGAGAACAGCCGCATCTTGACTGAGGTCAAAGGGTTCCGGACGCTGTGGGCCACGCCTGCCGCAAGTTTGCCCGCCAGGGCCAGCTTCTCAGCCTGCAATAGATACTTTTGGCTCCGTTCGAGCTCGGTTTTGGTTCGATCCACATCTTCCATCAAGCTGTGAACCCGGCGGCTGACTGCCTTCACTTCATTCCCAGATTTTATGGGGTTTGTCATTGTACTTGCATCCAAGCTCAGTCTGCGAAGGGGATTCAAAACCTGGGTTACGAGAACAAAGGCCAGCAACCCACCTAGGAGCACGGCCGTCCATATGGCTATCCCAGCGATCATCCTGAGCCGCTTGGCCTGGGTATTGGTTTTAATTCGGGAAATTTCAATCCTTCTGCTATGGACATCCTTGTATTCGTCACAGAGTTCGAGGATCCTAAAAAAGTGGTTTCGGACAATGGTGTGAAGTTTGGCTCCCGCTTCTTGTTCTCCCGACTTATAGAAGGCAATTACTTGATCTTTCTCTGTGATATACTGATCATATTCCGATTCGATTTCATCAACCGTTTTCCTGTCGCCCTCTGTCTGAACAAGCTTCCTGACCTCGCCTAGCTGCTCTGTGAATGCCCGGCGATACGCTTCTAATCTCTCGAGCCAGTCCGGGTTCCCGTCCAGGAAGTAATAGGAAACAAACCCCTTCTGATTCACCAACGCATTTTCCAGGCCTGATGCTGCTTCTAGTGACCGCAAGTCCTGATCAATAAGACCCTTGAAAAGGGCGTCCATTTGATAGGTGTACCACATCATGACAGAGCTACCTGACAAGGTGATGACCACCAAAGCGGTCAAAACGAGAAACAGGCGGCCCCGCAGGGTGATTCCATGCCACATCTTTAATCTCTTCGCTTATAAAGTGTTTTGTCGGAAAAAGACTTTCAGCTCTCGCTCGCCGCGATCTCTTTGCAATGTATGACACGAATTGAGTGAAAACTCAACGGGCTGTTGCCCAAACAGAAATGCCTTTGAGCGTTTCAGAACAAGCGAAAGGGGGCTTGGCAATAGCCCGTCAATGATGAAGGAAAAGGACCAAGAAGTTGGATTTCGAATGGTGATCCACTTGGAACACCTCCGTCTCAAGGTATCCTCTCGACGGTAAAAACGCAAAGGCTGGATGTGATCACTATGCGGCCGAAGGCAATGTTTTGACAACGTCTGAAGCCCAGGGGCCTTTATCATAACCCTCTCGGGCACGAGCGATGTAATGCTTGGCAAGCTCAATCTCCAGAATGACTCTGCGCATCTTCTCAAAAGCTTCATGGACACCCAACTCGTCAGCGATGAAGGCCTGTTGATGCCGCTTCAGTTCTTCATTAAGCGTCTCGACGTGGCTCTTGAGCTTAGCTATCCCTTGTTGAGGTGACAGCCGCATAGAAGGCGGGGGCAGCTCGACCCCGGCGACCTTCAGATCAGGATGATGTATGACTCTGTAAAGCTCGTTGCTCATTGCGCCAACCTATCCGCGAATCCACAACAGCCCTGATGAGGCATCAGCCTTGGATTTGGGAATCATTAACATGACCTGATTGAAGACCCTGCAGCAATCTGCTGGGAATCTTCGACCGTAAGGAATATTACTCATTTTATATACGCTCGCTAACCCCGCAGCCCGTGAAGCACTGCCTATAGGCAGAACCTGCGGGGAATGGGCTCGCTTAATCGGTTCAACCCAAAACCCCTGTCACAGTACTCAAATTACAACGCTCTGATCTGTGCAGCCCTTGGGGGTCACTCCACATAGTCACATTATCTTCTATCCTAGTTGAGTATCTCCCAGCTGGAGTTGGCGAAGAGCTAGCCGGCGCGGCGGTAGGCCGCTTCCGAGTTGAACGGCTTGTTAGGTGCATTTTAACAGAGCTGATCGACAATTTCGCAAGAACTCTTGTGCTTGTTGCACATCATCAGCCCTTGCGTGGAGGTATGTCTGCTCCGCAGAACTTACAAGGCACAGTTTGGGTTCTCTCGCTTGGAGGGACAATCTGCTCTCTTCTGCAAACAGGACACGTCCGCTTAAGCTGCAAGATTACGCTAATCATTGCCATAAATGGATTCATCAGCTCATCTCCCTTTCTTGTGGACAATGCAATAAACCCATCACATCGGCGATCTTTGCCGGTGGTCCGAGGACAAAAAGCTCATCGTTGGACTGAAGTAGCGTTTCTGCACCTGGGTTGGACAATATCTGTGCGTCCCGTCGTATTGCCACAACGGAAACTCCGCAACGCCTTCTTAACTGGAGCTGGGCGAGAGTTTTCCCAATTAACGTTGATCCCTGCGAGATCCGAAATGCACTGATATCGACATTGGGAAGCTCAAGTTTCAAATCAGAAAAAGATGCCGACGCTTTGGAGAGGTTTCGAAACATCTGGTAACCATCTGATCGCACTTCAGTGACCAGCTTTTCGATTTGATCTCTGGGTATAAAATATCTCGCCAAAACCCGGGTAAAGATTTCCACTGATGTCTCAAATTCTTCCGGGATGACGTCATCGGCTCCTAACTCGAACAGAGGCTTTACTTCTTGGAGATAAGGGGTTCGTACGATCAAATGAATTTTCGGATTAAGTCTTCGAATGACTTCGGTAATTCTACGGGTTGCTGCAGGATCGTTAATTGCAGCTACAACAATTCTTGCATCTTTGATGTTTGCGTGCTGAAGTACTGCCTCCTGGGTTGAGTCGCCATAATAAATTGGTTCACCGTGTGCTTGTTCGCTCCTTACTGTGTCGGGATTCATTTCAATGATTGCATAGGGAATACCCGCGCCCCTGGCGGCTCGTGCCACATTTCTGCCGTTCAGTCCAAACCCAATGATAATAAGGTGGTCTTTCTTATCCTCAACCTTTGTCTTTGAAACAGGATAAAAGCCCGATATCAGTCTTTTCGGCAGCGGCAAACGTAGAATAATATCTCCTACGCGGGGTGCCAGGGTTATAATGAATGGCGTCGCTGCCATGCTAAGCACAGAGAAAGCCAGAAACATCTGATAAATATTCCCCTCAAGTAAACCATGTTCAACACCGGTCTTGGATAAAATGAACGAAAATTCACCAACCTGGCCGAGTGCAAGACCAACCAAAATTGAGGTGCGAAGCGGGAATCCTAATAAAACCGTTGCAAAGGTGGCAGTGATGGATTTTAAAACGAAAACGCCCAAAGCAATCAGCCCAATGGTTCCGGGTTGCCGGAAAAGGAAACCTATATCCAGCAGCATCCCAATTGAAACAAAAAAGAAGCTTGTAAAGACATCCCGAAAGGGTAAGATATTCCCGAGTGCGTGAGGACTGTATTCAGATTCGGAAATGATCAATCCCGCCAAAAATGCGCCCAGGGGAAGGGAAAGGCCTACACTGGAAGTTATCCGAGCGGCTGCTAGGCATATTACAACCACGCTCAACAAGAAAAGTTCCTGACTTCGCGTCCGGGCGATTTGATACAATACCTGTGGTACAATCCATTTAGCGCTGACAATCACCAACCCGATGATTCCGATTACTTTACCAATAAGGACGGGGACGGATTGGCCCGAATCTCCTGTTGCTCCGGCCAGTAGAGGCGCAACCAATATCATTGGAACAATAATGATATCCTGGAAGATCAAGATGCCAAGAGTTGTACGTCCATGAGGGCTATCAACTTCAGCTCTCTCCTGGATTAGTTTGAGTACAATGGCCGTGCTGCTGAGGGCAATAAGAAATCCCATAAAGGTCGATTCACCAATGGGTTGACCCAGTTGCCTGGCTATAAGAAAAGTAACCAGAATTGTTAGCAGAACCTGAATCGAGCCTCCCATCAGGACTGATTTCTTGATTTGCAGCAGCTTTTCAAGTGAGAACTCGATTCCGATAGTAAAAAGCAATAACACAACGCCGACTTCAGCCAAGATTTCAACTTCGTGAACTGCCTTTATCAGTCCAAGTCCGTAAGGCCCGGTCAGTATCCCGGTGAGAAGGAATCCTACAATCGTCGGCACGCGAAGTCGATGGCATATAAAGACGATAGTGATGGACAGACCAAAAATGATGACAATGTCATGTAGCAGCAGTATTTCCATATTCTGATTTACCTTCTGATTTCATGTCGAAAAGCCCTAATCGAGAAACGGTAGTGCATATTAGACAGCCATGGGGTAGTACAGCGGGCGAAAGTATTGACAGCTTGCCAGGGTCGATGTTCGGGGGCCAAACGGTTTTCTCAGAGATTACTTTTTAAGATGACAACTTCTATAGAATCCAAGACAATACGGCTGTTCCCAGTACCAATGAAATGATTCCGAATAGCCTGAAGGTCTGGTCCGATGCTGTATTTAGGAGCCAGTTGTTAACCTGTTCATAGAACCCTTCTGGGTTTGCAAAGATGAACCCTGCTTTGGCGACGCCAATGAGACCGAGAAATCTGATAAACCCCGCATTGCGAGCTTCAGATGCGGCCAGCATCAGCAGTATGCCAAATACCGCTGGCAGTGGAGCGAGGAATCTTCGATCAATCCCCATTAACATGTTGCCAAGGAGCTTTCTACATTCCGTGGTGTAGAGCACCAAGCAAGACCCTAGCCCGATACACAAGACGCTGTACGCGTACAGAAATTCTTTCATATCGTACCTCTGAGACAGTGGGACGCAGGATTCTTGCATCGACGGAACCGCGGAAAAATGCAAGCTTTAACAACTTTGTGCTGCGATCAGGAGCAAGGACTTATGGCGAAAATCAGGGATGGAAAGTCTGAGCGGAAAATGACCTCACAACCCTTCAATGGCTGCATCACTCCTTTTGGTTTCTGATCTCTTCCTCGTCTTTTGACGCTCTCGCAGACAGGTTTTGTCTGCACGGACAAGAGCACAGAACTTCGGGTTATCAATCTCTCTGCAATTGTGGTGATTATAGAGAGGACATTCAGGATGTTTCTCTGACAATTTCTATCTCCTTGAAGGCTTTTTTAAAGAGCTCTTGATTCGGTTCATGGTGCCCCTTTTCATTCTCCTGTTCCAAAGAGATTTCGCTCCGTTCTCTCACTCACTACATCTTCAAACAGGGCCTCTACAAAAATCCTGTTGGGACGGCGATCCCCAAAGCCGAGCCGCATAGGAAATTGAAAGGATTTGTTAGTGATTAATATCCCCGTGCAGTTTTAGTGTATAGTCTTATACTGCTCTTTGAGCTGCGCGAGATAATCTTGGCAAGTCTCAAGCTCAAATAGCATCCTCCGCCGTGCCTTCTTGAGGTCCTCCTGTTTATTGAATGCCTCCTCGGTCAAGGGATCTCGATGTCTAGACAAGGCTTGATACAAGGCGTCGATGTAGGCTTCCAATTCAGCCATAGCTTTGTGAGGATGGAGCCCCCACATGTATCTTGTTGGTCTTATTTTGATGCTCAACCCTTCGGGACAGCCTTCTTCTATTTCTATCCTGAAAAATGTATCAAAAGTCATCTGTGACCTTCTGTCCCGTAGGTGATGAGGCGCAACATTCCGAGGCTTCTGCTAATGGCGAGTGAGATGTTTGGATAACCGAAGGTCATTTCTTGGTCGCCAGGTTCATGATCTTTTCCAGAAGGCTTAGAACTCGAGCGACGCCAAGAAGTACAAGGGCTAGATAGACTGGGTAAAAGTATTTATTGACCTCTACCACGAGACCTAATAACCCTCCCAAGAATGTGAACCCTACAATAAAGGCAATATCCGTAACCACTTATGTCTTCCTTTGTTCATGCTTTACCAAGAAGACGTGCGGGGCCAGGCCCCCTTGCATCACTCTCGTGCGTGTCATGCCAAACCTTGCAGGGACAAGAAAACCTGGTGCAAAGACACGGCTTAGGGCATGGTAAGATGTCTATCACCTCGAGCGCCCGGCGTTTTTCAACCGGTCTATTCTTTGCCTCCTCTCACTCTCTCGACGTTTCCGGCGTCGGCAGTCGCTTGGTTTTTCATAGCTCCTCTTGGCCTTTAGTCTGCGAAAGACGCCATCTTTCTGCATTTTCCTTTTAAGAACTTTCATAGCCCTCTCAAGGTCATTGCCGTCGACCTTAACTTCCAAGCTGCTAAACTCCCTCAAACTGATGCCCCCATTTCTTCCCATCAACAACGTTGTGGGAAGGATTGTCAAATTACGTTATCACTTCGTTTAATAAAATTGTACTATGACTCTCTAACGTTCGAGGTTGCCTCACCAAGAACGCCGTCCACTACCTCGGCGGCCGCCACTGTGTCCTCGTCCACCCGGGCTTCCACCACCACCTCGACCTCCTCCACTTCGACGACCTTCGGGGCGAGGGCGAGCCTCATTAACGTTAAGCGTTCGTCCCTTAAATTCTTTGTCTTTCAGGCCAGTGATCGCAGACTCCCCATCAGTGTTACTAGTCATCTCCACGAAACCGAAGCCTCTTGATTCGCCACTGTATTTGTCTGTAATGATTTTTGCGGATGTGACTTCTCCGAAAGCTTCAAAAGCCTCTTGTAAATCCCCCTCGGTGACCTCGCGCGACAAATTGCCTACATAGATATTCATTCTTACCTCCTCAAACATTCTTTGCTATGCGCTCAACATGTGATTCCACAGCATCCCTTAACATGTCACAAACAAAACTGCTAAACGATCTCTATAAGCTGTATGTCAAAAGTCAGGTCCTTCCCAGCCAAAGGATGGTTACTGTCTAACGTCACAGTCACATCTGAAATATCGGTAACTGTGACTAACATTGTTTGACCGTCTGATCGACGGGCTTCCAACTGCTGACCAACCTCTGGTTTCAAGTTCGGGGGCAATTGTTTTCGATCGATTAGCTGGACCATTTGATCATGATGCGGTCCAAATCCCTCTTCCGGTGGGATTGTAATGGATTTGGATTCGCCTGGTCTCATTCCAACTACAGCTTCTTCCAATTCTTCAAAGCATGGTATGACGGGTCCTCCACCTAGTTTGAATTGCATAGGACCTTGATTACTGAAAGTAGAAAACACGCTGCCATCCTCAAGTTTTCCTGTGAGGTGAACCTTGACAGTATCACCATTTTGTGCTTGCGCCATTTTTTTCTCCTTTCGTGGCATGGTTCTCAGAGTCCACTAGATTACGTTCAGGCGCTGCAGATGATTAATGCTCGCAAACAAGACAGGCACCTCGCCTTATCTTGACGAGATGCCTGTGTCGATCGAACAGCTCTAGGCTAAACCCTAGTAACGTTCTGTGCCGAAGGTCCTTTGGC
>Ga0111161_1055_pt1 | contig 12720 bp, 11 predicted proteins | sample DeeMarSeWOR28_12_FD_80264 | JGI IMG/M metagenome (GOLD analysis project Ga0111161, IMG submission 80264) | Nitrospira bacterium SG8_3
GGTTCCTACTACCAAACTTGATCCAATCTTTTTTTTCATAAAAGACCTCCGGTTGTCCGTCGGCCGTCGCATGTTGTCCGTTGAAGAGCTCCAATCCAATTTCAATGGCTAACTACTGACGACTGACTACGGACAACTGACTCTAATCCTTTCCACCCGTCACTTCCCGAAACTCACCTTCTCGAAATACCGAGAGAGGGGGCTCATCCTCTATGCTTCGACCCGCCTCGTAATCAAAGGCCTTCTGTGTGTAGCTGGCGACCGTTCGAAAGATTTCCATGACGGGTATGTTGTTGGGGCACGCGTTAGAGCACTGGCCGCAACCGATACAGGCCGTACTCATGTGGGCCAAGCGAGTCAAATGATAGAAGACTGTGTCTGTGGGCATCTTGATGATGCCTTTGCGGTTGGCCCACCGCAGATACTGGGAAGGCTCATGATCGAACACATCGGTGACAAACACGCACTCCTTGCAGTAACAGACGGGGCAGGCAACCCTGCAATTGTAACAGTTGACGCAGTTGGCCATATAGGTGGTCAACTTTTCGATGTCAGCGGTGGCCTCACTGGTTTCCGTGAACATCTGATCTCGGTATGCCATGCGCTCGGAAATCAGTGCGTCTATGGCACTTTGACGGCCTCCAGGCTCTTCTGTCTCTGGCAAGTTCAATTTTTCGAGAAGTTCTTCCCCCGCAGGCGTATTGGCCTTGAGCAGGAGGTGATCCTTGGTATCCACACCCACAAGCCCGATAAGGAGGTCAGCATTTTCCGGTATCGGGTGCTCGCAGGCCTTGCACGCTGGGGAAAGATCAAAATCTTCCCATGATGTCCCTTTTCCAGATAGGACATTCTCGAAGAAACGGAGTGTGGACCCATTGCCATCATCTCCGGCAAAACGCGGGTAATCCACGTTGCTATAGGACCCGTAGCAATCCACTCCCACCAGAATGGCATTGTCCAGGCTCCCCTGTTTCAGTTTTACCAGTTCAATGAATGCCCTGATCTCACAAGGCCGCAGTACAACCGCCACCCGCTCCCTGATGGGTCTGCGGGTGAGTTTGGAGACCACCTTTGCCGCGTTCATGGGGAAAACCGGAGCAAGCGGATCTGCACCATTGATCTTCTCTGGATCTGTGACGAGTGTGGGCATCACCGTATTCTTCATGGGAAGGCGCTGGGATACGAGCAAGGCGCCGATCTCTTCGTTCTGGAGAACTGTCTTGAAGAATTCTTTTAGAGCAGTAAGGAGGTCCTGCCCTTTCACCTCGATTTTAGCTGTCTTAGCCATTTGTTTCCTCCACAGAATAGCTCATAGCTTTTAGCTCATGGCTCATGGTTTATGGTTTTCGCGTCTTTCTAAGTTTTGAGCTGTCAATTCCGAAATCCCTGCCCGCCAGTCGCCTTCGCTCCAGGCGATGGCAGGCGGGCGCAATCCAAATTCCGAAACCTTATATCACCATCTTTTCCCTGACCTCATTGGGACCAAGTTCTTTGATTTCTGCCACCATCTCTCTGATGGTTGCAGCAAAATCAACCCCCTCACTTGCCCCAATCCAGGTCAATTTCAGGCGGCTTTCATCAAGACCAAACCTGGGCAGGATCTCTTTCAATAATTTGACCCGCCGGCGCGCCTTGAAGTTTCCATTTATGTAATGGCAGTCCCCAGGATGACAGCCACTGATCAGAACGGCGTCTGCGCCCTCAAGAAGGGCCTTGATAACATACTTTGGATCCACCATGCCGGTGCACATCATGCGGATTAACCGCACGTTTGGGGGGTAGATCAACCTGGAAGTCCCTGCTAGGTCAGCCGCTGTATAGGTACACCAGTTACAGACAAAGGCGATGATGGTTGGTTCGTAATCTGCCATGGTTTTCCCTCCATTTTCACCCCCACCCCAACCCTCCCCCTTAGGGGGAGGGCAGGGGGAGGGGGGGGTTTGTAGTTTGTTGTCCGTTGTTAATTTTCTGTAATAAAGGGCAACAAGAAGAGGTCATTGCGAGGACCCCGCACTTGATGCGGGGGACGCGGCAATTTCGAGATTGCTTCGCTGGCGCTCGCAATGACATGCGTTGCATTGTCTAGTTATTTAACTCGTTCACCATTTATGCCTTCATTAATATCTAGAACATTCAACCCTTAAATTCCTACTTCAGCCAATGCGTCCACAATACCATCCAGTTCAGCAAAAATCTGTTTCTCGTTGAAATGTCTGACCTGTGCCGCACCGCTCGGACAAAATCCTGAGCAACTCCCGCACCCTTTACAAAGGGCCTCGTTTATCACAGAGACGCCTCTTCGTTCATCGAACTCAATGGCCGTATACGCGCAAAGCTCAATGCATGTCTGACAGCCGGCGCACACATCCGGGTCAATCCAGGAGATGGTGGGGGAGACCTCCACCCATCCGCGGGCAGCCAGTTCAAGGGCTTTCGCGGCCGCTCCTGATGCCTGAGCCACCGTATCCGGGATATCCTTTGGGCCCTGGCAGGCGCCTGCCAGGAAAACCCCGTCAGTAGCCGTATTTAATGGCCCCAACTTGGGGTGCTCCTCCAAGAAAAAGCCATCTGCGCCCTGGTTGACGCCAAAGACCCTGCCCACGTCGAGGGCATCATCGCGCGCCTCCATGGCGGCACACAAGATCACCATGTCCACAGGCGTTCGGTATCGTTTTCCAAGGAGGGTATCTTCTCCTATGACGATGAGCTTGCCCTCCTCTTCAGGGGTAAGGGCTTGATCCGTGACTTCAGCCGGTTTGCCCCTGATAAACCCGATCCCTTCTTCTTGGCACCTTACGTAGAATTCCTCATAACCTTTACCAAAGCAGCGCATGTCAATGTAATAATCGTAGACTTTGGCGTGGTGTCCCACCTTATCCTTTATAAGGTGGCCGTACTTAAGGGCATACATGCAGCAGACACGAGAGCAGTATTCGTGGTAGTTATCATCGCGGCTGCCTATACAGTGAACGAGGGCCACACTCTGCGGGGGTGTTGTGAAATTCCCACTCTCGTCCCTCATGAGGATCTGACCGCTGGTGGGGCCCGTGGCGTTATTCAACCGCTCAAACTCCAGGCTTGTGAGAACATTGGGGTATGTCCCGTAGCCGAATTGTTTCATGGGCGTGGGGTCCATGATGTCGTAGCCCGTGGCCACGACAATGGAGCCCACTTCCACTTCCAGCGTCTGAGGTTCCATGTCGTGGTCAATGGCCTTTGGTTCACAGGCCTTCACGCATTGATAGCACTCAGAGCAAATGCCGCACTCAAGACAGCGCTTCGCTTCGCCCTTGGCCTCTTCTTCTTTGAAACCAAAAGCGATCTCTTTGAAGCTGCTCTTCCGTTCTTCGGGTGCAAGATGCCGCATGGCAATCCTGGAGGCATGCTCCACACCCTCCGTATCAGGCTTTTCATAGGTCCATTCTTTCTCCCGGCCCTCTGTAAGATCCAGGCCGTTGATGTGGCGATGGATACTCTCAGCCGCTTCTTTGCCGCACTCCACGGCCTCCACCACGGATTTTGGCCCGTAGAAGACATCACCACCGGCAAAAACCCCCTCAATGGGCGTCTGAAAGGTGACAGGGTCTGCCTCCAGACCGCCTCTGGCAGTCACAGAGATCTCTTGTTTCTTGGCAAAGGAGAGGTCGGCCGCCTGTCCGATGGCCACGATGACCATATCCGCCCCCATTGTGGTCAGGTCGCCCTCGTCATACTGGGGATTAAAGGCCCCTGTCTCGTCAAAGACCGCCGTACAGCGCTTGAATTCTACCCCTGACACCTTTCCGTCCATGGCCAGGAACTTTTTTGGTCCCAGACTATTCACAATGGTAATGGCTTCTTCGAGGGCCTCTTCAACCTCATAATCCCAGGCGGGCATCTCATCCCGCTTTTCAAGACAGACCAAGGTGATCTCTTCGGCACCCTTTCGCAAGGCAGACCGAGCCACATCAATGGCCACGTTCCCGCCGCCAATAACAATCAACTTCTTCCCCACACTGACCTCATGGCCAAGGGAGACATCACGCAAGAAGTCAACGCCCTCAAGGACGCCAGGCAGGTCTTCTCCCTCCACGTTCAACTTGCGGCTGAGATGAAGCCCGGTGGCCAAGTAAACGGCTTGATATCCGTCACTCTTGAGGCTTTCAAGGGTGATATCCTCTCCAAAGGTCACGCCTGTTTTGATCTCAACGCCCATCTCTTCGATGACCTTGATTTCGGATGCCAGGATGTCTCTGGGCAGCCGATATTCTGGTATGCCCACGGCCATCATGCCGCCAGCCACAGGCAGCTTTTCAAACACCGTGACGCCGTAACCTTCTCTCGCTAAGCAATAGGCCGCACTCAGGCCCGCGGGTCCTGCACCGATGATGGCCACCTTCTCTTCTCTCTTCTCCTTCACTTCTGGGACATAAGGGGTCTCGCTTGAGAGATCCAGATCTGCCAGAAATCGGTGGAGATACTGGATGGAAATGGGCTGTTCCACATCCCCTCGGGTACAGATCTCCTCACAGGGGTGATGACAGACGCGGCCGCATATGGCCGGGAAAGGATGGGCCTCTTTAAAGAGTTCAAGGGCCTCCCTGTATTTGCCCTGGGTGATTAGGGCGACATATCCCTGGATACTTACGTGGGCAGGGCAAGTGGCCTTGCACGGGGCGGTTCCCTTCTTATCGATAACATAGTAGATGGGGACGGCTTGAGGAAAGGATCGGTAGATGGCCTTTCTCGTGGCAAGGCCCTCGTCCCATTCGCTCGGCCTTTCAATGGGGCAAACGGTGATGCATTCGCCACACCCCGTGCAAACCCCCTCTTTCACATATCGGGGTTTGCGGTGGATCTTTACCTTATAGTTACCAATGAAGCCTGAAACCTCTTCCACCTCACTATAGGTAAGCAGCTCAATATTTGGGCTCTGCCCCACGGAGACCATCTTGGGCGTCCCGATGCAAGCGGCACAATCCAGGGTGGGGAAGGTCTTGTCGAACTGGAGCATATGGCCACCAATGGTGGGCTGCCTTTCCACCAGATAGGCCTTGTGGCCTGATTCCGCCACATCGAGGGCCGCTTGCATTCCCGCGATGCCTCCACCCACCACAAGGACATCCGGATGCACATTCACCCGTCGCGAGTATAGGCTCTGATGATAATTGACCCGGTTGATGGCTGCTGCTGCCTGGGTCTTCGCCTTCCTGGTCGCCTGCTCAGGATCCTCCGTGACCCATGAGACCTGTTCGCGAACAGAGGCCATCTGGAAATGATAGGGATTCATGCCGGCCCTTTGACAGGCCCCCTGAAAGGTCTTTTCATGGAGTCTTGGGCTGCAAGAGGCCACCACCACGCGGTTGAGGCCAAACTCCCTAATATCCTTTTCGATCATCTCCTGGCCAGGGTCTGAACACATGAACTTGTAGTCTCGGGCCACTTCCACGTTGTCCAGACCCTGTGCAAACTTGGCCACCTCCTCCACGTCAACCTTGCCGGCGATGTTGACGCCGCAGTGGCAGATATAAAATCCAATCCGATTAGACATCATTCGACTCCTCTAGATATTATGTTCACCTTTCTCCAGCCATGAGGCTCTCAGCCAACTGAATAAGCTCTTCCGATTCAGGAGGCTTTTCTATGTAAGCCTCGGGTTCAGGTAAGCTCTGTCCCATGTAACTGTTCAGGATGTTTTGAGAATGGAAGAAGGTCTTTTTGGATATGCCTGAGAGCATGATGACAGGTATATCCTTGAGATTATCATCTGTTTTGAGTTCTCGGTACATCTGAATGCCTCCCTCTTTCGGCAACATCACATCCAGAATGATGAGTTGAGGCCTGAGTTTCTTTGCCTTTTGAATACCTTCTTCGCCGTCAGATGCGACCAGGGACTGGTAACCGCATGTGCCCAGAAGGGTGCACACAAAGGTTCTCATATCCAGTTCATCACCTACGACCAGGATCCTCTTCTTTGCCATTTCCAAGACTCCAGTGCGGTTGATACTGATTGGCACTTCTCGGGCTTCGAATAGCATTTACCATGCCATCAAAATAAATAACAGCGATTTCAACGTGTTAGAGGGAAAAAGGGAGAAATGGAATTTGCAGGACTGCAATATTTGTTGCAGTATTGCAACAAAAAAAGGGATAAAACCAAGGAAGAAAAGCTGTTATAGCATAAATTACAAGGATTTGATTGAATTGCAACAATATGCAGCAAAAAGGTGCATAAGTGCAACGGCAGGAGGCCGCGCCCTGTTGAGCCTTTTTCGTAATCCCCTTCCGGTCATTGCGAGCCTTTCGAGTACCTCAAGGTAAACTCCCTGAGGGGAGCGCGGCAATCTCTTTGCTTTGATGTGTTATGAGATTGCTTCTGTCCTCCAGGTTCCGCCGGAGTCCTTCGTAATGACATTGGAGTGCGGTCTCTTTGTATGAGGCTTAGGGGGAAAGGCGGTATTTCTTCATTTTGCGCCACAAGGTCGTGCGATCCATATTGAGTGCCTGTGCTGTTTTGCCTCGATGCCAATTATGGCGTTTCAACATATCCATGATGCGGTATTTTTCACTGTATTGGCTGAAAGCCTCTGGATCCTCGACAGCCTCCTCGGGCGGCCCTTTGGTGGAGATACCCCTCTGAAGAGAGAGGGGCAGATGCCTGCGTTCGATGACTTTCTCCTGACAGATAGTAAGGGCGTGTTCCAGGATGTTTTCCAGCTCTCTTATGCTGCCCGGATAATCGTAGTTGAGCAAGGCCTCCATGGCCTCTTCTGAGATTTTGCTGACCCGGGTTTCCTTCACGGCACTGAGCCGCTTCAGGATATGGTCAATGAGGAGAGGGATATCCCCTTTTCTCTCCTTTAAGGGGGGTAGTTCCAGTCGTATCACATTGAGTCGATAGAATAAATCCTCCCGAAATCTCTTTGCCTCCACCAGGTTTTCCAAATCCTGGTTCGTGGCAGCGATGATTCGCACATCCACTTTGGTTGTTTTACGACTTCCCAGGGGATAAAATTCCCTGTCCTCCAGCACACGAAGCAGCTTTGCTTGAAGGGAGAGGGGCAGATCTCCAATTTCATCCAAAAAGATGGTGCCTTTGTCTGCCTCTTGAAACCGTCCCGGCTTGTCTCGGTCAGCCCCTGTGAATGCGCCTTTCACATACCCGAACATTTCAGATTCCAAGAGATTGTCGGGCAGGGCGGCGCAATTCACCTTGACCATAGGCTTCTTGGCCCGCTTGCTGGCATTGTGGATCACCTTCGCCAGCAGGTCCTTCCCCGTACCGGTGGGCCCTTCAATGAGCACCGTGGCTTCGCTGTCAGACACAACAGGCAGGATGTCAAAGATCTTTTGTATGGAAGGGCTCTTGCCAATCATGTCAGAGAACGTATAACGGTTCGTGATCGCGCGGTTCAATTGATAGAGGAGCGAGAGATCTTGGATCGTGGCCAACCCACCCACGACGCGCCCTTGTTCGTTCCGCAGGGCCATATAGTTGGCCCGAATGGGAATGGTATGGCCATCCCTGGTGGTCAATACCCCCTTCCTATTTGATCGGGGTTTTTCATCTTCGATCGATTTTCTCAGCAAGGAGAAGCCGTCCTCACTGCCTTCGCCTAGGATAACAGAACAAGGCTTACCCAAAACTTCTTTGCGATCAAAGCCAGAGATGGACTCTGCTTGGGTATTGAAGAAGGTTATATGACCCCCGCGGGTGACGGTGAAAACGCCGATGTCCAGGTTATCCAAAATGATCTTCAGCCGACGCTCGTCATAGCGGATCCGATTAATCAGTTCTTCAAAGGTGGAATGATCTTGGAAAATCTCGATGCACCCCATGGGCTTGCGGTTGACATCGTAAAGCGGGGTTACGATTTTGGTGATTGTACGTTTTTCATTCTGACGATCAGAGATTTCCACATCAAAGCTCAATGATTTCTGTTCCGCCAGCACGGCTTCATGATATTTGCACTCACCGTAACAGAGTTCATTTCCAAATACCTGGTAACAATACTTGCCAACCACTTCCTCCTCACTGTACCCTGTGAGCAATTCAGCAGCATGGTTGAAAGAGGTGATCTTTCGGTTGGCATCGACCGTGAACACACCGATGCGCAAATCCCCTAAAAGCGCCCACAATTGCTCATAGAAAACCAATTTTTCATTTGACACCGTTTTTTTCGCCATGTCTTGAGCGTTCCCTTTTTGGTTGGGATGAGACAACAACGTGTCTCAAAGGGGGTGTGATAAAAACGATCTAATCTAGACTCTTTTGAATGGCCTCCAGGAGTTCATCCGGTTCTGGTGGTTTTTCAATGTAAGCTGCCGGTTCTGGGATCTTTTCCCCCTTGTAAGCATCCAGGACGCCCTGTGAGTGAAGGAAGGTCTTTTTGGCGAGTGCGGAGAGCATGATGACGGGTATATCCTTTAGGGCAGGATCAGTTTTCAGTGACCGGTACATGGCGATTCCGCTTTCCCTTGGCATCATAATGTCCAGGATTATCAGCGAGGGCTTGTCTCTGCGGGCCATTTCCAACCCCTGAATTCCATCTTCTGCCACCAGGGGTTTAAAACCACTTGTTTCCAATAGTGTGGCCACAAAGGTTCTCATATCCAATTCATCATCAACCACCAAGACTCTTTTTTTTGCCATTTTCCAACTCCTTAAATAAGATCAGCGCATTTCGTTCGCTTGTTTTATAGCGATTTTATTTGTTAGTACATGGCATCCGGCAAGGTGTATTGTTTTGCTGGATTTCTGATCGCCACCACATGGCAATGGGCGTATTTGGAGACATTAGACACGGTGCTTCCATGTACAAGCCGGTCCTGTTCGGATTTCCCAAGGGCCCCCATCACAATCATGTCGATGTCATTCTTTTTGGCATATCGGATAATTTCAACGTCCGGAGATCCACTCCTAATGACATACACATAATTCTTAAAGTCACCCATCTTATCTTTACAATGTTCTTTCAAGGCGTCTTCAGCGGCCTTCTCAACCTGTTCATTGTAGAAGGCCTCGCCACCCTCCGCGCCTTCAGGGACATGCTCGTCCACAATATGTCTGCAATAGGCATAGGAGGAGTGTGGGACATGAATGATATGCAGTTTGGCCTTATATTTTTTTGCCATGTCAAGGGCATGGAGAAAGGCGATGCTGGCGTCTTCGGAAAAATCCGTGCAAAATAGAATGTTTTTATACTCGATCATGGTGGTCTCCTTCTTTGGTTTAAGGTTTGAAACCATTTAAAATCGTCTGAGTTGTCATTGCGAGCCCTTCGAGTTCCTCTGGGTAAACTCCGCGAAGCCTTTCGGCCTTCAGCTCACGGCCGAGAGGCAATCCCTCTGTCCTTTATGCTGGCAATCTCAATGTCTTTGGTAGAGATTGCCACGCCTGCGCGCGGAAGCGCTACAGTGCGAAGGCGCGTCCCCCACATCAAGAGGCTGTGTCGTAATTCGTCATCCCGGCCAAGTCCCGCGGAGCGCGATGTGAACCGGGATCCAGAATGTTTTGATTTTTCGCCACTTTCCTGGATTCCGGGTGTCGCCCCACAAGCCCCGTACTCGATACGGGGTCGAGCTCGCCCGGAATGACAGGTTTGTCGAATTGCGACACAGTCTCCAAGTGCGGGGTCCTCGCAATGACGGTAAGTTCGAATTTTCTAAGCCTCGTTTTTGTGGACAACAGGAGACTTCTCTCTTTCAGGCAGCTTGATAGAGAACTTTGATCCTGTAGACTTTTCAGATTCCAGCTCGATGACGCCCCCGTGCTCGTCCACGATTTTCTTGGTGATCATCAAACCCAGGCCCGTCCCCCTTGACCCCTTTGTACTGAAAAAGCTCTGAAATACCTTGTCCTTTGTCTCTTCATCCATGCCGCAGCCGTTGTCCACCACCTGATACTGCACAGCCCAGCCTTTTGGTTTAAATGAACGAAGCACAACCTCCACCTTTCTGGCGGAACAACCCACCTCCGCACAGGCATCGATGGCATTTGTGACTAGGTTCATGAGGCAGCGATGAATCCCCTCGGGATCAAACAGGAAATGAGGCAGGTTTTCATCCAAGTCCATTTCTAAGGCAATTCCGTATTCGCGGGCGCGGGGTGCCATGAGATCAAAGACTTCTCTGAGCGGTTTATTGGGATCACATAGCTGGTACTCAGGCTCCCTTTCTTTGGCAAAGTTGAGTAGGTCCATGGCCATACTCTTGATCTTCTCCACATTGCCTTCAACCATTTCCCTGCCCTGGTGAAGGTATTTCTTGTTGTCCAGCGCAATGCCCTTCTCCAGTACAAATATGCCCCCCGTAAGACCCCCTGTAATATTCTTGATGGCGTGAGCAAGCCCAGCCACGGTCTGGCCCACGGCGGCCAATCGTTCCGCCTCTACCAGTTGCTCGGTTTTTTCCTCGACAAGTTTTTCCAGGTTTTCCGTGTATTCTTTGATCTGGGTCTTCAGAGAGATCCTCTCTTTGGCCCTTTTCAGCGCGATTTCCAGGGCATCATCATGGATGGGCTTGGTGATGAAATCTGTGGCCTCGTGTTTTAGGCTCTGGATGGCCAGCTCCATGTCACCATGGCCCGTAATCATGATCACCTCAGCATCCGGGTTCTCTTTTTTCATTTTTTGTAGAAGCTCAATGCCATCCATCCCGGGCATCTTGATATCTGTCATCACGATGGGCGGAGCCTGCTCTTTGAAAATTTGCAGGGCTTCTTCCCCACTCTTGGCGGTAAATACCTGATAACCGCTATCTGATAAGGATATACCCAACACCTTGCGGATACCCTCTTCATCATCCACTAAGAGAATTTTTTCTGCCATTAAGCCTCATCGGAAACTGGGAACATGATAATAAAATTAGATCCTTTGTCCTCCTCGGTTTCCACCTTAATGGTTCCGTCATAGTCCTGCACGATTCCATAACTGATGGAAAGCCCCAGTCCAGTGCCCTTCCCCACCTTTTTGGTGGTGAAAAAAGGCTCAAAGATCTTATCAAGTATGGGTTCTGGAATACCTTTGCCCGTATCCCTCACTTCAATTTTGATCATGCTTCCCTGGTGACTAGTCTTCAAGAATATCTTCTTCTCTCCATTTGTGTGGCCCCCGTCACTAAGCTTCTCTTCTATGGCATCTCTGGCATTTATAAGCAGGTTGATGAAGACCTGCTCCAATCGGTTGGAGTCAGCCAGGATATAGGGGAGGTCCTCTGCATAGTCTTTTACCACCTCTATCTCTCTTAATTTCAGCTGCTGACTGAATATTTCGTGGGCCCTGTCAAGTGTTTCGTTGGCATGGACCCTTTCTTTACTCACTTCTGATTTGCGACCAAATTCCCTCATGTGGCTGATGATTTTTGAGGCGCGATCCACATGGCTCTCAATCTCCTCTGTCAGGGTTTCCAGGATCTCATCCTTGATTTCCTCATTTCGTTTGACCTTTTTTGAGAGGAAACTACTCGCCGTCTTGATGACAGAAAGGGGCTGATTCAATTCGTGGGCCACGCCGGTGGCCATTTCTCCAAGGGTGGTCATCTTGCTCGCCTGTATAAGCTGTTGCTCAGTCATTAATCTTTTCGTAATATCGCTCGTGGTCACAAGCAATACGTCGCGACCAAGATACTCATAAGGAGATACGCGGATATCCACAAAGATAGTTTGTCCCGCTTTATCTATCTGTCTCACCTGGTTCAGAACATTACAGGTTTTCAATTCTAAGGCCTGTTGCTCACGCCCATTCTCCTCGAAAAGATTCAGAAAGGATGTCATAAGTAACTCATCCTTACTGTATCCATAGACAGGCGTTACGCTCTTATTGCAGTCCAGGATTTCCAGGCTACTTGCGTCCAGAACAAACACGGGGTTGGGGATGGTGTTAAAAATGCTTCTATACTTCTCCTCTGATTTCTGGACCTCTCTTTCCAGATGCTTCGTCTGCGTGATATCGAGGCACAGCTCCATGGCCGCTGTGACTTCTCCTTTGGCGTTTTTAAGGGGAGCCGTCCTTACCACCCAATAGGATGTGGTGCCATCCTTATTCACCCCGGACTCTTCGCTTTGATGGGATTTCCCGTCCTGGAAGGTCTTCGCCACCGGGCATACGACACAAGGCTCAGATCGACCCTTATAGGCTTTGTAACAGTAGTCCCCTGGTTCGGGGTCAAATTGTTCGGCAAACTCACGATTATACCGGATCAGCCTGAAGTTCCTATCCTGAATGGTGATATAACAGGGCGCGAGCTCAAAGATATTCTGATATTCTTCTCTTTGTTTGCTCAGTTCTTCCTGTTTATCTCTTATCTTTTTACGCATCTCGTTAATGGCAGTGACTGGGTATAAAATTAAATAAGTGTTTAATTTATTTAAAGATTATCAAAATTCTTTCATCGACACAAGCCGTAATTATTCCTCTTCATCCTTTGGAATCATCTCCTCAGGAATCTCCATACGTTCAGAAATCGCCTCCTTGAAGTGTATCGCCTTGAAGTCCAGTTCATAGGTCTTTGCCAGGTCTCTTATCTGGTCTATGCAGTTGTGGCACGGGACAAAAACGATCTTGGCACCCGTTTCCTTGATTTGATCGGCCTTGATCATGCCACATTTCAGGCGGTGTTTTTTCATCTCACCGCCCATGGGCATGGCACCGCCTCCGCCGCCACAGCAGTAATTGTAGTTGCCCTGGTATTTCATGGGCCGGAAGTCCTCTGAAAGCATCTCGGCCAAGGCCCGGTTTTTCT
>Ga0111161_1056_pt1 | contig 12664 bp, 6 predicted proteins | sample DeeMarSeWOR28_12_FD_80264 | JGI IMG/M metagenome (GOLD analysis project Ga0111161, IMG submission 80264) | Nitrospira bacterium SG8_3
TAATGTCGCAGAGGAATCCGAACCAATCGGCTGGATCGTCTATAATTCTCACAAGAGCCTTGTGGAACAGATTCTGATCAATAAGGATCAAACTGAAAAGGGCTTGGAGGCGCCCATACTGGATGCCCTGATTGAAAAGGAGAGCCTTGTGGCGGCCGAGGTTCTCAGGGCGGATGAAAACGCTTACCGACATATGTTGGACTATGGGTTCAGACCGACGCGGACCTATACATCAGATGCGTTCGATCTCGCTAAATTGGACCTGAGTACGGCGGTATACCTCGAGAAGATCGTCGGGAAAAGGCCGCCGAAGGAATACCCGCAAACGGAAACGGTTATCGTGGAAAAGGTTCCCCCGACACGGTCTCACAACGATATCAAGACGGCCATCATGAATATCCTTGATTTACTGGGGGGTCTGGAGGCCTTCGTAAAAACAGGTCAGACCGTTGTCATCAAACCCAATGTGGTCGCGGATCACGGCATGAAGGACGGCGTCTACATGGGAGGCGTTGTAACCGATCTGGGACTCCTCAAGGCCCTTGTTGAGATCCTCCTTCCCGTGGCCGGAAAGGTCATCATTGCCGAAGGGTCATCCATCAACCGTGCCGAGACCACCAAGATGTTCGAGCTTTACGGCTACGATACTTTGGTAGACCTGGATCCCTCCAAGGTCAGTCTTGTGGATCTACATCAGGACGAGCTCGTCAAGAAAACAGTTCCCAGGGGGAAGAGGATGCTTTCCCGGGATATTCCCGTGACTTTTGAAAACGCGGATGTGATTATCAATGTCCCGGTGATGAAGATCCATTTTGCCGCCATCGCCTCCTTGAGTGTGAAGAACCTTCAGGGAGCGCTTCCTCCCCTGGAAAAATACATGAGCCATTACTTCGGGCTCTGGCAGAACCTCGTCAACATTCACCATCTCGTAAAACCGAATCTCATTATCATCGACGGTCTTACGGCACAGGAGGATTTCGGGCCTGTCAACGGAGTCCCCAAGGTCATGAACCTGCTCATCGGGGGGACCAACGCTGTGGCAACCGACGCCGTGACCATGAGAATCATGGGGCTCGACCCGGCCCTTTCCCCTCCGGTGCGGATCGCCCATATGCAGGGGATGGGCCCCATTGAACCGGAGAAGATTCAAGTCATGGGGGCATCTATCGATGAGGTCAGAAGCCCCTTTAAACAGCCTGAAATCAACCTGGAGGGTGGTGAGAATCTTGTTGTCCATGCCGAATCGGCCTGTCCAGGCTGCAGGGGGTATCTCCATTATGTCCTGTTCAAGCTGAGACGGCCCGATCCCCGGCACCCTGGAAAACTCCTGATTGACCGGCCTTTTGAAAAAAGGATCAACCTCTATCTGGGACCAGTCACGGATGCCGAACTCAACCCCGATGAGACCAACATCTTTTTGGGCGTCTGCCAGCAGCATCGGAAGGACATGGGTAAACACCTGCCCGGATGCCCTCCGCACACGGATGTCATGATGAAAGGGGTGTTCGGTCTTTACCCGGATGTAGTATTGCCGCAGTACGCTGATCAGACCGCAGAGGATAAACTGGAGGCGATGCTTGAAGAGGTGCTGGAGAAGGAGACTACCTAGTGCCTCCTATCATACGTTCGTATCTCAATCATGAAACATACGCGTCGGAATGATCTGGAAGTCTATAATGGAACATGAAAATACGCAGCCCTCGGCTTTTCCACCTTCCCTGCATCAGAGTGTTTCAGGCCCTCCATTATACGAGTCTTTTCCGGATACGACACCAGTCCGTCGTAACAGTGATCATTTCGAAAAACAAAACGAGCACCCCCCGCAGGCATCTGCGAGAAAGGCGCTCGTATTCGTATTTTAGTGAGTGAATACTCTCGAGTTCGCCCGCTTGTCTTAGTCAGCTTTTCTAATTCTACAAAGCAAGGCCTTCATTTCCGTGTATCCGGTGACCGGATCACGGGGCTCGAGTTCGGTGAGTTCATTGACATTGGCCTTTGCCCAACCGTGGGGAACGCTGATGATTCCAGGATGAAGGTCTTTAGTGGTTGACAGCTTGATGTCGATTGAACCCTTTGTGGTTTCGATATTGGCCATATCTCCATCACTCAGACCATATTTTGCGGCCGTTTCCGGATGAATTTCTGCCAGGGCCTCGGGGGCCGTCTTTTTCAGACTCGGCACTCCCCTCAATTGCGTGTGGGTGTATTCCGGAATCCTTGCACCGGTAGAGAGAATCACAGGGTATTTTCTGAAAAGCTCTGGTGTGCTGAATGGACTCTTACTCGGTTCCACATGCTTCGGAATGGGGTCATAACCATTTTCTATGAGAGTTTGGGAATAGAGCTCGATCTTTCCCGAGGGTGTAAAGAACCTATGCTTGTCATAGGTTTTTTCAGCATAGTACATTCCCTCGGGGTGTTCCGTCTCAAGCTGTTCCCTGGTCAATCCACTCGGCTTCAGGAAGAAATCGATGATCTCTTCCTCGCTTTTCCAGGGGAAGTGGTCTTCATATCCCATTCGAACAGCGATCTGAGTCCAGATTTTCCAGTCGGGCCAACTCTCTCCTATGGGATTGATGATCTTCTTTCGAAGCATGGCGTAGGGGATGCAATTGGTGACACCATAGACATATCCGACGCCGCTCTTTTCCAGAAAGGAGCAGGCGGGCAGGACGATATCTGCAAGCTCGGCCGTTTCGGTCATAAAGAGTTCTGATACAACCATGAAATCAAGGGCCTTCATGGCCTCTCTAATCCGCTTGGAATCAGGAAGGGTGACAGCAGGATTGCCGCCCGTACAGATGAGCCCCTTTATGGGATAGGGATCTTCCTTTAAGACGGCATCCGCGAATAGCATCTGCTGGCCGTATGGAGACGTCCGGCCCCAAAAACGACGGAAAAGGGGATGCTCCCGGGTTCCAATGGGGTCGCTGATCTCGGTGAGTCTCATATCGCCAAGACGAATGAAGGGGATACTCACCCAACCACCCTCATTATTGACATTGCCTGTCACAGCCTGCATGATGGCGTGAATGCGATTACCCTGAAAGCCATTGATGTGCTGGTCGATGGAACATGTCCCCGGCACAACAGAGGCAGGTTTATTCATGGCAAATATTCGGGCCACTTTCCTGATATCATCCGCCGGTACCCAGGTGATCTCCTCAACCGTCTCGGGCGTGTATTGCTTGACATGCTCTTTCAATTGATCGAAACCCATGCAGTACTTGTTCACGAATTCCTTGTCATACAAATCCTCACCAATAATGACATTGAGAAACCCAAGGGAAAGGGCCGTGTCGGTCCCAGGTCTCAGTTGAAGATGAATCCCCTTTTCCGCCATGGGGATTCGTTTGGGATCAATCACAATCACGTGCTCCAAAGTGCCCTCTTCCATGGCCTTATAGAGTTTGTTTCCCACTGTGATCCTTGATTGGTCCATATTTTGCCCATAGACCATGATACACTTCGATTTCCACGGCTCCTCAATCGGGTAACCACCGAATGTCATTTGTCTCGCCATAATGCGGGAACGGAAGCAGTTCCCCTCAACAGAGAGCAGATTCGGGGTGCCGTAAACGCCCCGGAATCTCTGGGCATAGGCTGCGAGCTCGATATTCTCCGTACCCAAAGACCCTGTGTACACGGCAAGACCCTTTGCACCGTATCTATCTTTTATCTCCTGAAGCTTTTCAGCTATGGTATCCAGGGCCTCGTCCCATGATATGCGGACCCATTCGCCATCCTCTTTCTTCATGGGGTATTGAAGTCTTCTATCTGAATAGACCCATTCGGGAAGAGCCTCACCTCTGGGACATAGCGCCCCTTCACTGATGGGGTGCTCCTTCATCCCCTCCACTTTGACTAACTTTCCATCCTCAACATACGCGTTTATCCCGCAGCTATTGATGCACAGGATACAATCGGATTTTATGACTTCTGTGGCCATCGTAGCATTTCCTCCTTTTCAGAGACCTCTGTTTGGCCTCGAAATGTTCGATGAATAATTGCTTGTTAGTACCCATCCAGGAATGGCTATTTTGCCCAATCCCTGCGTCATCCTCAGGTTTTGATCCTCGAAATACGACAAGGTATTTCTGTGGTCAAAACCTTCGCATTCCTTGATCTTGAACAAAGTTTCTCATTTCTGGATGCGTACTGGTTGTGCTTCAAAGCGTAGACAATTCACCCATGCATGTCAATGAGAATTAGTCCCTAAACTCTAGAGGTTATTCGTTTTCCATCGGTATTCAATAACGGTGCCGCGCGTTGACCTTCCAAGTTCTCCACAGAAAACAAAGCAGGTCCTTCACCCCATTCTGACAGCTCACAATCATCTCATTTGTTCTCTCTGGGATACAACGGTAGCGATGCTCTAACAACTGTGCTCATTCATCGTATGATTCGAAAAGATCGACTAATGACATCAACCATTACGGAAATGGGTAAAGTATAGAAGAGAAAGAATGAGGTGAGATGAATTAATATGGTGACGCTTGTCACGAGGAAGACAATCTCAAAAGATGATACCCTCTTTGAGACAAGAAAAGGGCGATTTCTTGTGGAATGTTCAGATGTGTGGCAAGGATACTCTGGCCTTCCTTGTCTTGAAACACGATGCCACGAATCGTCAGTCGGATGTCTTTCTGCTCCCCTCTTTCAGAGGCCATGAAATCATGGGGTCTGGAATCAAGCGGAACACCCAGGAATTCTAGAGTGTCCCGCACGATAGAGACCGGATCTCTCTCATCGGCAAGGGAAAGGACCTTCAGTTGATGTTCCTCGAGAAGGGCAATCATATCAGGGCCAATCCCCTGCAAATCAATGATGGAATCTTCTCCACGGACCTTCAGGAAGAAATCGGCCCTGATGACGAGGTTGAAACCGGTATCTCCACCTTTCACTATGGGTATCTCGACATCTCTTGAAAAAGACTTCCCGGTCTTTCTTAGTATGATCTCTACTAGGGACGATATGTTCTCCCCGGGGCTCAAGATCTCCATTCCACCCACAGACAAAGGTGTGTCATCGCCTCCGGAAGGATAATCAATCACCTGGATCCCGAGTCCACCCAGGTAATCCTTGATGGTTCGGGGTGTCTTTGGAGTCCGCTCGTCCAAGAGGGTAATGACCGTCACTTTTTCATTGTTGTCCGTAGGCTCAGGAGTCGGCTTGATGATCCAATCTCCCGTAATCCTAAGGGGAATATCTCCTCCGAGTTCAAGAGGCTCGCCCAATGTGTAGACTTTCGCATAGGGACATACAGAAAGGATTCTGTGAAAGGCCATGGCCAGATCATCATCTTTCCTCAAATGAATGATCCTGTAGGTCTCCCAATTTGATTCAATGAGCCTGGCCATGTTATCAGGTAACTCATTATTCAAGTCCACAATCACCTTAAAGCCGTTGACGAGGTTGAGGATAGGGAATGATTCCGTCTTCAGATTCATATGACCGCCCGATTGCAGCGGAATGAAATGATCCCCTGTCTGAACCCACTCCTCTCCCATCTGATTGAAGATCTCCCCCAATTGGTGACCCAGGGCGGCCAACTCCCGTTTCTGTGCCTTGTCCCCAGGACTCGAAGACGGTGAAGGTGGCGGAGTAAGAATCGGCACTCTGACGGTCTGGGGGCTCCAGACAGGGAGCTTCACGCTTTGGCCGGGGTGGACAAGGTTTAAGTTTTCGATGGATGGATTGAGTCTCTTGACCAATTGAAGGTAGTCTAATAGTTCTTTCTCATTGAGATCATAGCGGCTGTTTATGACCCTAATCAGGGCATCATCCGGCTTGATGGTGTAATTTTCCAGGTCAAGGTCCTCGATCTCCGCTGGAGTAACAGGGATCTCCTCGCCTGAGGCCTCAATCGACGCCTCGAGGTGAGGTTCAACGGGCTCTTCGGCCACGCGGTGCTCTCCATCAAGGGGGGTAATGACAAGGGGGATGACGATCTTCTGCCCCGGATAGATCAAATCGAGGTTTGTCAAAGAACTGTTCAGTTTTTTGAGGGTAGCGAGAATCTCAGAGAGATTGTGTTTCTTCAACAAATCCCTTTCCCTGAGAAGCTGCCACACATGATCATTTTTTCTGACCTCATAGGTCTCTGCCAGGACCTTTTTGTCCTCCACCTCAAGGATCTCTTTGTCCTCCTCCGCAGTCTGTACGAGAGAGATCGCATAGGTCTCTTCCTCGTTTTCTTCCTGGGGCAGAGAGACACGGGGGAATGCAAAGACAGGTAAGAAGAAAGCACACAGAAAAAGAATATTCTTGACCGTTTGGTTATAAAATTTCACATTTTTCACCAATTTAGCTAACGATATTGCTTAGTTTAAATAAATAGCCTAAATACTGTCAATATTTTTCTGTTGGATGGATCAAAGTCATACTATATGTTGTCTGTTCCCGTATTCTATTACACACGATGTGGTATTACATCTTTACAATCTATGTGTAATTTGCTAAGAATATAGGCTCGATTTTTTTCTAGCGTGCTGAAAGTCCAGCGCGGGAGGTCCCGATGAGAATCAAGAATATTTCCATAACAGGCTTCAAATCCTTCATGGACAGGCTTGAGATCCCTTTTCCATGGGGAATCAGTGCCATTGTCGGCCCGAATGGGTGCGGCAAAAGCAACATCGTAGATGCCGTAAGATGGGCCCTGGGTGAACAGAGCGCAAAGCAGCTCAGAGGTCGGAACATGGAGGATGTCATCTGCAACGGTGCTGACAGCCACAAGCCCTTGGGCATGGCAGAAGTCTCTATTCTCTTTGAAAACGGTAATCACAGCTTTCCCAAGGAATTCTCTCATCTGAGCGAAATGTCTGTCACCAGACGCCTCTACCGCTCAGGGGAAAGCGAATACCTCATCAATAATGTGCCATGCAGGCTCAAGGATATCCAGGAAATCTTTATGGATACAGGCCTTGGAAACAGGGCCTATTCCGTCATCGGACAGGGGAGAATCAGTGCCATTGTAGAACAGAAGCCTGAAGAGACCAGAGTGATGCTGGAAGAGGCGGCGGGCATTACCAAGTACAGGAAAAAGGTCGATGAAACTCAGAGAAAGATTGACCTTACCAAAGGAAACCTGCAACGAGTGGAAGACATCTTGGGTGAAGTCGAAAAACAGATGAGGTCCCTCAAGTACCAGGCATCCAAAGCCAGGCGCTTCAAAGCCGTCAGCCATGAGATTCAAGGCCTGGAGCTGGTGCTCAATGCCAATTCCTATCATGCGCTGAAAGAAGAATCAGGCCTTCGAATGAAATCCACCGAAGGCCTGATGCAAGAAGAGATGGCTCTTTCCACGCGATATTCCGCGATACAGGCCAAAGTCGAAACCATGGATTTGGAGAGAGAAGAGAAGGAAAAAGAGGTTTCACGTCTCAGGGAGGCCTACCTGGTTTCAAAAGAGGCAATGAATAAAGAAACGTCCAGGTTGGAGGCCTTGGCCAGTGAGAAAAGGATGCAGAAAGAGCTGGAAGCCCGTCTTGTCAAAGACAAGGAGGACGGGGATCGGCGCCTCACGGAATTGCAGAAAGAAAACGGACTCCTGAAAGAGAAGGTGACGAAGCTCAGAGAACGCTTCAAAGGTCTCGAGAGTGAAATGTGGCTCATCGATGAGAGACTCAAGCAACGAAAAGGGTTACTCGATGAAGTCCGGGAAGAATATGAAAGGGCAAAAGACAAGGTCAACTCCGGTGTAACCAGGGAGATGAGCTTGAGTCAGGAATCGGGCTATCTGAATAAAAGGATCGGGGAGATTACCGACGGCAGGACAAGACTCGAAAAAGAAAGACATGAAGTGGGCTTGAAAATCGATAAGCTCTTCGAGGCATCAGATAGAAAAAACGTAACTCGGGAGGCATTAACTCAGAAGCTTGAGACATTGGAAGAGGATCTATCGAAAGGCGAACAGAAAGCCGAAGAGCTGGCTGAAACCAAAAAGGTCCTGGAATCGGAACTCAAACTGGTGGAGGCCGACCTGAATATCTGTCAATCTCGACTCTCCAGCCTACGCTCTATGACGGAGAATTTTGAAGGATACAAGGTGGGCGTCCGGACCATCATGAAAGCAAGCGATTTTCAACCACGACGTGAGGGCCGGATAAAAGGCCTGGTGGCGGATGTCATACAGGTAGACTCTAAATATGAACAAGCTGTGGAAGCCGTGCTGGCAGACAAACTCCAATATATTATTGTGGAAAGCCAGATGGACGGCAAAGAGGCGGTGGACTATCTTAAACTCAAGGCTAAGGGAAGGGGCAGTTTTGTTCCCATTGCAGATCTGGACAAGAAGAATGGCCGGAACAATCATAGCCGTTTCCCTTTACTGGCAGACCTTGTCTCTGTTTCAGACCTCTACAAGCCTCTAATCAGTGCTCTGTTGGGCAATGCGGTCCTGGTAGAGAACCTTGACCAAGCCATTGCCGCATGGAGATCGAATGGCAGGGACACATGTCTTGTGACCCCTGATGGGGATGTAGTGGATAGCAGAGGCATCATCAGCGGAGGCAAGCTTGCCCACACCTCCCGCGGCATCCTTGGCAGAAAAAGGGAGATCAAGGAGCTTGAACAGAACACAGACCAATTCGAAAGAAAGGTCAAACGGCTCAACAGTAAACTCAAAGCCGTCGACCAGGAGATAAAGGAGCAGGACGCCTCTCTGGAAAGCCTGTTGGATGAAAAATCCGAACAGCAGGAAAAACTGAATGACCTGGATAAGGTGATATTTCAGCTGGGACAAGAGCTGGATCAGCAGAAAAAGCTATCAGACAGAATTGCCGAGGAACTTGAGAAAAGCAGAAAAGATCAGCTGTCCCACGAAAAGGCTCTAAACGACATTGCCTCAGAACTCAAACTCTCCGAAGACAAGCGAAAGGAACAGCAAAGGTATCTGCTTCAAAAGGAGAACGAATTAAAAGAGTGTGAACAGGAATATGAAGAGATTCAGAATGAAGGGCGGAAGCTGAAGATGGATCACAGCATCTGCCAAGAAGAAGAAAAAGGTCTGCTTCGTGAAATCGATAGGATTGATGAATTCACCTATGAGACTGAAAAGAAACTGGAACGCATAGGGGAAGATATTGTAGCGGCGCAGCGCATGTTTGTAGAATGCATGGAAAGGGAAGAGGTTTCGCGTAACCGACTGGTGGGTCTCGGCAAGAACATGGCAACAGCTGAAGAGGCTGTTAATGAGGCGGAAAGGGATCGAAATCAATTTCAGCTCAAGATTCGAGAGGAAGGCAAGAGGGGAGAGAGCCTGCGAGGAGAACTGGAGATTCTTAGGGAAAAGCTCAACAATGCGAAATTGGAGCATTCCGAGATCGGGTACAAGATGAACGGTCTTGCTGAGACGGTCAGAGAAAGATTCAATCTCAACTTACCGGATATCTACGAAGAGCACCTGAAAGATGGCTTCGATGAACTGGAGACGAGGGAGTTGCTAGAGCGCAAGAAGAAGCAAAAGGAGGGACTGGGGGAGGTCAATCTGACCGCGATTCAGGAACATGCGGCCTTAAAAGAGCGGCACGATTTCATGACCAGCCAGAGAGAAGACCTCCTACTATCCATCGATTCTCTGGACAAAGCCATTAAGAAGATCAACAAAACGTCTTTAGAAAAGTTCATGGAGACATTCCATGAAGTGGACAACAAACTGAAACAGGTTTTCCCGATCTTGTTTAATGGCGGTAGCGCAGGTCTCAGATTAATAGATGAGACAGAACCTCTGGAAACGGGCGTCCTCGTGGAAGTCCGTCCTCCGGGAAAAAGACTGAGCCACATGGGACTCCTCTCCGGTGGTGAAAAGGCCCTTGTGGCCATGGCTCTGCTGTTTTCACTCTATCTGATCAAACCTAGTCCGTTTTGCCTGTTGGACGAGGTGGATGCGCCCCTGGATGAGGCGAATATCAACCGGTTCAATGAACTCTTGAATGAAATCAAGAAATACTCCCAGATTATCCTCGTCACCCATAACCGTCGGTCTATGGAAATCGTGGATAGTCTTTTCGGTGTCACCATGGAGAAGGCCGGGATATCAAAGATGGTATCCGTAAATCTTCAGAAATACAGACAGAATTAGTTTCTTAGCCCTAACTTTGCAGTAGTAGAGGATGCTGTTCGTAGATCCCGCTATCGGGGAGATCCGCGGCGTCAAGAGCTGGCCACGCCAGAACCCTTTTGTCAGGTTTTTATGCAACGAAAGGGCAAATCCACCTTAAAAAGCAGTAGGAAGGTGCAAGCGGAACATCGGAGCATTGAGATGTCGCCCACTTCCTATTGCTTTCTCTTTTTTGGTTGGTATATAGATGAGTCATTCGAAAAAGAGCCGGTTGTTACGTAAAGAAAACGCTTGAATCGGATCTATTCAGCCCAGAGGGCCAAGTATGCCCGGCCCTCTGGGCCAGGTGTGCCCGGCCCTCTGGGCCAGGTGTGCCCGGCCCTCTGGGCCAGGTGTGCTGGAAAGACATCAAGACTCCCTCCACAAGAATCGCAAGTTACCTAAGGGTTTCGAAGAGTCTAGGTCCCCCTAAAGGTCACGCGATCATTGACAAAGGTTAAAATGTTAGGGCCGAAGTCACGACAGATCGCTGATAAAGAAAGGGAATCCCATTAGGATGAAGTTATTTGGCAAGAAGAAGAGCGGGGAAGAAGAACCAAAGAACGAGAAGGCATCTGGTCTTTTCGAAAGGCTGAAACAAGGCCTTTCAAAGACAAGGTCCGGTCTTGCGGGAAGACTGGATCAATTGGTCTTTGGCAAGAAACAGATTGATGATGAACTTCTGGAGGAACTGGAAGAAATTCTCTTCACAGCTGATTTGGGTGTACAAACCACACAGGAACTCATAGACCATGTTCAATCGGCCGTGGCCAGAAAAGAGCTTGATAATCCTGAAAAACTCAAAAACATCCTCAAGGAAAAGATACGATCCTTCCTTCACGTGCCCCAAGTTGAGCGCCAAAGCCTCACACCTGGGGAGCCCTTGATCATTATGGTAGTCGGGGTCAATGGTGTGGGAAAAACGACCACCATCGGCAAAGTCGCTCATCGTTTCAAGAGTGAAGGCAAGAAGGTGATGCTGGTTGCCGCTGACACATTTCGGGCGGCTGCTGCCGAACAGCTGGCCATTTGGGGTGAACGGGTAGGCGCGGAAGTGATTAAGCAAGACGCAGGGGCCGATCCCTCTGCCGTGGTTTTCGACGGCATCTCCGCAGCCCTTGCAAGAAAGGGCGACGTGGTCATCATAGACACAGCGGGTCGCCTCCACACCAAGGTCAACCTCATGGACGAACTGGAGAAGGTCAGACGTGTGGCCAAGGGAAGTCTAGAGGTGGCACCCCATGAGACTTGGCTGATACTGGATGCGACCACCGGGCAAAACGCCATTTCTCAGGCCGACCTGTTTCATAGGGCGCTGGGGGTGACCGACATCGTCTTGACAAAGCTGGACGGCACGGCCAAGGGGGGTATTGTCGTGGGCATATGTCATCAACTCGGACTTCCTGTGCGGTTTATCGGTATAGGAGAGAAGATGGAGGATCTACGACCTTTTGATGCCTCGGAATTTGTGGATGCGATATTTGACTGACTCACTGGGTTACATGTTCTATGAGTTGTAGACTATGTTCTATGAGATTTCTTGGGATGATTCTGTCCGTGTTTGGAGTATTCCTGTTTCGGGAGGAAGGCAAATACAAGCCTAGCCACCTTCAGTTCTCTTTTTTGCCTGCTTGATTAAATCAATCAAAGAAGCCGTCTTTGACTCGATGGGTTTTGACAAAATGCTTTCCCACTCTTTCAGTGAAAGCTCTTGCCTTAAATAATCTCCCACATCGAAATGAACAAACCAGCAATCAAGAACCTTAGAACAGGGGAGTCCATGGTCTTCAGACCGACAATAAGAAAAATAGATCTCATGTCCCAGTCTGGGGCATCGAATCACATATTTGTCATCCGGCGGCGTGGTTCTTTCACTCATTCATATTCACCTGAAAATAAGAGAGTTGATGGGGTCATCAATACGGGTAATTCGTGAATTAGCAGGGCGATGGTGTCTGCGAATCCTGTCAGCCGGACGATCGACACATGGACGGATCGTCCGGCCAAAGGAGAGTGTATCCTAGAAATGGTAGACGAACCGAAAGTTCAAGCGTTTACCCTCAGGACGGTTTTCCGCAGATGATTCAAAGAAAGCGTTGAAGAAGAAATGGGCATCCGGAGAAAAGTGATAGAGTAAACCCGGTCCTATGGCAAAGACCTGTTCCTTTGATCCGCTGAGTTTATTACCATCTACTTCGGTCTCACTAAGCTGTTTGAGATAGAAACCGTTTAGTCCCAGCCGAAGGCGATTCGGCATGACTTCATAGGCCATGGCGAAGTTGGCATGGATGGCATGACCCGCCTGGGTATCATCGGCGCCACCGAAGTTACGGTTGGGATCATCATTCTTGTCGTTCCAGAGGTAGTGAATGCGGGTCGAGGCTGTCAAACGTGGGGTGATGAAAACGGTCCCGGACCAGTAAGGATTAAAGGAGAAGAAATTACTGCCTGGGTTCAGCTCTTTGTCACTACTGTACTTTCCGGTGGGAAAAATCAACTGGAATTCAATGCGATGCATAAATTTCGGCCCTTCGGGACCCATGAAAGGACCCCATTGGAGGTATG
>Ga0111161_1058_pt1 | contig 12550 bp, 8 predicted proteins | sample DeeMarSeWOR28_12_FD_80264 | JGI IMG/M metagenome (GOLD analysis project Ga0111161, IMG submission 80264) | Nitrospira bacterium SG8_3
CCCATGCTCACAATAGACGAGGTCCTCCAAGATCGGCTTCAGAAACACTCTTACGACATTGTGGAAGCTATCCAGGTCATAGGGGGCACCAATATCCAGTTCGCCCATGATCCTGAGACCGGCCGAGTGGTCGTGATCGAGATCAATCCGAGAACCTCCAGGTCATCTGCCCTCGCCTCCAAGGCCACAGGATTCCCTATTGCCCTCATCTCCTCCATGTTGGCAGGCGGACTTACGTTGGATGAGATCCCCTACTGGAGGGAAGGCACACTGGACAAGTATACCCCATGGGGTGATTATGTGGTGGTCAAGTTTGCCCGCTGGGGATTTGAAAAATTTCCAGGTGCTGAAGACAAATTGGGGACGCAAATGCGGGCCGTAGGCGAAGTTATGAGTATCGGGAAGACCTATAAGGAGGCCTTTCAGAAGTCCATTCGTTCCCTGGAAAATGGGCGCTATGGGCTCGGTTTTGCCAAAGACTTTCATGAGAAACCCCTCGAGGCACTCCTGGATCTCTTGGCAGAACCCACGAGCGAAAGGCAGTTTATCATGTACGAGGCCCTGCGAAAAGACGCTGAAATCAGCGCCTTGTATGAAAAGACGTATATCAAGCCGTGGTTTATTGAACAGATGAAGGAAATTGTGGAATTAGAGGAGAAGATCCTTCAATTCAAAGGCAAGGGCCTACCGGATCCCTTGCTGGAGCAGGCAAAGAAAGACGGGTTCTCTGATCGATACCTCTCCCAACTTCTCCAAATCCCTGAAAAAGATATCAGGGCATCACGGTCCTCCTTGGGGGTTGTAGAAGGTTGGGAACCGGTCCCCGTAAGTGGTGTGGAAGACGCAGCCTATTATTTTTCCACGTACAATGCGCCTGACAAAGTGGCCTCCAGTGAGCGGCGCAAGATGATGGTCCTGGGCGGAGGTCCCAATCGCATCGGCCAGGGGATTGAATTTGACTACTGCTGCGTACATGCCGCGTTTGCTCTCAGGGACGAAGGATTCGAGTCCATCATGGTCAACTGTAATCCGGAAACCGTATCCACAGATTATGATACCTCGGACAAGCTATATTTTGAGCCCCTTACAGTGGAAGATGTCCTAAGTATTTACGAGAAGGAGAAGCCAGAGGGGGTCATCGTGCAGTTCGGGGGCCAGACGCCGCTGAACATTGCAAGTGAGTTGGCCGAGGCAGGGGTGAATATTATTGGAACATCCCCCGACACCATTGACTTGGCCGAAGATCGGGACCGCTTCCGCCACATGATGCGTGAATTGGGAATCCCTCAGCCGGATTCGGGTATGGCTAGCACCCTGGAAGAGGCATTCGAGGTGGCCCAGAGGATAGGCTATCCCCTGATGGTAAGACCTTCTTACGTTTTGGGGGGGCGTGCCATGGAAGTGATTCACGACGAGAGTATGCTCAGATACTATATGGCGGCTGCAGTAGACGTATCCCCTGACCGCCCCATTCTTATCGACAAATTTCTTGAGAACGCCATTGAGGCTGAAGCTGATGCTATTGCCGACGGTAACGACGCCTTTGTCCCTGCCGTCATGGAACACATAGAGCTGGCTGGTGTCCATTCCGGAGACTCTGCTTGCGTGATACCGCCTATCAGTATTCCCGCAAAACACCTGGATACGATCTATGAATATACCCGGAAGATTGCCATCGAGCTGAAAGTGGTGGGCCTCATGAACATCCAGTATGCCATAGCAAATGACACGGTCTACATCCTGGAAGCCAACCCAAGGGCATCGCGGACTGTTCCTCTTGTATCAAAGGTCTGCAGTATCTCCATGGCTCGCATTGCCACACAGCTCATGCTGGGGAAAAAGATGATTGACCTTGACATCAAACCAAAAACCATTCCCCACTTCGGGGTCAAGGAAGCGGTTTTTCCTTTCAATATGTTTCCAGAGGTGGACCCGGTTTTAGGCCCTGAAATGCGCTCAACCGGTGAGGTGTTGGGGCTCGCCAATTCCTTTGGGCTTGCCTTTTACAAGGCCCAAGAGGGCGCATTACAGATACTTCCCTCTCAAGGGACGGTGCTTATGACAGTCTCTGAAAGGGATAGACCCGCCGTCTTGGACGTGGCAAATCGGTTTCAAGCACTGGGATTTAAGATAAAGGCGACCAGAGGGACCCGCGAATTCCTAGCAAAAAATAGTATTGATTCGGAGCTTGTTTTGAAGATGCACGAAGGTCGCCCCAACATTGTGGACAGCATTAAGAACGAGGAAATTCACCTTGTTATCAATACGCCCACCGGCAGGCTTAGCAAACATGACGACTCTTACATCAGGAAGGCGGCTATCAAGTATAAGGTGCCCTATATCACGACGCTGGCCGCAGCCATAGCTGCCGCCAGAGGCATTGCCGCGGTCCGAGAAGGACATGGAAGGGCCAAATCCCTCCAAAGTTACCATGCAGATATAAAGTGATAAAGATTCCGCTTGACGTAGAAGGCCTTTTGTCATTGTATTCAGGGTGAGGGTAAGGAAGAAGGGAGTTGGTTTGAAGAACAAAAGGAGGGAATCATGAAGTGCCCAAAATGTGGTTATGTCAGCTTCGATTATAATGAATCATGTCCCAAATGCGATGAGGATATTCGTGCTGAACGAACCAAATTGAATCTTTCCGATTATAGATCGGATCCTCCTTTCCTCCTCGGCGCATTGACGGGACAGGTGAATGACTCGGAGGGCGAAATTGGAATAGATTATTCTGTTGATATGGAGGTGCCAGAGGCCCAGGGGGACATGAATTTGGTAAACGCAATCGAAACAGCAAGAAATGAAGCCTTAATGGATAAAGCTGAAAAAATTACTGTAGTGATAGATAAGAAGAAAGGGAGGGTATGGGCAGAAGCATAACATACTGCCCCGCCCCAATTTTCGTCACAAGACACCAATCTACGAACCCTCGATAGCAAGTGCGAGGAGGCCGCTGAGACCTTTGAGTAGTAAAAGATCTTCCTCTCGAAATGCCTGATGCTCTCGAAGCCCTTCCACGTATAGAAGACCGCATAGCCTGGAACGACTTCTCATGGGGACACACATGACAGATCTAATTCTGAGCGTTTCCCAACTTTCTGAAAGAGGCGTCATTGCACCATCTGTTTCCATGGACATTTTTAGGGCCTTGCCACCCTTCAAGACCAGATCTACAACAGCCTGACTATATGGGGCCGTTTCATCACCTTGCTCATGGCGTGATTTGGCAAAATATTTCTTTATTTTTCCTTTTTCTTTATCCACAAGAATAAAAGCTGCCCTGTCGATTCTCGGAAGGCTATGGAAAAGGAGTCCCAAGACTTTTTCCAAAACCGCTTTGATTTCTAGCGGCTCCGGTATGAGTTCAGAGACTTTACAGATCAATTCCAATTCTTTTCGTGTCCGCGAGCGTCGTTCTTCGGTAAGAGGCATCTCCGCATCCGGGTCTTTTTTGGCAGAAGGGGGAGCCACGTCCTTTATGGCGATAACTTCGTTTTCGGAGATGGTGCCCAGACGAATGGTGGTGTGTCCTAATGATATGGTGTCTCCTTCTCCCACTTGAACGCCTTCACCTGGCTCGATAGGCTGGCCATTGACAAGCGTCCCGTTCGTACTTTTTAGATCCTCAACAAAGACCAAGTTCTCTAATCTGAATAATTTTATATGTTTTCTGGAAATAGAGCTGTCAAAGATTTGAAGATCGTTGGTTGAGGACCTACCCACAAAGACAGTATCTCCACTGAACTCAATGGTCTGACCTTTCTGGGGACCTTCTATGACATGTAGCTCTGGCATCCAGGATTCCTTCCCACTCAAATTTTACCTACAAATTTGTGTCTTTCACAATCGATTTTTGCACTTTTAAATACATTATCAGTAATTTCTTGTTTAGGCCACACCATTCTCCCTAAGTTGAAGATCTTTGGCAGGCGTTATGGTCTGGCGGGACAGATCACCACGATCGCCTTTTGGTCAAAATAGGCGGACGCCCACACGCATGCCGACCAAAGGGAAATTGCTCCAACCACCTCAGTTGTCGCTCCTGCGCACCTGAGATCCAATGCCATGCTGGTGATCAGGCATACTCCATATAAAGCCGATTTTAATCTTGATACCTGAAAGGGAGGGTGGATTTGGGGGGTTCTTAAGACTTTGATTTTGTGTTAGTCTGAATTTTTTATGGGAAATCATGTGGGTTTACCGTGTCCACAAAAATTGGGTCTGTGAATGGGAAAGTCCAAATGAAACCATTGGCCTTGGAAGAGAATGAAGTCCTCTTTGGTGCGGATCCCACAGAAGGGATTGTGGCTGTAGAACCTGTGGGGGAGGCGCTGATGCGCCTTTTTGTCCGTCGGGGAGAAAGGCTCTTGGCGAAGGATGAGCCCTTCAGGTCTTTTTTGCTTGTGGAAGATGAAGATCTTATGGAGGGCTTCAAAAAGCCCTTTCAGATGGAAAGACTCTCCGGCACCAATGAATACAGTTGCCTTATTCTCTTTGAATGCTGGGGAGACTGTCGAAAGGCCAAAACATATTTACAGAAGCAGACAGGCGAATCCCCCTCTTCTCTGTATGCGCCCTATCTCTTCCTCTCAGACCCTGTCCATCAGTTTCTCCTGCTAACAGGAAAGACCCTCTTCAAGGGGCTTCCTTTCAGAGAACTCCACCGACTGGCTCTGGACATTGAAACTGCTTGCACGCCAGGATACGAATTCCCTAACCCGAGCAGGGAAGGGGATAGGATCATCTCCATTGCGCTTATGGACAATCATGGATATGAGGAGGTCCTCTTTGGTCAGGAGATGGGGGAGAAGGAAATGCTCATGGCCCTGGGAGAACGGATCTTCCGCTTGGACCCTGATGTGTTGGAGGGGCACAACCTCTTCAATTTCGACCTGGAGTATATTGTGGCGAGGGCAAGGAGGCACCGTGTGGAGCTCCATTGGGGAAGAGATGGAAGCAAACCGCGTATACGGCGATCACGATTCAATGTGGCAGAGCGCACCATCGATTACACTCGGATGGAGATCTTCGGGCGACACGTGATAGATACCCTCTTTCTCCTCCAGTATTACGATGTAACGGCCCGGGAACTAGAGAGCTACGGTCTTAAGGCGGCTGCTCAGCATTTTGGCCTGTCCCCTGAGAACCGCACCTATATCGAGGCAGATCGTATCCAGTGGACCTATGATCATGAGCCCAACGTGCTAAAAAGCTACAATCTGGACGACGTGAGAGAGACCCTGGCCCTCTCTGCACTGCTGGGGTATTCTTTTTTCTTGCAGGCCAGGATTTTTCCCTTCTCGTTTCAAAATATCTTTGTGCGAGGAAATGCAACGAAAATTAATGCCCTCTTCCTTCGAGAGTACCTCAGGCAACGGGCCTCTGTGCCCAGGCCAGAGGGGGGAGGAGCCGTTGAGGGCGGATATACAGATGTCTTTGTCACAGGCGTGGTCTACCATGTGGTCCACTGCGATGTGGCCTCCCTTTACCCCTCCATCATGCTCTCTTTTGACCTGAAACCTTCCAGGGACACCTTAGGCGTGTTCCTGCCGTTGTTAAAAGACCTGAAGGATTTTCGTTTAGAGGCCAAGGGCAGGGCCCAAAAGGCTCGATCCCCCCAAGAAAGGGATTATTACCAGGCACTGCAGCAGACTTTTAAGATCCTCATCAACTCCTTTTACGGCTACCTGGGCACAGAACTTCACCAGTTTTCTGACCCTGAGGTGGCTGCGGCGGTGACCCGTCGGGGAAGAGATCTGATCCGGCAGATGTTCGCTTGGCTTAAGAAGGAAGGTGCCACACCCATAGAGATCGATACGGATGGTATCTACTATGTGCCCCCATCGGGAATCGAAACAGAGAAAGAGGCGAAGGCCATGGTGGAACAGCTCTCCAAGGGGTTGCCAGAAGGGATTGAGGTGGAAATGGATGCTCAATACGAAGCCATGTTCTCCTACAAGAGCAAGAACTACGCCCTATTGGACAAGGCAGGGAAGATGGTCGTTAGGGGCAGCGCTCTTCGGTCTAGGGGTATGGAGAAGTATCTCCGGGAGTTTCTCTCGGCCATGATCAGGCTCCTGCTAAAGGGGAAAGGGCAGGAGGCCCATCAGCTTCTAGGGCAATATCTGAGCAAACTGGAAAGCCATGAAATGGAAATCTCTCTGTTGGGCAAGACGGAGACCCTTGGAGAATCTCTTGATACCTATCGACAAAAGGTTCAGGCCAAAAAGCGCAATCCTGCTGCACCCTATGAGCTTGCCTTGGCCTCAGGTCGGGAGCATAGGGCCGGGGACCAGATTTCCTATTATGTGACAGGGGAGAAGAAAAGGGTGCGTGTCTATGAGAACAGCAAGCTCGTATCCAATTATGACCCTTCTCAACCCGATGAAAACATCGCCTATTATAAAGAGAAGTTGTTGGCATTGTTCAAGAAATTCCAGGAATTTATACCCCCTGATTAGCCATCTGGGCTCTTCTGCCTTACTCGCTTCGTGAAGATTGCAGAAGACCTAAGCGTGATTAAATTACAAGGTAATAAAGAAACGAACGCTGAGGAAAAAGGAAATTGATGGAAGAACGCCCTGGAAAGAAATCCGCTTCCAACATGAACTCATTGATAAGGGCCTGGAGTCATTTCCCAGAGATTGGACCAAGCTAACTGGCAATTAAACTGAGCCGTTCCTAACGTCGTGTTCCAAAAGTTCTTTGGATAAATAAGCCCTGCGTAAGAGGTCATTGCGACCCCCGCGGAAGCAGGGGGGAAGCAATCTCATCTTGTGAAAACGTCCCTTTTTCGCCAGCTTGCAAGAGATTGCTTCGTCGCCCGTGGCTCCTCGCAATGACTTTTATTCTTTAAGTTATTTCAGGGACGTGACACTACTGTAAGTGTAAAGCTACGGAGGTGAACCCCATGGGAAAGAGGATCTTGGTGGCATTTGATGATTCAGATAATTCGATGCGGGCAGTGCAATTCATTGCCCAATCCTTCACGCATGAACACGAAATCACGCTATACAGCGTGCTCCCGGATACGGCTACCATCTGTGAGATGTATAGCCCTGAATTAACCCCCTACTTCCTGTCCCAGAGGGACGCCTTCTGTTCCATTGAAGACGCAAAAAAGGGCTTGGTTGAAGGGGCAATCAAAAGGGCCAAAGAAGTTCTTCGCAAAGCAGGATTTGAGGCAAAGAACATCAGCGTAAAAGTGGAGACCCAGAAGAAGGGGATCGCAAGGGACATCATCAATGAGGCGAGTTCCGGTTATGATGTGGTCGTATTGGGAAGAAGAGGACTGTCAGGGATCAAGGAATTTCTCCTTGGCGGCATTTCCCAGAAAGTGCTCCACTCGGCAAAAAACGTCTCAGTCCTGTTGGTTGATTAATCCCCGTCCTTATATGGGAGGCGCGATAGTCACCAAGACACGCATGTCCGTTTTTGCACGTACGCCGTGGGGCTCTGCAATTTCAGAAACCAACACATCCCCCGGCTCTGCGGGCAATGTGCTCTCGTCCTTACCCAAAAACTCTCCACTCCCTTCAAGAACGGCAATACTCACCTGGCCTTCAATTTCATGGGAATGAACGGGAAGTTCCTGTCCTGCCTTGAAGTTAAAATTCAGGATCTTGAAGTAAGGAGAGTCGTGTACGAGAAGCCTCTTAAAGGCCAACTCATCGAAACCGCTTTCCTCATATAGTCTCACTCTTTTCATATCTATTTGCTCCTTTCTTTCTTCACCCCCACCCCGCCCACCATCGCTCTCGATCAGCCGAGGTGGGCGGGCTCCTCGCAATGGCATTTTAAGACATCGATTTTTTCAACTAAGTACTAGAATTTCATGGCCTCAGTCTCAAAGATGTGGCGTCGAAAAGGTGACATATAAATAATAGGGTGCCAGGAGGGCAAGTATGAAATTGGGGACCCGCATAAGGGAGTATTTGAAGCGTCAAATAGGGCGAGTCCCCAAAACTCCGTATCATGTTAGGCAGCGAGCTTTTCTCTGCCTAATAACTCTCCGCGTGCGCTGATTACAACCTTTTCCATGGGGACTTTCTTTCCTGCCGCCTCCATGCCTCTCTCCACGATGATGGGCAGGCCTTGGCAGCAGGGCACTTCCATGACAACGACGGTAACGCTTCTGACACCGGCCGTGTTAAAGATATCAGCGAATTTCTGAACATATTCCTGTACGTCATCAAACTTGGGACATCCCACCATAACCACCTTTCCTTTCAGAAAGTCTTGGTGGAAATTGGGATAGGCCACAGGCGTGCAGTCTGCTGCCACCAGAAGATCTGCCCCTTTTAGAAATGGCGCAGTGGGTGGCACCAATTTGATCTGGACGGGCCAATGGGCCAGTGCTGATTCAGCCCGCGCCTGAACAGCCGGATCACCGGATCCTTGCTGGGGTACAGCCTGAGCAAAGGACTGGATCTGGGTGGATGGGCATCCACAGGCCATAGTCGCCTCTTCAACCGGCTCTTCCTGAGGTTTTGAACTCAAATATTCTTCCACAGCCTCCTCATCGAATTCGTCTGCTTCGCGTTCCACCACTTGAAGTGCGCCGGTTGGGCACTCACCCAAACAGGCGCCGAGACCGTCACAGTAGAGGTCAGCAACCAGTTTGGCCTTTCCATCCACAATTTCCAGGGCACCTTCAGCACATGAGGGTATACACTGTCCACATCCATCGCAAAGCTCTTCATCGATTTCTATGATCTTTCTGTTTACTTTCATAATGTCCTCCTTATCAAGTGTCTAAAGTGATCTAAAATGCCTAAAGTTATAAGAGTAGCTAGCACGCCGCTCTAGCGGTCATTAACGGCTCAGTAAAACGTGCTGAGCTAAATTTCTTCCGCTTTCTGTAAGAAAGGATTTCTCGATGAGGCTAGCCATCTTCTCTGGCTCCGCCGGACTTTCCTTCTGATTATCCTCCAGGTTGGCAATCATATCCGCATCGTAGACGCTCTTGAAATTGATGTTCTCCTCTGGGCCGGGATGATGGTGATGTCCCACGATGTCACAGACCTCTTCGATCAACTCCTCCCTGGCGCCCAGCTTGTCCAATATCTCCTTTGCCACTGGTGGTCCTTCTTCCTCCTGGTATATGGCCGCAGTGCTCTCATGCTTGCGTTCCGCCTCCTTGATCCCGATATCATGCAGATAGGCAGCGGTTAATATCACGGCCAAGTTGCCCTGTTCCCCTTTACCTATCTTCTCCGCGTACCTGGCGACCCGCGTGGCATGGCCAATACGCTTGAAATCCTTCTTGAAATACCGTTTCATCTCGATGGCCACCCGATCCTTTAGCAGATTCTCTTTCTCGGCAATGAGTTCCGGAGGGAGGTCCCCGATGCATTGCTCCGCGTACTGACAGTAAGAGGCGCAACCAAAATCCATATCGGGATTCAGAAAGCGGTGACCACATTTTTTGCACCTGCGGGTCGTATCATCCTTAAAGAACTCCACTTCATATCCGCACTTGGGACATTTGGCCTCAAAAATGGCCCCCGGCTTCCAATACCGGCTATCCTGTCCTGGGCATTTCATGGTTTTCCTCCAATCGATCTAAAAAGTGACTTTGCCAATGTGCTTTTGCCGCTGTTCTTGTTTGAGAGTATAAATTATAGGCTCGCCATTGTCTTTGACTTAGGTCAAGCAAAGCCATTTTTTATTCTGTTCGGTAAGGTGTTAATTTTGCTGGTGTATTCCCAAAAGAGCAATCTCGTTCAAAAGCTTAAATCCGGGGCCTCAAATTGTCTTTGACTTAGATCAAGGCGGGTTTTTAAGGCTTAGATTTTGAGAGGGCACAGGAAAAAAAGAGAAGCATACGGGAGGGAATACCAGGTAAAACAGAATCAGCCTGTCCAATTATGAAAGACGGGTTTCTTCCCGCACCGGGCGGTAAGAAACCCGTCATACGAGGTTTACTTGAGGATTGCCTTCAGATCCTCCTCCGGCGTGCTGATGGGCATGATATTAAAGTTCTTGACCAGTACATCCAGCACATTGGGGGTGATGAATGCAGGCAGACTAGGTCCCAGCCGAATATTCTTGATACCGAGATGGAGGAGTGTGAGAAGAATGGCGCAGGCCTTCTGTTCGTACCAGGAAAGGATCATGGAGAGGGGCAGTTCATTCACATCCACATTGAAGGCCTTGGAAAGGGCCACAGCAATCTGGATGGCCGAGTAGGCGTCGTTGCACTGGCCGATGTCCAGAAGCCTTGGGATGCCTCCAATATCTCCCAGATCCTTATCAAAGAACCGGAACTTACCACAGGCCAAGGTCAGCACCACACAATCCTTTGGAACCTGTTCTACGAATTTTGTGTAATAGTTTCTACCTGGTTTTGCCCCATCACAGCCAGCGACGAGGAAGAAATGCCTTAAGGCGCCGCTCTTAACGGCCTCGATAACCTTGTCTGCCACACCCATTACGGCATTATGTCCAAAACCGCACATAACAGATCGGCCGTTGGCATCTTGCGAAAAACCGGGCATCTCAAGGGCTTTTTCGATCACAGGCGTAAAGTCTTTATCCCCAATATGGGTGACACCAGGCCAGCCAACAAGGCCCGTAGTAAATATATTGCCATTATATGATTCTTTTGGTTTTTGGATGCAGTTGGTGGTCATCAAAATGGCACCGGGGAAATCCGCGAACTCCTTAGTTTGATTCTGCCAGGCCGTTCCGTAATGGCCATAGAAATGGTCATACTTTTTCAGTTCTGGATAGCCATGGCAGGGAAGCATTTCGCCGTGGGTATATACATAAATCCCCTTCCCTTCGCTCTGCTTCAGAAGCTCTTCCAGGTCCTTTAGGTCATGTCCCGAAACCAGGATGGCCTTTCCCTTTTTGGCTCCCAGCGGGACTTTTGTAGGGACTGGATGTGCATAGGCCTCGGTGTTCGCTTTATCTAGAAGTTCCATGGCTCTCAGATTGATTTCCCCGCATTTGAGAACCAGCCCAACCCAGTCTTCGAGAGTCAAGGCCTTGTTTAATGTGGCCGCCAGCCCCTCATGGATAAAGGCATAGACTGCATCATCCTCTTGACCCAGGATCTGGGCATGATCTGCGTAGGCAGCAACGCCTTTAATGCCATAAATCAACGTTTGTTGCAGGGAATGGATGTCCGGATCAAGATCGGCATCAGATTTCACACCGACACCCTCACCCTGCTTGACCATTCCATCCAATGAAGACTCGGGCCCAAATGCAGCAGGTCCGTACGCGAAATCCACCTTACCGCCAGCTTCTCTGACTTTTTCTTTGAGCTGGTCCCTGAGTGCAACCGCGCGATTGATCAGCCCTTGGAATCTCTCCGCATCAAAATTCACATTAGTCAGCGTGGAGAAGGTGGCTTCAGCGGTGAATACGTTCACCTCCCTATCCGTCACGCCCACTTTGCGCCCCTCAACGGCAAAAAGAGACAGCCCTTTCAAAGCATAAATCAAAAGGTCTTGAAGGGCCGCCACATCCGATTGTTTTCCGCAAACACCCACCTTAGTGCAGCCCTCCCCTTTGGCCGTTTGCTCACATTGATAACAAAACATAATATTCCTCCTTGTTTCTAAGTTTATTGAAAACGAAGTTTCCTTTGACGTTTGAGAAGACTATGAGGTAAATAGTGCAACCTTACCTTGACTTAGGTCAAAAAAATGTGATTTTTTCCTTTTCTATTTAATTTTTCCCCTGTAGAGGCGGAGGCTGTTTGAGACCACCGTGATGCTGCTTATGGCCATGGCCAATGCGGCTAGGATGGGATGGAGTTGTCTCAAGAAATGGGGGAGGAATTCGAAAGGATAAAGCACCCCGGCTGCGACGGGGATCAGAACAACATTATAAAAGAAGGCCCAGAAAAGATTCTGCTTGATCGTCCTCATCGTGGTCCTGCTGAGATCGATCGCCCTGGAAACACCGGTCAAGTTACCGCTGGCCAGAATCACATCGCCTGTTTCAATGGCCACATCCGTCCCAGTCCCGATGGCCAGGCCCACGTCGGCCTGGGCTAAGGCAGGTGCGTCGTTGATGCCATCGCCTACCATCCCCACCTTTTCCCCTTTATCCTGGAGTTCTTTGATCTTGGCCGATTTCTCTTCAGGCCTCACTTCCGCCACCACCTCATCAATATTTACGGCTGAAGCAATGGCTTTGGCGGTCTGGATATTGTCTCCGGTGAGCATGACCACCTTCAGGTTCTGCCTGTGGAGTTGTTCAATGGCTTCTTCCGATTCGGGCTTGAGGGTGTCTGCGACGGCAATAAGCCCTGCTGGCCTGCCTTCAATGCTCACCACCATCACCGTCTTTCCCTCATCCTGTAACGCGCGAACCCGATTTTTTTCACTATCAATATTCAATCCCAAATCATCAAACCATTTGGGCTTTCCCACCAAGACTTCCTGCCCATTGATATTTGCCTGAACGCCAAGCCCTCTTGAGGCCTTGAAGGCATCAGGCTCGAAGAGATCAATTCCCCTTTTCTCTGCCTCTTTGACGATGGCTCGTCCGATGGGGTGTTCAGACCCCCTTTCTACGGATGCGGCGAGCCGCA
>Ga0111161_1114_pt1 | contig 12398 bp, 11 predicted proteins | sample DeeMarSeWOR28_12_FD_80264 | JGI IMG/M metagenome (GOLD analysis project Ga0111161, IMG submission 80264) | Nitrospira bacterium SG8_3
AATCGCCATTAGCGGGTGAAGCTTTTCATTAATGGTATGAAAGTGATTAAGCGGGGATAGCCCCTCGTTAAATCCTAAAAGGAGGATGTGAAATATGGCAACGCCAACACAGGACATACAACCTCGGGAAAAGCGGGAAGTGAAATCGGAACGTGAACAAACAACCCCTGGTCGAGTCTATGCTCCCAGTGTCGACATCTTTGAAGATGACCAGGCCCTGACGATTGTGGCTGATATGCCGGGAGTCCCATCAGAAAATGTCGTCATCGATCTCCGCGATGATGTGCTTTCATTGAGTGGAGTTCCATCTGTCTCCGTTCCCGAACAAGAAGAATATCTTCTTCGAGAATACGACACCGGCAAATACTTCCGGCAATTCACTCTTTCGGAGGTGATTGATCAGGCAAATATCAACGCGAACCTGAGTAACGGGGTGTTGCGAGTGACTCTACCCAAGGTAGGGCCGGCCAAACCTCGCAGGATTGAAATCACCGAAGGGTAAAAAGGTCTCAAGAAGCATTGGGGGGGAGCTGCTCAAAAGAACGGCTCCCCTTTTTTATTATGTGCCGGGCCAGTTAGATCGCTCGCTTGAGCAAGGCCATGTGACAGCCTGACGGATAGACAGGTGACGCGGTGGGACAGGCGGTTGCGGCACAGCTGGGTTTTCAGACAGCATGAAGGACATGCTAAAGGCAATGGAGCAAAATCGGAGGAGAGAGGCCTGTGATGCTAGACGAGGTAACCAGGGACCGTCTCCTCATGGCGATTCCTCATGCAGGACGCTTTTTTCTTCAGTAGAGTGAGGGAGTCAGTCCGCTTTGTCCCATACCATTATGCGCGACGATATGCACCGCATCTCCATCGTAGACTTTGGTGTCTTCACTGGCAATTCGCTTATTGACGGTCACCATAACTTTCTTCTCTTTTAGCAGTTGAAAGATTTCCCGAAGGGGTTTGCCTTGTTTCCGGATCAGTTGTTTGACTGTGATGGAGTCAGGAATCTCGCATCCGAGGGCTCGCTCTCCCTCATTGGTTTGTAAATCACCCATTAACGTAATCGTAACCATAATTTCCTCTGGTTCATGATAATAACTAGTTTAACAGGTTCACTTGAAAGGGCATGAAAATCTTCAGGTCATGTTAGTTCTTTGAACTGGATAGTATCCATATTATGGCAAGATCGCGATAATTCGAACGGGTGCTCCTGTGCCTCCTCGAATCTTCATAGGGAGGGCGGTTATTCGAGCTCCTCGAGGTGGTAACCGGTCGAGGTGAGCGACATTCTCCAACGCATAGCAGTTTGCCTGACCAAGAATTTGATGAACCGGGAAATCACGTGATTGGCCGGGATCAATGCTGGCAGTATCAATGCCTATTCCTAAAATTTCCCGCTTGTGGAGCAGAAATGATATGGCTTCGGCAGAGAAGCCAGGGAAATGGAGGGTCATGGGATCTTCCGGGGTGAAACTGCCAAGATAGCGGGATTTTTCCGGCCAATACTGTCCAAACCCGGTGTAGAGCAAGACGACCGCTTTGGGCGGGATTGCCCCGTACGAGTCTTCCCACCGTGCGATATCGTCAATTTGGAGACTATAATCCGGATTCGACTCCACTTGCGATCGAATATCCAGCACGATAGCCTTCCCGGTTAGATTGGCGACGGGAATTTCATCCACGGTCCATCCGGATTCCGCAAAATGGATAGGAGCATCGAGGTGAGTGCCGCCATGTTCCGATGCTGAGTAAACCGCGGATGCATACCAGTATCCTTTTTGAGTAGGACCCCAACTTGCTTTTTCCCAATGAAAGGGCTCATTCGTCGGCCAATAGACCGTGTCTTCATCAAAGGAATATGTCAGATCCAGGATCGTTCCGGTGCGGGAAGGGTTTGTGGCGCATCCTCCTAACAAGAGAGCTATTAGAATAACTCTTGTCCAGGATGGCCAGGAACATGTGAGGCTGAGGGAGAACGTTGTCGTCCGCATTGGGAAAATCCTAACAACTTGAGAAAGGCCACAGCAATGGCAGAAGCCATGAGAAGCATCCCCACCTTTGGGAGAAAAGCCCGGTCACTGGATATTTGGAATTAATACTGGAAAAGTGGTACAAAATCCCATTCACTCCAAAAGGCCAGTCACACACTATGTATAAAATTATTACTATTCTGATTCTTTTAGTCGTCCTGTTCTATATGGTTCGCCGGGCTCTCCGTGAGTGGGGTCAGCCAAAATCGGAAAAAGCCATTCCAGGAAAAGATGTGATGATTCAAGATCCCGTCTGTAAAGTCTACGTGGCCGCCGGAACGGCAATTGTGCAGGAAGTAGGGGGAAAGAATTATTATTTCTGTAGCGAGGATTGTGCACGCCATTTCGCGCGGGAGAGTTCCAGGTAAGGAACGTGTCCGAATCTGTTGCTATAACAAAGGGTAGGCGATTTAGGTCAACGCTCCGCCACAAGAGGAGCCTGCTCCGGCGGTACATCCAAAGCAATGGGGGCCAACGACAATGTGCCTGTGTTCCAATAGGGTGAGATCGAATTGGTGTATCCATTCCTGGGTTTCGGTCTGTACCGGCAAATCCAACATCTGATTGAAATCACAGTCATAGAGGCGTCCATCCCACCCGACACTTAACAGAGACCGGCACATGAGCCCATCTACGGCTGAGGGATTAAAATGATTCAGTAAGAGCGTGTAGTAGTGTTCGAGCTGTCCGGCCTCGGCTAAATCATCACGGAAACGACTGATGGGCATATTGGTAATCGTATAGAGCCGGTTGAACTTTATCCCATATCGCTGTCCCAACTCTTCTTTGAAGTCCTGTTCTAATCCGGCTTGAGGTGGTGGAAGGACAGGGCCCAGCGGGTTGTAGACCAGATCCAGAACTAATCCTGTTCCCTCTTTTCCATAACCCAAGCTGTTGAGGCTTTGCAGCGCCCTAATACTCCGATCAAACACCCCTTTTCCTCGCTGCTGGTTGACATTGCCCTCTTCATAACAGGGCAGAGAGGCAATGATGTCGACTCGATAGTCTGCGAGAAACCGGGGGAGGTGTGCTTTTCCTTTCACATAAAATACGGTGAGATTGCATCGGTCGATCACCTTCCTGCCTCGTGCCCGACATTGCTCAACCAGATACTCAAAATACGGATTCATCTCCGGCGCCCCACCGGTAATATCCACCGTCGTGATTTGAGGGGTGCGGTCGAGAACGTCCAGGACCTGATCCATGGTGTCCTTGCTCATACTTTCCGTTCGTTGGGGACCGGCATTTACATGGCAATGGTGGCAGGTTTGGTTGCAGACTTTCCCGATATTAACCTGAAGGATGGAAATCAAGTGCGCCTTGAGGGGAAGCAGATGATGGAAGGCCAAGGTCTGTTCAAACGAGGGAGCTAATCCAGGAGATTGGCAAGATGAGACAATGGGTAGCGCCGAAGTTTTCATTGTTGTGGTGTACTCAATGTCTCCAACACAGACAAAATGGCTTATGGCTTTCGGTCCATTCTCAACAACAGCCTGTCGACGTTCCGCAGATGACGGGTTCGGAAGTCACACCTTCCCGGGCCCGGTTGATGGTGGCGAAATAGGGTTGATAGGAAGGGGACTGCAAGACGTTGAATGTTTTAGAGCAAATTTCTAGTGGCTCGCCGCACCGGTAGGTATGGTGGTCATCGTCACATACGGCTAAAAATGGTCCAGTCAACACAGCGAATTGCCCTTCCCATACACAGGGAGCCTCTTCGGGATAGATGGCGATGGTTCGTGAATCCTGTGAAGAAAGGGGCAGTGGCCGTTCAGCGACGATAAAACGGTCTTTATAGGGAGCCAAGGCGAATAATGATGCCGTGCGTACATCGATTTGCTGAGGTTTGCCTCGATAAAATGTGGTGCCCATCTCGTCAACCACCTGCGAAAAAGGACCGGTTAAGGTGGCGAAAGCCGGAGAAGGAGTTGAAAATGTTGAGGCCAGTTTATACCCGGTGAGCGTGACCGAGACAAAGTGTATGCCGTCAATCACCCTCCATGGAATACCGGTAACCTGATGTAGTCCTGTGAACCCGGCGTCTCGAAGCCCTCCCCAGTAGTCTTTAATTGTGAGGGCGCCCGATAAACAGTCACCCCATTTGGCTTTATCATGTATCAAATAATTGGGAATAGGTTGGTCGGCGACAATGTCGGAAATGGTGAACCGTCCACCAGGTCTGAGTACGCGAAACATTTCCCGAAAAACCTTTTTTTTGTCAGGCGCAAGATTAATGACACAATTGGAAATGATCAGATCCACCTGATCGTCTCCCACCGGCATGGCGTCGGCGAAACCTTTTCGAAAATCCACGTTCGGCTCGGGATACCCCAGGTTTTTGGCAACCGCTGGTGCATGCGTACGGGCCAACGCCAACATTTCATCTGTCATGTCGATTCCGATTACGCGGCCTTGGGGCCCGACTTTTCGAGAAGCTTCAAAACAGTCGATCCCTCCCCCCGATCCTATGTCTAAGACCACTTCCCCTGATTGGACGGTTGAAAGACCAACCGGGGTTCCGCAGCCATAGGACACCTTCAAAACAGGTTCCGGGATAAATTTTCCCAAGTCCTCATGGTTATACCCCGTCGGGCAACAGAGCTGCTCACCGTTGGTTACCGCTTTGGCGTACCGTTGGCTCACAGACTGGGTAATGGAATGATTCTGCTCTTCTACTCCTACCGCTTCATTGGCCATCGTATCCTCATGGAAAGTTGGGAGGAACCTTGATTGGTTTTTTTACCCTGTTATCTATAGACAAGTTAAGTTAACCAGGTCAAACTCACCCAGTATGGTCTCGATGTGACTGAAAATGTTACACATTTTAGATATAAAAGAGAACTTGAAATGAAGTCAGCATAGTCTGATTAATCAAAAAGAAACATCTCCCTTGAGAAGATCGATGGAATTAGAGAAAATAGCTGAAGGGAAGACCCTCCACTTTACCTCTGGTCCTTTAAGGGTGGGAGGGATATGTCCTTGTATTTACGTATGAATCAGACTTTCCCTCTGCGGTATCGACTTTGCTTTCCTAACTTAGCGTCTGTGTACGCAGAGAATGATGAATAGCAAAAACGGAAATTAAGACCATGGCCCTTGTTCCTTGTCCGGAATGTCAAAAAGAAGTCTCGACGGAAGCCCGCGCCTGCCCTCAATGTGCTTACCCATTTCCAGGGAAAAACGTATCGCAAGAGGGTCGCCCAGCAGTCAGAATGAAGGCGTGTCCCAAATGTGACAGTCCGGTATCTCAGCATGCTCAAGCCTGCCCGCATTGTGGTGTGTCATTCATAGGAGGGCAGGGGCATCAGGGAAACAATGAAGCGTCTATCCAGGAAACACTGAAATGCCCGCACTGTGGAGAATCCTATATCCATACCCGAAAGGTCGCCCAAACCGTTAAAACAAATACCGGGTCACCAGAAACAGCGCCCGCTGTCACAACAGGAAAACTCTTGGAAACCACAGGAATCCAGGATGCCTCTGTGGAGACCTACCAAAAGGACCAGCCACCTCATGGTTCCCGTCGGCGCCCTCCATTGTGGCAAGACCCGTCGGTCCTCAAAGAAATCTCTTCCCCCCGCTATCCCCGCAGCAAAAAAAAATCGATTATCGTAGGTGTGATCTTGTTGGTGATTGTGGCCATCTCGGTGGTGGTTGGAGCCATGTGGCAACTGAAAGGGCTCAATCCCTTAGAGACCCTCGTCTATTGGCGGATGTAACACCAATAAATCTGCCGTTTTCTGACACCACCTCATCTTCCTCTGCCTTTCTTTTTCTAATAATAAGGATTTCCGGTGTAAATTCTTAAGAGGAGAGCTTGCCATTTACACCAGATAAAGGAAGTGGAAGGTTTAAAAAACAGGTTCGGCTATTATCCACCGGGAAGGAGAGGAAGAGCAGCTGTCGTGGGTCCGCCAATGTTTGAAAACATCAGGGTAGCATCGACGGCCCAGTCGATAAACGGTCCGGGATACACGCCTAAAAGCACGGTTCCGGCAATCCCAACGTACACCGCAACTTTAATAGGGAGGGAAGCGGCAATCGGCGAAGGATCGGTGGGTTCGTTGATGTACATCTTTTTCACGACAATCAGATAGTAATACATGGAGATCACAATATTGATCAGCCCCACGATCAGCAGAATGTACAGCTCCTCTCTCATAGCCGCGATAAATAAATAAATTTTTCCGATAAAACCTGCCAGGGGAGGAACCCCGGCCAGTGACAACAGGAAAAGCAGCATGGACGCTGCTAAAAATGGGGACCGTCGATTCAGACCATTATAATCTTCAATGTCGTCACTTTTAATCACCTGACTCACGGCAATGATGACCGCGAATGCTCCCAAATTTGCAAAAAGATAGGTCAGGAGATAAAACATGATAGCGTCGCTGCCCTGTTTCGTCCCTGCGGCTAATCCGATCATCACATTGCCGATTTGTGCAATGCCTGAATAGGCCAGAAGCCGTTTAATATTCTTTTGTGCGATAGCGACGATATTGCCGTACGTCATCGAGAAAATGGATGCGACGACAAATAACAACACCCACATCGGTTTGAATGAAGCCAGGGACACGTAAAACATCCGGATGAGGATAGCCAATGCCGCGCCCTTCGGTGCAATGGAGAGAAAGGCGGTGACGGGAGTTGGCGCGCCCTGATAGGTGTCAGGAATCCAGGCATGAAAGGGGACAGCACCGATTTTGAACCCCAAGGCGGCAAAAATCATAATGTAGCCGATCGCCAAGCCATAACTTCCGGATGTGCCGGTCATGTCAGAGAAGATTAAGGTCCCCGTTTCGCCATAGACCAAGCTAATGCCATAGGCTAATAATCCTGCGGCAAACACCCCTAGGATAAAGAATTTGAGTCCGGCTTCCGAAGAGCGCTGATCCTCTCTGAGATAGGCCACAAGCACATAAAACCCAAATGTTGAAAATTCCAGAGTAACAAAGACAGAGAGAAGGTCATTTGAGGAAGCCATGAACATCATGCCGATGGCCGACATCACAACCATGAAATAATACTCGCCCCGGAAGAACCGGAAGTCCCGAACGTAATCAATCGACATAAACAGGACGAGCGCGGTGGCTCCCACAATAATCAGCTTAAAGAGAAGGGCAAGCCGGTCCAGCACGAACATGTTTTTAAACAAGGCGCCTGTCGTGCCCGCCTGATCAAATCCAAACAGGATCAATCCGGTGATCCCTAAACCCGCAATACTGAGATATCCCAACTGTTGGTGTGTGATCCGCTTAAGCGAGAAGTCCAGGGACAGGACGACGCACAACCAGAGCGTGAGAAAGATCTCAGGCAGGAGCAGGAGAAGGTCAGCGGCCGAAAGGTCTAGTTGAAAGGTCATTGCAGGTATTCAGAAAATCGTCAGATCAGAATGGTTAATCGGGTTTCAGTTATGGAAAAAGGCCCTGAGTATTTTGGGTAATGAGTGGAACGACATGGTTAATCCGGTCTACCATGGGTTCCACCGTCGAACGCACGACCTCATAAAAATGCCCGGGGAAAATCCCAAGGGTAATGCTACACACAATTAAAAGAAGCAAGGGCATACGATCGACCCATTGTTTGGCATCGGCCGTGTGGGCATATTCCGGATCTAATTTACCGTAAAACAGCCCTCGCATCATTTTGAACATATAGGCGAGGGTCAGGACGATTCCAAGTACGGCGACCACGACTTGGAAGGGATATTTGTCCCAACTCCCCACGATAATCATAATTTCGGCGATGAAATTAATCGTGCCGGGCATGCCGATAGACGCCATGCATGCCACAATAAATGCTCCGGCAATAAACGGCATACGCTCAACCAGTCCCCCCAGGGAAGGAATATCCCGGGTATGGGTTTGGTCATAGACCCAGCCGGCCATGGCAAACAACATGCTAGTGGCCAGCGCATGCGCAAACATATAAATGACAGCCCCGCTGAGACTGATGTAATTCAGTGCGGCCATGCCCAGAAAAATATATCCCATATGGCTGGAGCTGGAATAGCCAATAACGTATTTGGTGTCTTTGGCGAAATAGGATACAAGGCCTCCGTAAATGATGCTGAAGACGCATAGGATCGCGGCGATTGGCGGCATGACCGACTGGTGACCAGGAGTGCAAGGGCCATATCGGGGCAATGGAGGCGAAGCCAAAAAAGATCAGGATCCAGATCAGCGTGCCTAAATTGCCGGAAAAGTGCGCTTGTTCCCGCAATACGACAATGTCAAAGGTGTGAAGCCCGGAAAAATGGTAAATAAGCAGGATGCCCATCAAGGCCACTACCGCCCCTGCAGACAGGAACAAGGTCAGTTTCATGGCTGCGTATTCTTTGCTATTGGATCCGAAATTGAAAATAAATCCGATGGAATCCCGAAGTGTGCGGCCTTCAGGGTCGGTCATAGAGAGGTAGCCTTTGGTATGGCTTCCCCAGACGCCCAATAATAAGTACATGGGCAAGACCGACATTTCATAAAAGAAATAAAGGAAGAAGAGATCCAGCGACATAAAGACCCCGATGGTCGCTGCCGCGAGGATCAAAAGGAATATATAGAATTCTTTCGTCCGGTCTTGGATATGCCATGAAACGAAGATGCCTGCAAATAACAATATTGCGGAAGCAAAGACCAAGGGCCCTCCAATCCCATCCACCCCGAGATAAAAGGCAATCCCTAATTCGTCAGACCAGGCATACCGTTGGACAAATTGAAAGCCCCCTTTCGCTGTGTCGTAAGCAAAGAAAATATAGAAGGAGGCCAGAAGGGAAATACCGGCAGCAATCGCTGCGGTCATTCGCACCAGGAAGGCTTCCTGACGAGGGACGAACATTAAAGCGATCGCGCCGAGGAACGGCGCAAAAAGAATAATCAGTAAGGAATATTCACCCATCGTATTTAATTCCTTGTGACCTCAACGGAAATGAGTGAATCATGCTGTTGGGCCGTCGCCATTCCAGGATGTAACCGGTCAACCACTTCCTGGACGGATCCATTGACCATCCGGAGGAACGGGGAAGGATAGATCCCGATCCAAAAAATCATGACTGACAACGCCACGCCGATGGCCCATTCCCGGCTATTCAAATCTTTAATGACGGCAGGCAGGCTTTCTTTCAGTGGTCCAAAGATGGCCCGCTCATAAAACCACAAGAAATACGCCGCTGCGAAAATAACCCCTGTGACCGCTATGGCTCCATAGAACCACCAGGCTTGAAAAACTCCCAATAGAATAAGGAACTCCCCAATAAATCCGTTGGTACCCGGCAGACCAATGGAAGCCATGCCTATGATTAACATGAAGGTGGCCAGCAGCGGCATTTTTTTCGCCAACCCGCTACATTGTCGTACGTCAATATGGCCCAGGCGTTCGTAAATAAAGCCGGCGAGGAAAAATAATCCTGCAGTGCTGAATCCCAAATTAATCATGGTCATCAGGCTGCCTTGTATCCCTTGAAAATTCAGGGCAAACATGCCGACGACTACAAAGCCCAAATGGCTAATGCTGCTAAACACCAGCAGGCGCCGGAAGTCTGCCTGGATGATGGCGACAATCGCTCCATACACAATGGCGGCCAGACCGAGGGTCATGAGGATGGCTACTACCGTGGCGTGCTGAGAGGCATCAGGAAGTAAAGGAAACGAAAAGCGGAGAAAGCCGTACGTGCCCAATTTGATCCCGGCCAGCATGACAGACATAGAAAACGGCCCTTGAACCAAGGCATCGGGTAACCAGGAGTGAAATGGAAACACCGGAGCTTTAAAAGCCAGACCCAAAAACACCAACCAAAAAATCAACAGTTGCAGGCTGAGGGGAATCTGAACCGAAAGCAGATCGAGTAAATCAAAGCTATAGGCCTGTTTGGCTTCAAAATAGTTCAAACTCAGGAGACAAAATCCCACGAGCATGAACACGCTCCCCAGGAGGGTGTAGAGCACGTATTTCAGGGCCGCATATTGGCGCTGCTCTCCAGGTCCCCAGAGTTTAATCAGGAAGTAACTGGGAATGAGCATCAGTTCCCAAAAAACAAAAAACAGCATCAAATCGATCGAGACGAAAATCCCCATCACTGTGGCTTCCATCCCCAACAGGCACATGTAAAACGCTTTCGGGCGGTCGGTAACGGTGTCCCAGGCATAGAGAACCAGGAGCAAGATGAGAAAAGCCGTCAGTCCTACAAAAAGCACGCTGATCCCATCCACGGCCAGGTGGTAACTAATACCCAGGAAGGGAATCCATTCATGGCGTTCGGCAAACTGCATGGCCGCAGTTTCCGGTACGAAACGTAGCAACATCAGGGAGGCGACGACCATTTCCAAGCTGGCGATGCCCAGTGTGCCCTTCCGAATCAGATCCTGGTCTTTCAACGACCAGAGCACCAGCGCCCCCAGAAGGGGGAAGAAGGTCAGAAAGGACAGAATGGGAAAGCCGAATTGAAGTTCTTCTTGCATGACACTCGGTTAACGGATGGACATATCGGCCGCAGAAGAGCCGACAAACCATACCAGGACCAGATGAATGAGCAGAGCCAGTCCGATGACAATAATGGCGGCATAATGATGGACCATGCCACTTTGCAGTTTCCGCCACGACCAGGAGAGGAGGTGATTGGAATATCCCACCACATTCAGTCCGGCGTAGATCACATATTTTTCCACCCAGGTTATCGCACCTGCACTGATATCCGTACCTCGACCGATACCCACGACAAACCGGTCCAGAATATGTCGATCAAACCAATCCCAGAGCATCCCAAGCTTCTTACAGGGTTCCACAATCAAGCAGTCATAGAACTCATCAACATAATATTTATTCAGGATGGTGGTATAGACTTGTGGAGATTTTGCCGCCCATTCGTTGGCCATCTGAGGACGGATGGCATACATGTAATGGGCTAAACCCCACCCGCCTAAGGCGATAGCCACGGCCACACTCATCAGGCCAAAGAGCACTCCCCACCCCACTTCATGAGCCTCGGCACCAAGTGGAGCCGCCACCTCATGTAAAAATCCATGGAACCAGCCATGTTCCGGTGGTACGCCAAGGAATCCTCCGAAAAGGGCTAACCCCGCCAAAACCACGAGCGGAGTGGTCATCACGGATGGGGATTCATGGATATGGTGGGCCACATGGGGATCGACTCGAGAGGACCCATAGAAGGTGAGATACGTGAGCCTGAACATATAAAAACTGGTCAGGAATGCTCCGACAGCCGCCAGGAGATACAAGTGATAATAGCCATGCACAAAGGCATGGGCCATAATTTCATCTTTACTCCAAAAGCCCGCCAGAGGAGGAATGCCGGCAATGGCGAGCGTGCCGATCAGAAACACCTTGTGGGTGATCGGGATCTTGTTGTGCAGTCCGCCCATCTTTCTGATGTCCTGTTCACCACTCAGGGCATGAATGACCGAGCCGGCCGATAAGAAGAGGAGGGCCTTGAAAAATGCATGGGTCATCAGGTGAAAGATCGCGGCAGTATAGGCCCCGACCCCGCAGGCCAAAAACATATAGCCCAACTGGCTGACGGTGGAATAGGCCAGCACTCGTTTAATATCGTTTTGGACCAGTCCAATGGTGGCTGCAAAGAGGGCGGTGATGCCTCCGATAATGCCCACGGTGGCTAAGGCCATCGGTGCCATGTCAAACAACACATGATTTCTGACCACCATATAGACGCCGGCTGTGACCATGGTGGCAGCATGGATCAGCGCGCTAACGGGGGTCGGGCCTTCCATCGCATCCGGCAACCAGGTATACAAGGGCAATTGTGCAGATTTGTCGATGGCGCCGACTAACAAACAGAGAGAGATGGCGGTGGCCATTTCAGTTGAAAGGGTCGAGGCCTTGGCCATGACCGCCGTATAATCGAGTGTGCCGAAATGGGAAAAGATCAGGAAGATAGCCAGCAGGAATCCGGCGTCGCCAATCCGATTGACGACAAACGCTTTTGTGGCTGCCTTGCCCGCTGACACTTTTTCATAGTAGTACCCGATCAACAGGTAGGAGCAGAGGCCCACCCCCTCCCATCCGATGAACAACACCACATAGTTGTTTCCCATGACGAGCAAGAGCATGGAAACCATGAAGAGATTCATATAGGTAAAGAACCGGGTAAATCCCTCTTCTCCATGCATATAGCCCACGGAATAGACGTGAATCAGAAAACCTACGCCGGTCACCACTAACAACATGATGACGGTCAGCGGATCGATGAGAAAGGCAAGATTGATGGAGAGAGTGCCCCCGAAAATCCAGGAGTACGCGATGACCTCGCGGGGTTCAGGATTTCCGAGAATCGAAATGAAAACTCCGAGCACGCACAGGAAGGATAGACCCACAGAACCGAAAGCCAGACGTCCCGCCACATCC
>Ga0111161_1100_pt1 | contig 12349 bp, 10 predicted proteins | sample DeeMarSeWOR28_12_FD_80264 | JGI IMG/M metagenome (GOLD analysis project Ga0111161, IMG submission 80264) | Nitrospira bacterium SG8_3
CCCGCCTCAGGGGGTAATGTTCATTGGTAACCCTAGGCCAGAATTAGCCAAAATCAAAAGTTTTGTCAATCTCCAGAGAATCAATGCCTTACTTAGCAAATGGCACACTAAACTGAAAAAGGGTTACCAGTGTCTCCAGTAACCCTTTGGTTTTGCATGGTGGGCGGTGCGGGATTTGAACCCGCGACTTCCACCGTGTGAGGATGGCACTCTCCCGCTGAGTTAACCGCCCATGACATCGAACAAAGTCATTGAATGGATTAAACAGAGTACTAGCCATACACCAGAAAGGGAAGGGTGTAAACAAAAAACTCAGGCCATCCCTACCATTTTTTTCATAGCCCGTATTTCATGGCTCTCGAGATGGCGGTAGTCGCCGATTTTCAGTTCGCCCAATTCAAGAGTCCCGAATCCTGTCCTGATGAGGTGGATGACCTTATATCCGACCGCATCAAGCATGCGCCTGAGCATTCTCGATCTTCCCATGGTAACGGTCATACGGATAATGCTCTTCTGTTCATCCTGCTGTATGGGTGTGACCTTGCAAGGGCCTGTAGGACCGTCATCAAGTCGGATGCCTCTTTTCAAACGATTCAAGGCCTGTTCAGTAATTTTGCCCTCCAAGGTTAGCTTGTACGTCCGGGGGACATGATAGCGTGGGTGGGTGAGGCGATGGGCCCATTCCCCGTCATTGGTCAGGAGTAATAATCCGAGGGTGTCAAAGTCTAGGCGTCCAACAGGGTAGACTCTCTCTTTGATATCTTTTAAAAGATCGGACACAATGGGCCTTTGCACAGGATCGCTCAGGGCGCATATATAGCCAAAGGGTTTGTTGAGCATCAAATAGATTCTCTCAAAAGGCTTTGGGATCTCTTGACCATCCACCTTGATGCTATCTATGCCCCATAGAGCACGGGTCCCTGGCTCCCTGATTACAAGTCCATTTAGACGAATACGACCTGCCTTGATCATTTGGTCCGCTTTTCGCCTAGATGCCAGACCAGCCAGCGATAAGATCCTGTTAATCCGCTGTTTTTGGGGGAGTCTCTTGTTCGGAGAGGTCCTCTCTGGACACATTTTGAAATGGTATTTCCTCTTGGTTAGATTGTGTTTCATCTTGCCCGCCGAGGGCCTTGAACTCCTTCAATTTTGGAAGTGACTCAAGGTCTTTAAGGTCAAACACCTCCAGAAATTTTTTTGTTGTGCCATAGATGAGGGGCCTTCCGGGCAAATTCTTGCGGCCCATGACCCTTACAAGGCCCTTTTCAAGCAAAGCCCTCAAAATCCCTCCCACATCCACCCCTCTTAGCCTTTCCACTTCTTGACGAAGAATGGGTTGTTTGTAGGCAATGATCGCCAAGGTTTCCATAGATGCATTGGATAGCCTGTTTGGTGAGCGTTGAAGCATTTTCATGATATAGGCCCCATACTCGGAACGACTCCTGAACTGATAGCCATTTGCCACCTCTTTAAGGGCAAAACTGCGCCCCATGGCCTCATATTCATATTGCAGGACTTTCAGGGCACTTTTTATTTCGGGTAGTTTGGCATCGGGAATGATGGAATGAATTTCTCTGGCGCTGAGCGGTTTCTCTGCGGCGTAGAGCATTGCTTCCACGATAAGTTTCAGTGATTTACTCATAAACATTATCCCCAGCTTAAACATGGAGTAATGGAGTGGTGGAGTATTGGTAATCAGACGTAAGAAGTCAACATTTTATTCATTCTAAGGGCAACACTCCGATACTCCATCACTCCAATACTCCATGTCAGGTTATTTGTCCTCATTATCTTCGAAAAGGGCCTTCAGTCGTATATCCTTGTCTGGGTCGGGCTGAAAGACTCTGATCATGCCAACATGGACCAATTCCAGCAAGGCCAAAAAGGTAACAATGAATTCGGAGATTGTCCTGTCCTTCGTGAAAAGGTCTCGAAAGAAGATGGATCCCTCATCTTTCAGGCGTTCAAGGATAAATGTCGTTTTCTCTCTCAGGGACCATTTCTCAAACTCTACCCTCAGTGGGACCCCTGGAAGCCTCTCTTCAAGGATCCTCTTAAAAGCATCCATGAGTTGGAAGAGATTGACATCCAGGAGTGGTTCTTCACCTTCCAACTGATCCGCGTAGTCAGGGGACAACCGACGGGTAAAGACGTCTCTGTCCAATAGCTCTCTTTCCAGTAGTTCTCCCGCCATCTCTTTCAAGCGCAGGTATTCCAGGAGTGGTCGAGTAATCTCCACGCGAGGATCTTCCTCTTCATCTTCTCCTAACTGGGGGAGTAGGAGCCTGGATTTAATGTGAAGGAGTGTCGAGGCCATAACCAAGAAATCACCTGCCACGTTTATGTTCAAGGCCTTCATCATGTCCAGGTACTCCAGATATTGATCTGCAATCGTTGCAATAGGGATATCAAAGATGTCCACCTCATTCTTGCGAATCAGGTGGAGGAGGAGGTCCAAGGGACCCTGAAAGATTTCAAGCTTAACTTCATAATCCGTAGTGATCGTCATTGGTTCTTTGTCATTAGTCATCTTTTGTTCTCATCACCGTGGGGTAGGGTGGAGTGCAATGGCCAGGAGCTCTTCTATGGCGTTCCCATGTGGCTTGCGAACATTTCCTTTACAAATCCGGCCTCTTCATCCTTTGTTCTGATCGAATTATTGAGTCTGGCCCTAAGCAGACTATCAAATATTTCTTTGTAAATAGGTCCTGGCTTCACGCCCATGCCCTTCAAATCCTTCCCACTGAGCATGACTTTCGTACTTTTCAGTTTTGTGAAATAGTTGGAGATCATACGCTTGATTTTTTCGTTGTTCACTTTTGCCATCACGTAAAGGAGGATTTCTGTATCATAACGAGAAAGCAATGTATAGAGTCCATATTTGTCGTCTGTTTTTAACCTGTAAAGTTTCTCCAGCAACCCGCCCAATTCTTCCCTCTCCCATATCATCCTTCGACTTTCCTGATCCACCATCTGTATCCCCTCTGCCAACCGGTGCAAGGCCTTTGTATCAAGGGCGGAAGTTAGCCCGTGCCAATAGACCTTCCACGGTTCGTAAATATCTTCCAGATAAAGCAGGTTGTACCAGGATAAGACCCCCCGGTTCTTGCTCTTTCAATAGCAGCTTCAGTTCCAGAAAGAGCCGTCTGCCGGAAAGGGCCTTGAAACAGTCGATCTTGACCGCATTCTTCATGAGGGCAAGGGTCAGCTTATCGATGCGAAAACCGAATCGCTGTTCAAACCGTATGGCCCTCAAGACCCGTGTGGGATCCTCCACAAAGCTGAGATTGTGAAGGACCCGAATGACCTTTTCTTTCAAGTCCTTCTGGCCACCAAAGTAATCCACCAAAGAGCCATATTCCCTTTTATTGAGTTTAATGGCCAGGGTGTTTATGGTGAAGTCGCGTCTAAAGAGGTCCATTCTGAGAGAGCTCATCTCCACGGTGGGCGGGGCTGCTGGTGACTCGTAGTATTCCATACGAGCCGTGGCCACATCCACTTTAAAGCCATCCGGAAAAATAATAACGGCAGTGCCAAATTTGCGGTGGCTCCTTATCCGTACGTCATAGTGCTCAGCGAACTCATGGGCAAACTTGATTCCTTCCCCTTCAATAACAACGTCCACATCCAGGTTTTCCTGTTTCAGAAACAGGTCCCTGACAAAGCCCCCCACCAGGTAAGCATTGTATCCCAGCATGTCAGCCACGTTCCCGAATTCTTTGAAAAGTCTCGTTATCCTCCTTGGGAGGCGTTCCTTCAGCATGGCGGCCATGTTTTTCTTTTTCTCAAAATGGGAGGCATGCTTAGAGACATAGAAAAAATCAGGTATGACGGGTCCTCCCACCAGAATATTCATGAGATCTGTCCTGGTGATTACTCCAACCACCTTATCATCCTCTACCACGGGGAGAATTCTCAGTTTGTTCTTAATGATGAGGTCTTGCACATCGGTGAGAGAAGCCTCAGGGCTCACAGTGGAAAATTCAATATTCATATATTCCTTCACCTTGATTGGACCCAGACCAAAGTAGGCGGCCTTCTCCACGATCTGCCTCGTAATGTATCCTTGCAGACGGTCCTTATGACCAATGACGACAAGGACATTGATATTGTATTTGGTCATCAAGGTGGCAGCCTCTTTTATGGTCTCATGGGGGCGGATATGAATGGCAGGAGAAGACATCATATCCTTGGCCTTCCGTTGAGGATTGATGCGATTTCTGAGCAAGGCCTGAAGGGACCTTTCCACCTGTATCAAGGTCTTGTTCTTGATGGTGGCAGAAGCCGCTTGAGGATGGCCACCTCCCCCGAATGCGAGGGCTATCTCGGCCACGTTCACATCCTCTACGCGGCTGCGGGCCACCAAATATATCTTATCCTCCATCTGCGCCAAGGCAAAAATCACATTCAAATTCTCCATTTCCATAAACTTATGGACCAGGACAGCAAAGTCTCCTATGTAATCTTCACTCATCACCTTGGAGATGACCACATCTATCCCGTTAATGACACGGGTCGTGGCCGATTTCGTGAGGTCGTTAAGTAACCACACCTGTTCGGCGGTGAGTTCCCTGGTGAGCATGTCCGCAATGAGATTGTGATTGGCCCCTTGTTGCGTGAGCCATGCGGCTGCGAAAAAATCTTCAGGTTTGGTGGAGGGGAAGGTAAATGAACCCGTATCCTCATGGATACCCAGGCACATAATGGTCGCCTCATCAGAAGAAATGGAGACACCTCTTTCCTTCAGGATCCCAGCAAGGATAGAAGTGGTGGAGCCCACTTGCTGAATCACTTCCTTGTCTCCTCGTATATCATCCTCAGAATCGGGGTGATGATCATAAATATGGATCTCCACATCCTCTTTGTCCAAAAGTTCGGCAAATTTTCCAATTCGGGTCCTCTGCCGGGTGTCAACGAGGATGAGCCTCTCGATCCTGCCAAAATCTATCTGTCTTATTTTGGCAAAATCAAAGATGTACGAGGTGGAATGGAGAAAAAAGTTCCTGAGATTTCTTTCCTGTGATCCTGAGAAAACGAGGGTTGCCTCGGGATAGAGTTTTTTGGCCGCAATCATGGAGGCGAGGGCATCGAAGTCGGCATTAATGTGCGTGGTTATGACCTCTTTACGGCTCACAAGAGATTCCCTCTTCTTCATTTCTGTATTGCCTTTATTCCTCGCCGTCATGGGCAAAACAAGGTCATGATTAGAGTATTAAATACGAACCCTAGGGAGCTTTACCAAGTATTTTGGCCTTTAGGACTCTCCCGCAATACTAGCACATTCGGCGGGGGAAGTATAACAGATGGGCGCTTGATCGATCGTCCTTGAGCTTATTCGGCATGGAGGCAAAAGTAAAAAAGCCGGGGACAGGAAATCTTCACCGGCTGTAGTTCTCAGAATGCGCGGGATGTGGGTTACAATCCCTTGACCTTTTCCTCAGTTTCCTGCCTCTTTTTGCAATCAATACACAAGGTGGTTACGGGGCGAGCCTTTAACCTCTCTGCGGAAATCTCTTCCCCGCATTCCTCACAGATCCCGTAGCTGCCACTCTCAATCCTGTCCAGGGCGTCTTTGATCTTTCCTATGAGTTTTCTCTCCCTGTCTCTTATTCTCAGGGTGAAATTCCTGTCTGATTCCAGCGATGCCCTGTCTGATGGGTCGGGCAGATTCTCCTTGTGGTCGGTCATACCGGTAACCGTCTTGTTTGCCTCACTCAAGAGTTCCTCAAGCCTTTCGTTGAGCAGTTCCCTAAAATATTTGAGTTTTTTCTTGGTTAACATGGCTCTACAAATTTCCCCCTACATACAGAAGTTTATAACCCACTATGAACGAAAAATCCAGGATTCATCAGGACGCTTATTTGGTCATTTTATGCCAAAAATTCTTTGCTTTCTTCGATTTCTTTGAACGCTCCGTCTCGGCAAATTCATTCAAGAGTTCTCTCTGCCTCTGGTTGAGTTTCTTAGGTATTTTCACGGCAATCTTTACAAAAAGATCTCCCCTTTTGTCTCTTCTAAGGGTTGGCATCCCCTCACCAGGTAGAGAAAGAATTTCATCGGGTTGGGTTCCGCTGGGTATTTTCAGCGCCTTTTCCCCATCATCTCCAATTACCGGGATTTTAATTGTGTCTCCTAATGCTGCCTGAACAAATGATATGGGAATTTCACAGAGGAGGTGATCACCTTCACGGGCAAAAAACTCGTGATTTTTCACCCGAATGACCACGAAGAGATCCCCCGGTGGCCCGCCGTATTCGCCGGGCTCTCCCTCCCCGCGAAGCCGCAGTTGAGATCCATTATCCACCCCTGGTGGGATTTTAACAGTGATTTCTCGCTTAACCTTCACTTTTCCGCCGCCTCTGCACGCTTCACAGGGATCCGTTATGATTCGCCCTTGACCCTGGCAGGCAGGACATGAGGTGCTTATCTGAAAGAATCCTTGGGACCTGACCACCTGCCCTCGACCTTGGCACGTGGTACAGATTTGAGGCTCACTACCAGGCGTTATGCCCGACCCATCACAATTTTCACAGGCTTCCCACTTATGAAAAGTGAGTGCCTCTTCTTTACCAGAAAAGGCCTCCTCCAAGGTGAGTTCCACATCATATCGAAGATCATGCCCGGCCCTAACCCTGCTCCTCCTTCGGGTCCCAAAGCCAAAAAAATCCTCAAAGATATCGCCAAAACTGGAAAAGATATCCTCGAAGCCAGTGAAACCCCTGAAGCCTGTCCCTTCTAAACCCTCGTGGCCGAACCGGTCATATATCCCTCTCTTTTCTCTGTCTCTGAGGACTTCATAGGCCTCAGCTGCCTCCTTAAACCGCTCTTCCGCCTCCTTGTCACCCGGGTTTTTATCAGGGTGATATTTCATGGCCAATTTTCGATAGGCCCTTTTGAGATCTTCTTCCCCAGCATCTTTGGAGACCCCAAGGACCTCATAATAATCCCTTTTTTGCATGCGCGGTTTTTCCTTCAGGCGTCCTACGGCTCGCCTTCTTACTCTTCTGGGGCCACCTCAGAGTTTTCTCCTTTTGGTTCACCCAAAAGTTCGTCCTCTTTATCCTGGAGGAGACTCTGCTGTGAAATAGCTTCCCCTTTGACCACATTTCCCGCGGCAATTTCTCTGAGAGAAATCACCACATCCCTATTTTTCGAGACAACCATGGGTTCGGCGCCTTTCCTCAGCTGCCTAACGCGTTTTGCCGCCATGTGAATCAGGGCAAAGCGGTTGTTCACTTTCTGCAAACAATCTTCCACTGTAATTCGTGCCATGTTATACTCCTAGGACCTTGCAAATTGGAATCAAAAAAGCTCAAAATCAAATAAACTTTACTTTGTAACATTCTTATTGTTAAATGTAAAGGCGATATCTAGGATGACAACCAGAAATTTATCTGGAGATACCTTTTCATGTTGGCCAAAGTCCTCAGCAGCGCAGTGATCGGAATAGAGGGCTATGTTGTGGAAGTGGAGGTGGATATTTCCCAGGGTCTTCCCTCCTTCTCCACCGTTGGTCTTCCGGAAGGGGCGGTTCGGGAAAGCAAAGACAGAGTTAAGACCTCCATAAAGAATTCCGGTTACCACTTCCCCTCTGACAGAATCACGGTAAATCTGGCCCCTGCAGATATAAAAAAGGAGGGCTCCGCATTCGATCTCCCCATGGCACTGGGTATATTGGCTGCCACGGGCCTGGTGTCAAAGGAATCATATGGTCAGCATCTCGTTTTGGGAGAACTCTCCCTTGATGGCCTTATCCGACCCATCAAGGGTGCGCTTCCCATGGCCATTACGGCAAAAGAGAAGGGCCTGGAAGGGGTATTCCTACCCAAGGAAAATGCGGCGGAAGCGGCCGTTGTGGAAGGCGTTCACATTTACCCTGTGGAGACCCTTTCACAGCTCATTGAGACGCTTTCGGGTGTGGTAAATAGAGAACCGTTCCAGGTGGATATTAGGAAGCTTTTCGGGGGATCAACAGATCATTTCGATTTTGCTGACGTTCGAGGCCAGGAAGATGTGAAAAGGGCCTTGGAGATCTCCGCTGCGGGGGGGCATAACCTGATTTTGATAGGACCACCGGGTGCAGGAAAGACCATGCTCGCCAGACGCCTGCATACCATTGTGCCAGAGTTGAGCTTCCAGGAGGCATTAGAGACCTCTAAGATCTACAGTGTCATGGGCATGATGCCCAAGGGGCACGGTCTCATAAGTACTCGGCCATTTCGATCTCCCCATCACACCATCTCTGATGCGGGCTTGATAGGAGGTGGCCAGAACCCCAAACCTGGGGAGGTAAGTCTTGCGCACAATGGCGTGCTTTTTCTGGATGAGCTGCCTGAGTTCAAGAAAAATGTTTTAGAGGTTCTCAGACAGCCGATGGAAGATGGCCACGTGACCATTTCTAGGGCCAGTTCAACGGTCACCTATCCAGCCAATTTTATGCTTGTTGCCGCCATGAATCCCTGCCCCTGTGGATTTTTTGGCGATCCCAAACGGGAGTGCCATTGCTCTGCGCTTCAGATTAGGAGGTATCGCTCAAAAATATCTGGACCGCTCATGGATAGGATAGACATTCATATGGAGGTGCCCCCGGTTCCGTTCAAGGACCTCTCCTCAAGAGAGAGTGGACAATCCTCACGGGAGATTTTAGGGAGGGTGAAGCGGGCCAGGAAGATTCAAAATGAACGCTTCAGAAAGATGAAAATTCACACCAATGCCCGTATGAGCAGTCGCCACATCAGACAGTTCTGTGCACTTGATGCAGAATCAAATGAGTTGATGGAAGAGGCGATGGACAAACTGGGCTTGAGCGCTCGAGCCCATTCCAGAATATTGAAGATATCGAGAACTATCGCCGATTTGGAAAGCACTCCCCGTATTAGGGCCCACCATGTGGCCGAGGCCATCCAGTACAGGACGCTTGATCGGAGAATCTTTAGATGAAGAGGTTTTTTCGTTTCATAATCTGGAGTAGCCTGGTCTTGGGCCTGTTTGCCGTGAGCATTGTGGCCGTCTTATGGTATATCTGGTCCAGTAATCTCCCCTACATAGGCTCACTGAGAGAATACAACCCACCCATAATAACGGAGGTCTTCAGCGATGGCGGTGAGGTGATCGGCCGATTCTGGGAAGAGAAGAGGATCGTGGTTCCCCTTGACCAAGTTCCAGACCACCTGATCAATGCTTTCATAGCGGCCGAAGATGCCCGTTTTTTCAAACATGAGGGCGTAGACATTCTGAGCATAGCCAGAGCGCTTATCAAAAACTTGATGGCAGGCAAAATAGAGCAGGGTGGAAGTACCATTACGCAGCAGGTCACCAGATCTTTACTCTTAAAGAATCCAAGGAAAACATATAAGCGAAAGGCGAGAGAGGCGTTGCTCTCACTACAAATAGAAAAGAACTTCTCAAAGGAGAGGATTCTTTTCCTCTATTTGAATCAGATCTATTTGGGACACGGGGCCTATGGGATTGAGGCGGCGGCTCGGACCTATTTTAACAAGAGCGCCACGGCACTGAATCTCTCAGAATCTGCCCTACTTGCAGGACTTCCCCAGGCGCCAAGTCGCTATAGCCCGATAACAAACTTCGAGCGGGCCAAGGCAAGACAGAAATATGTGTTGGAAAGGATGCTTGAAGAGGGCTATATAGAAGAAACAATAGAGGAAGAGGCCCTGAACGCTGAGCTTCAGATCGAGGAGAGGGACGAGAGTTCCTTTTCCAAGGCGCCCTATTTTGCGGAGCATGTGCGAAGATATCTGGAGAAGAAGTATGGGCGAGAGCTCTTGTACAGGGGAGGACTCAAAGTCCATACGACCTTGAACCTTGAAATGCAACGTGCCGCTCAAGCGGCTCTGGACAAGGGGTTGAGAGAACTGGATAAGAGAGAGGGATATCGTGGGCCTCTTCGTCATCTTTCCTCAGAGGAGATGGAAGCATTTAGGGAAGAGACGGCGAGAACTCTGGAGCAGGATCTCTTTGAGAGGGATTCCATCTTTGAAGGTCTTGTGGAAAAGGTGGATGACCAAAAAGGAGAAGTCATCATCAGCCACGGCAAAAAGCGTGGGCTTCTCCCCCTCTCTGAGATGAAATGGGCCAGGATCCCGAATCCTGAAGTGCCCTATTATGCAAAAAGTCTTAAATTTCCCAGCAAGGCGCTCAAAACAGGGGATGTGGTCCTCGTCCGGATAAAGGAAAAAGGAATGCCACCCTTTGACTGGATTCTTTCTCTGGAACAGGAGCCGGAGATTCAGGGGGCCCTTCTCAGTATGGAGGCGCAGAGCGCCAGAGTCAGAGCGATGGTAGGCGGTCGGGACTTTGACCTCAGCCAGTTTAACCGTGCCATACAGTCAAGACGTCAGCCAGGTTCGGCGTTCAAACCCATCATTTACGCCGCAGCCCTTGATCGGGGAATGAACCCCGCGACCGTGATTATTGATGCGCCCTATATCTCCAAGGGGAGTCCGGAGGAAGAGATATGGCGCCCCAAGAACTATAAAAAGAAGTTTTTTGGCCCAACCTTGTTCAGAACCGCCCTTATCAAGTCCAGAAACGTGATTACTGTTAAGATATTGAGGGAGATTGGGGTCTTCCATGCCATACAGTATGCGGAGCGCGTGGGCATTGAATCTGAATTGAGCCCCGACCTCTCACTGGCCCTTGGATCGTCAGGGATCTCTTTGTATGAACTTACTCGGGCCTACTTGGTCTTTGCCAATGGGGGCATGTTGGCTGAGCCCTTTTTCATTAATAGAATCGTGGACAGAAGTGGGCAGGTCATAGAAGAGAATCAGCCTTCCTTTAGGGAGGCTGTCTCCAAAGAGACGGCCCATGTTATGACGGACCTGTTAAGAGCGGTCATCCAGGAGGGGACAGGCTGGAGGATAAAGGCCTTAAAAAGGCCAGCGGCCGGGAAAACGGGGACCACAAACGAACTGAGGGATGCATGGTTCATAGGCTTTACGCCTAGCTTGGTCACAGGCACATGGGTAGGCTATGATGAGCGTAAACCCATGGGTAAAGGGGAGACGGGTTCCAGGGCCGCGAGCCCCATATGGCTCTACTTCATGTCCCAGGTTTTGAGGGACCAACCCGTGGAGGATTTTCCCGTCCCAGAGGGGGTGGTCTTTGCTAAGATAGATTCAAAGACGGGTCTGTTGGCTAGCCCCCACTCGGAGAAAACAGTCTTCCAGGCCTTCAAAGAGGGTACGGAACCAACAGAGTACACACCCAGACCTCGAGCGGCCAAAACCGGTCAGTTCTCCCAGTTTGATATGGATCATGCTCAATAGGAGTGCCTGAAGTGAGCTAAAATGCCTAAAGTGTCTAAAGTTCCTGTGACCCGCTAAGGCGGCAGATCAGCAAAACTCCCCCTCCAGGTTTACCCTCTACCAGAACATAACAATCAAAGGTATCCTCGTCATGGTATAGGGAAAAGTGCCATTGGGGCTCATATTTCATCGATAAAAACCTATGTTCAGGAAGACGCTTGAGTTTTCGGCGGGAAGAATTGCAGCAGGAATTAGCCCCAGAATGTCTCACTTTAGGCACTTCAGTTCACTTTAGACACTTTAGGCACTTCTTCTTGATAGATGGGGAGGCGTACCACTAAGGTGGTGGTGTCACTGCCGACTCTCACCTCTATGTTTCCTTTCAGCAGCCGAACAATTCTGTGGGTAATATAGAGGCCACGCCCCCGACCTTCCCCCTCCAATAGTCTGAGACGTTCTTCTTCAGATATGAGACCCGTGTTGCTTATCTCCGCACAGGCCCAGTTCTGGTGCGTGTAGGTACGAATAGAGAGGATTCCTCCATGGATGGGAATGGCATTGGTGGCGTTGTTTAGCAGATTGTCTAGGATCCTTTCCAAATGGATCGGATAACAGTAGACAAAAAGGGGATCATGGAAGGGCCCCTCCTTGAGACTGACATTCTGCTTGAGTTGCTCCTTGATGGCCTCCCTGTTGATATCAAATCGATTTCTAAGGACCTCTGTGAGGTTGACCACCTGCCCTTTGCCCACCTGGTAGAGGCTCAAGGCCATTTCCTGCAACCGGCTTGTCTCTTCAAGAAGGATCTGCACATATTTCTTGATCTTGGAATCCTCATCTTTCAGCCCTTCTTTTTCGATGAGCTGTTTGAGGCGGCGAGCAAAACCGGCTGTCGCAATGGCCGGGTTCTTGAAGTCATGAAGTATATCGTCAAGACGCTCCATCCTCTGGGCTTTCATGAGCTCTCTGCCCAAAAACAGCAATATCTCAATCTCTTCTTCGGAGTAGCGCTGCCTTTGGTCCAAGGCATCGAAAGTCATGAAGTGGGTGATTTCTTCACCCACGTTCAGGGGGACATAGAG
>Ga0111161_1116_pt1 | contig 12296 bp, 12 predicted proteins | sample DeeMarSeWOR28_12_FD_80264 | JGI IMG/M metagenome (GOLD analysis project Ga0111161, IMG submission 80264) | Nitrospira bacterium SG8_3
ACCTGGTCATCAAGGGCAAAGCGAAAAAACCGTGCTATCTCTGGATCCACAACGGTGAAATAGAGATACGAGATGCCGACAACCTGTGGGGGAAGTCTGTTACGGAAACGCAATGGGCCATCAGGGAAGAATTGGGAGATGAGGACATCAAGAGTTTGGTGATCGGCCCGGCCGGTGAGAACCTGGTCAGATTCGCCAATGTGATGACAGGGATCAAGAACGCTGGGGGTAGAACGGGCATGGGTTGCGTGATGGGGTCCAAAAACCTCAAGGCCATAGCTGCCAGAGGAACAATGGACATAAAGATTGCCCATCCTGTGGAGGCCCTTGAGTACAACAAGCGATTCATTGATCAAATTACAAGCTCCAAAGTAAATCAGACCATGGGTACCCTCGGGACACCTTTCATCTGGGGAGCGACCAATACCTGGGGCGGTGTAAGGACCAGGAATTTCCAGCACAACCAGTGCGAATATGCGGATGACATCGAACCGGAGAGGCTGGATGAGATCGCTACGGAAACCATGGGAGAGCATCACATGACCGGGTGCTTCGCTTGTCAGGTGCACTGCCGTGCCCAGTATAAGATTCCGTCTGGCCCCTTTGCAGGGACATATGATGAAGGCCCCGAGTACACCACACAATGCGCATTTGGTGCACAACCGGACACCAAGAATGCCGTTACCGTACTGACTGGGAATCATCTGGTCAATCAGTACGGCATGGATTGCCTGGAAACGGGAAGTCTTATCTCCTGGGCCATGGAGCTCTATGAAAAGGGAATCCTCACCAGCAAAGAGACTGACGGCATTGATCTGAGGTTTGGAAATGATGAAGCCCTCCTGGAGATGATCCAACGCATTACCTATAGGAAGGGCTTTCTCGGAGATACACTGGCCGATGGAGGAATCCTGGCCGCCGAAAAAATTGGCAAGGACTCCTTTGAATACCTCGTTCAGGTCAAGGGGATGAACAACCTGAACTCGGACGAGCGGGCAACGCCCGGATTGGCACTCAACGTGGCCACGGCCTCAAGGGGTTCAGATCATTTAAGGAGCCGCCCCGCCATAGACCTCTACCATTTGCCTGAAGAAGTGCTGAGGAAGATATACAGCAATCCTGTGCCCTATGATGGGCCGTTGAGCTCGGAGCATACCGATTATGAGGGAAAGCCTTGGCAGGTCTTTTGGCAAGAGACGTGTTTCATGGGCGTGGACTCTCTTGGAATTTGCAAGTATCACACCACCTTTCTCGGGCCAACCCTTCCCAATTTTGAAGATTGGTCCAAGGTACTCTATTACAACACGGGACTGGAATTGACGCCTCTAGAGATCTGGACCATTGCTGAGAGGTCTAGCAATATGGAGAGACTCTTCAATCTCAGGGAAGGATTGGTAAGGGATGACTTGATAAAGGGTGACATGCTTTGTCACCGCTATTTTGATGAACCCTGCACACGCGGAGCGCCTGATGTGATTGGAATGACCATAGATCGAGAAAAGTTCATCAAGATGATTGATGAATTCTATGAACACCACGGCTGGGACAAAAACGGTGTTCCTCTTCCCAAGACGCTGAAGAGACTTGACATAGACAAAGAGCCATCCCATCTGCTCTAATGACTGGAAAGGAGAAGATCCATGGAGAAAATGCTGATGATAGACTACCAAAAGTGCACTGGCTGCCGACTCTGCGAGCTGGTCTGCTCAGTCATGCATGACGGTGTTTCAAACCCTGCCAGAAGTCGTATAAAGATCATGAAGTGGGAATCAGAGGGATTGTATATCCCCATGTCCTGTCAGCAATGTGAGGATGCGCCATGCATGAATGTGTGCCCGGTGAAGGCCATTTCTCGCGATGAGGACTTTGGCTTCTTGACCGTTGATTATGATGTGTGCATCGGTTGCCGCACTTGTGTGGCTGTCTGTCCCTTTGGCGCCATGAACTATAATGATACGGACAAGAAGGTATTCAAATGCGACCTCTGCGGCGGCCAGCCCCAGTGTGTGCGGTTTTGCGATGTAAAAGCGGTGGATTATGTGGAGGCGGGAAGACTAACGCAACACAAGAAAAAAGATGCGGCACGGCGCTTATCCGCCGCACAGAGGGAGGCCGCAGCCTTACAGGCTGCCCTGTGATTTCCATTTTGGCCTTCCATGATCTTGAGGGTTTTGTCTAGAATGTCAAAAAGAGGTTTATGGCCGTGGCCATAAACCTCTTTTCTCAATCCCAGCGCGTCTATGCTTACCCACCAGCCAGCATGAGAATAAGTTGGATCTCGTCCCCATCCTTAACGGACTTGGCCAGTTCTTCCGGGTAAGCACTTTCGTTGTTCACGTAGACTTCTACCACATTGAGTAGTTTACCCTTTTTATCAAACAGGCCTTCTTTCATGCCTGGATACTGCTGCACCAAGTGCTCGAGGCAATCGCCCACCGTCCCACCCTCAACCTCCACCACCTCTAAGCCATCGGTATAGGTACGATGGGTCTTATGGATATTCACCTTTACACCCACATTCTACTCCTTCCTGGTCAAATGCCCGCAGTGCGCACACTGCGGTTTCTTCTTGATCTTAAATTCTCTGAACTCTAATTTCAACCCTAAGTTTGCCTGGTTTTCCTATGGCTAAAAGGTAATTCTCGGTATAACATCGACAAGAGCCCTGTCACATGGCAACAGAACGACCCAAATGAAGAAAGACGTTGAAGACTTAGTGTCGAGTCCCAAAAGTTCTCTGCATAAATAAGCCCTGCGTAAGAGGTCATTGCGAGCGAAGCGAAGCAATCTCATTTTGTGAAAGCCTCCCTTTTTCGCCAGCTTGCAAGAGATTGCTTCGTCGCCTGCGGCCTGCCCGCCATCGCGAGCCTATGCTCGCTCAGGCGAGGCGGGCGGGCTCCTCGCAATGACTTTTATTCTTTAAGTTATTTTAGGGAAGCGACACTAGCAGATATGTCTTGATAATTAGACACAATATGTCACATTCCGAAGCCCAGATAAAGCCTGGAAAAAGAATGGCCATTATCGCCAGCTACTTCACAGGGGAGACCTATGGACTCCTTGGACCTCAGATGGCTGCTACCATTATCCAAAAAAAGATGCCCTATGACTGTATTGTCGTAACAGTCGCCCGTGAAGATGACAAAACCACCCTCAAAAAAGCCTTGGCTGAGTATTTCGGGGCAGAAAGGCCCATCATTGGTTTCTCCTTGTTGAGCGGCCGCCCAGACCTCTTCGCCCTCGCTCAGGAACTCAAGGATGAAGGGGCCCTCACCATCTTAGCTGGCCCTCAGGCGGATGTGGACTACCTGGGGGAGCCTAATTGGCAGATCCATCCTCATCGGTTTCAAGGGCTTTCTAAAAATTTTTCCTTCTCCCTTCCAGGACCTGCAGAGCAGGCTATCCACCTCCTGCAAAATCTGGGTGGAGATGGCTGGAAGGGGAGCCCCGGACTCCTATGTCTTCGAGAGAATGGTGAAATGATTCAAAATCCCAAAAAGGGATGGGAAGAGAAGTTCTTGGGTGAGATGAGATGGAATAATATCTACAAAATAATAGAAAAAGGTCTCGTCCCCCTGAAGATCCGCACCGGCCAAGTATTGCAGCAGATAGGATGTCCCTATGCGGCCCAAGAGCGGTCTGTTGAGATAGACGACCCCGACTCCTTGGGGTACGGGGCAAAAAAGGTCATGCTCCCTTTCAGAGGATGTGCCTTCTGCGATGTGGCCGTTGATAAGGGATTTTACGGTGCATTGCGGATGGAGACAGTTGTTGGCCAGATCCGCTGTCTACCAGAAAGGGGGGATGGCAGGAAAATCCCTTTTGAATTGATCAATGAGAATCCTCTACCAAGTCTGCCACGCTTATTGAGAGCCCTCAGAGAAGCAGAAATCAGTGCATCCCAGATAAACCTTATTATGCGGGCAGACTGGTTTCTAAAGGGGGAGAAACATTTGCGCCAGGCCCTCAAGTTGGCCAGGGACATGGGGGTGCGTATCCTTTTGGCATCGGTGGGCTTTGAGTCTTTCGATGATCGGATATTGGGCAATTTAAACAAAGGCCTTAGTGTGGAAACAAACCTGCGTACCATTCGCCTGATGAGGGAACTCAAAGAGGCATTTCCTTTGCAATGGGGATACTCCAGACAAGAGGGGGCCATCCATGGATTCATCCATCCCACGCCATGGGATACCCAAGAGACCTCTGCCAAAATCCAAAAAAACATAGACCAGCATGGACTCGCTGTTGATATCCTCCCTCATCATAGCACCCCTCTTATCATCCATCACGCCTCAAGGTTAGGGGATTGGATCCGGGAAATTGAACGGAGGGATGGGGTCCAGTTCAGCCGACATGGTTCGATCATCGAGTGGTGGAGGGTTGGGGACAGGTTCACGCTCTGACACCCCCTGTTGTCTCATCCTTTTTGAGTCCTCCCAAAACGTTTGCAGGAATACCTCTGTTTGCCCCATGCACTTTTCCGTCTCCTCTTTCAGCACACCCACAAACCACCCGCCACAACTCTAAAGACCATAGATTCCATAATCTGGACGGCCAAGACGATTATTATTTTTGAATGTTCGCTATACCGAACGCTCCAAGATAAATCAAAGGTTCCCCTTCTGGCTGGTTTTTTCGCGAATAAATACTATAAACTTTTGCATTTTCAATATATTATATTATTTTTAAAAAAAATGATCAGAATATACTTGACAAACCATTTTTGAACGCTATAATAATTTACTAATGTTTGTTCTGAATGCTGAACAAACAACAGGGCAACCCCCATAAACTGAGAAAGGATTGACCCATGAGCGCAAAAACGCTTTCCGTGGATCCTGCCAAGTGCAATGGCTGCAAAGACTGTGAGCTCGCCTGCGTCAAAAAACACAAGGGTGTTAGCAAGCCGACGCGAAGTCGTATACGCATCATTCAAGGGGATACTCAGGACGGATTCTATCTCCCCATGACATGCCAGCAATGTGAGAATCCGCCCTGCTTAGCGGCATGCCCAAATAATGCCATATCTCGAGACAATGCCTTGAACAGGGTGATGATTCGGGACGAACTATGCATCGGATGCCAGATGTGCGTTTCTGCGTGTCCGTTTGGAGCCATGGCATTTGATGCCGATTTGGGACTCGCCTTTAAGTGTGACCTTTGTGACGGAAATCCCGAGTGTGTCCGTGTCTGTGAACCGAAGGCCCTAGAATACGTGGAAGGGCACAAGCTTCATTATCCCCGTATCCGCGGCTCGGCAGAGAGGCACTATCAGGTTATGCGCCACATGGTGAGTTAGTCACTAAAACCCCATTCTCGCTGGCTCGTAATCTGAGCATTGGAATGAGAAAGTCTGAGAAATATCGAGGAGACCAAGCCATGTCCTTCTTTAGAGTAAACAACAAATGCAACGGCTGCTTAGCCTGTGTTCAGAACTGCCCTGCGAACGCCTTAAAGGCTGCGGACCAAGGAGAAGAAAGGACGCTCCTGCATAACATGACCCTTTGCGCCCGATGCGGCAATTGCTGGCGAATCTGTCCCCAGAAAGCCATAGAATTCAGCCACCTATTAGATGGTGGCTGGGATGAAGTGGCCAGCATGAAGCTGGTACGCTGTATGATTTGCAGTGAGCCTCTCTATACCTTAGATTTCAAAGAAACAGTGGCTGAAAGGGTTGCTCATAACCTCGAGCCGCTGTGTCCCCATCATCGTCAGGCCCTTTCCCTCACGGCATGGAAACATCTTGCCCCCGCCTTAAGTGAAGCAAAGGGAGTCCAAAAATGATCGTAGGGAAGCGCAAACCGATTGAGGATATTGTCAATGCCATAACGGGCTTTCGGAAAGTCCTGATACTGGGCTGCGGGACCTGTGTAACCGTCTGCCTTACTGGCGGGGATAGGGAGGCCAGGGCCTTGGCCCGGGATCTTGCCAATGGCGAATATTTTGAGGGAAATACTCCAAATTTTCACGTGGATACGATCGAGAGGCAGTGCGAGTGGGATCTGGTGGAGACCCATCTCCATTTACCCCCGGATACCGATGCCATACTGTCTCTGGCATGCGGAGCCGGAGTGCAGACCTTGGCCGATGTTTTCGGTCAGTTGCCTGTGATACCCGCCCTAAATACGACTTTTCTTGGTGCCCTTGACGAGCCGGGCGTGTGGCGCGAAAAGTGCCAAGGATGCGGGGATTGTATCGTGGCCGAAACGGGCGGCATATGCCCGGTCTCACGGTGCGCCAAACGGCTCTTTAACGGTCCTTGCGGCGGCTCAGTTGAGGGTAAATGCGAAATAAAGGGGGACGTGGACTGTGCCTGGCATCTCATAATCAATCGTCTCAAGGCACTGGGAAGGATGGACGACTATGAAAAGATCCATCCCCCAAAGGACTGGTCTCCTGAGAGGGGAGCAGGGCCCCGAAAATTGGAGAGCGCTGCGCAGCCCGAGTTGCCCTGAATGGACCCGCCAGACTTATCTTGATCTTTCCACCCTTTTTTATAAACTACACACAAAGAAAGAGGCCGATGCCCTGTAAAGACGCGGCCATTTCTCTTCAGAAGATCCTTTCTTCTCTCCCTTCCATCAGCTAGGATCGCTCAAGGCCACGAAAAATCTTACACGGATAGATCCTTTGGGAGGGATAGTGTCCCCCCAGATGGGTTCCAATGATGCGGCATTAATTAAATTATATAAATTATATTTAACTAATATAAAAGTTATTGACAAATATATTTATATTATATAATATTATATAAAATTTAATCTAAAAGATACCCAATTTGAAGAATCCCTGGGCAACAAACCCGGCGGGACATAGGAGGTGTAAACTTGGCAATTACAATCGAAAGGCGCAAACACACCAGAGGTGAAATCAGATGGCCTGTTACCGTGTCGGCCGATCACGGTAACATAGAAGGGGAAACAATAAATATATCCGTGGATGGCCTATCCATACGCTGTGATGAACCCTTGATGATTAATGAGGTTTTTCGCATTGCCATCCTGCCCCCAGACCGCCAGGCCATAGGGGTTAGCGGCAAGGTAATTTGGTCTGATCTTTATGGCATTGATCCCAATGACACAGCTGTCGGTTTGGGCCTCTGTTTTGTGAGAATTTCTGATGAGGATCGCAAGGTTTTTGAGGATGTGGTCGCCGCCCTCGACGCGAACAATGAAATGATAGAGGAAAACCGTTCAAAAGCAGTGCTGCAGTGAAGGTCTCTGTAGCCCTGCCGTAGCATCCTCCTGCCAGGGCGTTTCCTCCTTTCATTCCTTTCTTGCTTAGCGCTTCAAGACAACACTCCCTACCACACCCGCCTCTGAAAGGGATTCCCTCATTTCTTTACAGTATCCGATATATCCTCTGGAATGGGCGAGAGTTTTCCATCCGCTGTTCGATAGGGAACAGCCCTTAAAAACATCCCAGCCTCGCCCGTTTCAGCAATTCGCCAAAGTCGTCCGGTAACCGTATCAAGCATGAACTGGTCTTTGCTGGAATCGGATATCTGACCAAAAACGAACCGCCAGTGAAATCAGTGTCAATGCCATTGCAAACTGCCTTTTGTTTCGCCCCATATTTATCCTCCCATCTAAGATTCTTGCCTTCCTTAGCATGGCACAACACAGAAGCGTGTCAAGGCATTTATTTGGATGATAGATACCTGGCGTATACGGAAGCTTTAGGAGACTTGGCGCTCCGTGAAAGGGCCACATTCGAGATGCTGGGAAAGTTGCTACGTGGCAAAATGATGCTTCGAGAAAAACAGAACAGGCTCTATTTGCCTTGGAGGCAATAGACCTCTATTAGGATTAGATTCTAACATAACTCAGCCCAATTCATTGAAATAGGTCGACCTTATGTCTCTGGTCGGATCAACCCTTGGCTCAGATACACAGACGTCCCCGTCGTCTAGATGCTCTTCAGTCATCACTTTGATCCCTGCAACCCCGGGAACCCTTTTCACAACCTCACCCATCCTCTTGACCAGTTCTGATTCCTCGGCTATTGGGGCGTCTACCTTCAAGGAAACAAATCCATTGCTGATGCATACTTCCACGCCTGGTTTTACATCTGCAAGAAATGTCCTGACCTGAGCAGCGAGTGCTAGGTCTTCTATAATCTTTATTAGTTCTTGCGTTGTATGAAACTGATCCAACTCTGCCATCTGGCAAATGGTGTTCACAGCGTCCTGCACCGTAAGCTTCTGGATATGCAGGACAACATCATAGAGACTGGGATCTGATGGGTCGTATCCATAAAGCCTCTGGCTCCATTTTCTCCGCTGTTGATCAACTTTTCTTATGAGACGCAAGGCCTCTTTTCTTGAAACGTTGTATCGGTCCATCACATCTTCCACACGATCGGCCAACCCTAAAATAATCCGGACCTTTAGCACCTGTGGAATATCCTTCACAAAGAAATTACAGGCAAAGCCATGATAGACCACGTTGTCTCTCTTCAGATGATTTAGGAGTGCCGCCTGAATGTAAGCGATGTACCTCTCTTTTCCGTGGGTAAAACGATCTAGAAACGAGGGAGCATTCTCAATCGCTTGAGTGAGCTTTATCTCGGGGATGTTGAAATCTTCTGATGCCGTCAGCAAGACTTCTCGAGAGATGCAATCATATCCCAATCTCCGGGCGGTCCTCTCGGCAATCTCCCTACCGCTTTGATATGAACCTCTTGAGATCGTGATAATTCCCATCTTCCACCTCCTTATCATCTGCGAGTGGCTACGATGTTTCTTGTCTACGAATTCCCCTCAATACGAGATAATTCGAAATATAGATTAGCCACACGTGAGCGAAGAAGTGCCCCAGACTCAGAGGGAAGGAATTTCTTAGATTCGCGGGCTTCCGGTTCTGCTTTTGACAATGCACTGCAGAGGGTGAAACCTGGCTGTAGAGTTGATCATGGGATCTTTTAAATGAGCAGTGTTCATTTATTATTGAATTCCAGGGAATTGTCAAGTGATATCTCACTAAAAGGGCATTTGACGGTATGACTAAAGACTTGATAATGTCATGATTACACTTTACAAGAATCATGGGTAACATACAATTTCATCTGACCATATGACCCCTGATACTAACACAAAGGAGGATTTCTTATGAGTGTACTTGTCGATTTATCCATCTTTCCGCTGGACAAGGGAGACAGCTTGAGCGCCCATGTGGCAAGGGCTTTAAAGATTATTAGAGATAGTGGCTTACCCTATCAAATTGGACCCATGGGAACAAGCCTGGAGGGTGAGTGGGACGAAGTCATGGGTGTGGTGAATAATTGCTTTCAAGAACTGAAGAAAGACTGCGACCGGGTCTACGTGGCCCTTAAGATGGATTACAGAAAGGGGCCTTCTGGGCGCATTGAGAGCAAGGTGAAGTCTGTGCAAGAAAAATTGTAGACGGAAGGGAGAGCATCACATTGGAGAACCAATGGGACATAAGCTCGGAGTTGGGTACCGGAATCCCACCTAATAGTCTTATATGCCCCTTGGATGGGGCTGAAATGGTATTGGTGCCCCAGGGTCCTTTCTTGATGGGGATAACAGAGGAAGAACTTAGGCACATATTTGTTTTGGATCAGAGACAGAACCCTGTGTTCGCCACAGAGATTCCTGCTCGCACGGTACACGTTAAGGGCTTCTACATAGACAGATATCCGGTGACCAACTTTCAGTACGGAAAATTCGTTGAAGAAACCGGGCATCGAGAACCCGGACTGTGGCATCACCCGTCGTGGGGACAGCCTATGCAGCCTGTTGTGTTTGTGGGCTGGGCGGATGCAAGGGCCTATGCCAAGTGGGCGGGCAAATCCCTTCCCACAGAGGCCCAATGGGAGAAGGCTGGGCGGGGAACTGACAGTCGTCTGTGGGCGTGGGGCCACGAATTCCTCCCGGACAGATGCAATTCCAGAGAATATGGTCTTGAGCGCACCTCTGAAATCGGCATCTTCGATAAAGGGATGAGCCCATTTGGGTGCTACGACATGTGCGGCAATGTCTGGGAAATGTGTGAGGGGAAATGGCTAGTTGAGCATCCGCCCATGCGAGGAGGATGCTTCTTAGGCTCTGCCACTTTCGTGAGGGTCACTTGTCGGTGGACGCCAGAGGATCCTGACAATGGCGCCCATTGGCTTGGGTTCCGCTGCGTCAAAGAGATCCCCACTTGAAATCAAAGAATCCAGCTTGTCCCGCCGTAGCCTATAGCCGCTACCTAGCCGCCCGGGGAGCTAGGGTGGCGAAGGCGGATACTCCCATACCCCAAAACTCCATTCCTTACATGCGGGTGCCGAACTTGACTTACAACCGGTTTTCCCCTATACTTTTAACTAATTACGGCCTTACCTTTGATGTCCTGATCTCATTCCTTGTATAAGACTGCATTCCTGGGGTCTTGTATTTGATAATGGCTGAAGGCATATTTTTTTTGCTTGCCCGCAGGGGGACTGCTTATTTGGCTTCTGACGCACAATCCAAAACCCAATTCTTCCAGATCTCTCGCCTAGACAGTATTAAGACCAAAATAATTGTTTTTGCTCTTCTGGCCACCGTTATACCCACAGTGATTATGGGTTGGGTCTCCTACGTCCAGAACAGGAACTTCTTGAGCGATAACATCAAACAGGAACTGAGAGTTGTCACCGCCCAAACTTCCAGAGAAGTGGCCCTGTGGCTCCAAAGAAAGCTCAACGATGCACGCACGTACACCGTTTCAGACACGGTCTTAAAATATCGTGAGAAGGTTTTCAGCGCGGACACGCCTCACATTGAAAAGGTGGATGCCCAGCGTCGGATAAGAGACTACTTCAGATCTTTGCTGGGAAAATTCGAGGAGTATGAAGAACTCATACTCCTGGATTTAAGCGGAAAAACATTGGCCACGAGTGCAAAAAAGGCAATTCCCTTGAAAATGCCAGAAAAGTGGCTGGAGACGGCGCGATCTGACGAACCTATCGTGGGAAAACCCTATCTTGATCAGTCCTCACAGGTCCCGGTCCTGGTCATCGCCACGCCCATATTAGCTGGTCGGAACCGCATACTGGGTGTTCTGGCGATTAAACTGAACTTCAAAGCCATGGGCCTGATGCTAGAAAGCTACGCTCGTGGAGGAGCGGTTGACCTGCAACTTATCACAAAGGAGGGCATTTTGCTTGTCAGTTCTCTGCCCATCCCCATGAAGACCCTCAGAAAGATCATGATAGACAAGAATCTGGACAGGCTCTTTTCCGAAGAGGGAGTCCCCCTGAAATATATTGGTTACCAGGGTAAGGCGGTGGTGGGTACGCTCAATCAAGTAAAGGACTTGGATTGGGGCGTGGTGGCCGAAAAAGACAGGCAGCAGGCATATGCGGAAATTATTCGGCTCCGAAATCTGACCCTGGGACTGTTTGCGGGAGTGCTGCTTCTTATTGGACTTTGCGCGTATCTCCTTGGTCTAAGCATCGTGCGACCTCTGGCCAGGTTGACGAAGGGGGCCGATAAAGTGTCTGCGGGCGATCTGGAGGTGGATCTCCCCGTTCTCAGTCGCAGTGAGGTAGGTTACCTGACCCAGGTGTTTAACCAAATGGTGGCGCGCCTCCGCAAGGGACGAGAACAACTGGCCGCTGCAAACGAGGCCTTAACGGACAAGAACAAGGAATTAGAAATCCTGTCCATAACGGACAGCTTGACAGGGCTTTATAACCGAAAGCATCTTATGGAGTCGTTGAGTGGAGAGATAGGTCGCGCCAGCCGATATGAGCACCCCTTCGCCCTGTTGATTATTGATATTGATCACTTCAAGAAGTTTAACGACACCTATGGTCACCTGGCTGGAGATGAAGTACTCCGTAAAATGGGCAACCTGTTCCAGAAATCAATCCGCAGCTGTGACTATGCAGCGCGCTATGGTGGAGAGGAATTCATAATCGTCATGCCGGAAATCGGGCAGGATGAAGGTGTGAAGGCGGCAGAGCGCATCAGGGGCAGCTTGGCCAGAGAGAAAATCGACGCCAATGGGCATTCAGTGACAGTTACCATAAGTGTGGGCGTCGCTTCATTCCCGGAACACGGAGAGGACGCTCAGGGCATCATAAGCAAGGCTGATGCGGCCCTTTATCAGGCCAAGAGGCGGGGTCGTGACCGCGTGGTCCTTGCCAGCAGCGGCCGAAAAAAGAAGAGGAAGAAGGCCGCGCAATGACGTGAGAAGAGATTTACGCGCTGAGCTTTGACCTCCTTCACCGCGCCCCTACCAAAGTCTGAAAGATCCACCCGTAGATTCCTTGCTCAGAATGAACCCGAACCCACTCTCCTTTAT
>Ga0111161_1061_pt1 | contig 12236 bp, 17 predicted proteins | sample DeeMarSeWOR28_12_FD_80264 | JGI IMG/M metagenome (GOLD analysis project Ga0111161, IMG submission 80264) | Nitrospira bacterium SG8_3
AAGTGTGGTGGGGTCATAGGAGGCAAGTATGGCGCAGCCAGATTGCTCGGCATCCCTCGATCGACTCTTCAGTACAGAATCAAGAAGCTAGGTATAGAGCAGAGTTCTGAAAGGGGTTTATGGGCCAATCCCCCCCTCCCTCCCTAAAACAAGAAGAATAAAAGAACATTTGACTGCCCAATATTCGGCACCTAAAAAAGAGGACGCCTCCCACAAGTTTTCCTGATGACGTGATTGTCCGCCGGTTTTCCGAAATTATTTGAGTGCAATGCTTAGAGCCATTGTTGACATCAAGATTGAGTATGTTTTAAAAGAGACTATTTTTAGATAAATAAACCTAATCTTATTTTATATAAAATTTAATAGCACAATGTAAAATTGTTATAATGGGGTCAATGCAAAGAGGAAAATATGTTCGAAACACTCATCCAACCAGCGAGTTACGAAGAATGTTCGCAGGCCATTGGCCGGGCATTTGAGGTCTTCCCCTTAGATGTTCGTGGCAAGAAAGTTCTGATAAAGCCCAATGTGCTGAGGGGTAGTAAACCGGAGGAGGGAATCACCACACATCCGGCGGTGATGAAGGCGGTTGTAGATCGAGTTGAACAAATGCGCCCTGCCTCCATTGTGGTGGGTGACAATCCGGGGATTTTTAACTACGGAGCCAATGAAACGTGTTTCAAGAATACCGGCCTCATGGACGCAGCGAAAGGATACTATCAAAATATTGGCAACGAGTCTGTCACACTCCCATTCAACCCAGAATACTTGGAAACTGTGGCTGTCTCCAAAGCGGTCCTGGAGGCGGATGTCATCATCTCTCTCCCAAAATTCAAGACACATGGCCTGACCGTGGTCACTGGCGGGCTGAAAAATAACTACGGCACGTTACCTGGCGCCCAAAAAGCCATGTTGCATCGCTTGGCCGGCACGCCGACTCGTTTCCACGAATTGATCGTAGATGTTTTTCGGCTTCGTCCACCGGACCTCTTTATCGTGGATGGGGTTGTGGGCATGGAAGGCAATGGCCCCGCGTCCCCTGACCTGCGTGAAATTGGCCTCATTCTGGCCTCTGACAACGCAGTGGCACTGGACGCGACCATCTCACGCCTGATGGGCGTGGAACCTGGAAGACTTCGATTTATACAGAGGGCAAAGGAGGAAGGATTGGGCGATTTTGATGAGGCGTCCATCCACCTAGTGGGCGAATTGCAGCCCATCCCTGGGTTCAAGCTTCCACCTCTGGGTGGCGAGGCCGTCTCCGGTTCTGAGGAAATAAAGGAACTGATGGAGAGCCGCACCCTCCTGCGACCAAAGGCGAATGCGGAGCTTTGTACCGCTTGCGAAAACTGCGTAGAGCAATGCCCGGTATCTGCGTTATCCATGGTAGAGGCGTTGCCAGTGGTTGACCCAGACAAATGCATTACCTGTTTCTGCTGCCAAGAGATCTGCCCCGAAAAGGCTATAACGCTGCAATGAAAAATAAGTCCTAAAGGATTGAACGGTTTCGTCAATATCCTCCAAGGAGAGGGCCCTAATCTCTCTTTTCTCATGTTCTGCGTAGGGGAGTGCCCCCCCTTAAGCGAAAGTAATACAGGAAATGGTAAGGATTAATCCCAAGATTATGAGACACTTTGTGATTTTTCTTCCCCTTTCCCACCTTGACTCCACCATCACAATCCGTACCAGTCCCTTGCGATTTCAAAATAGGCCTGCCAGCTTTAATATGGGAACTTTTTCCAAAACTCTGGGTCCTTAGTTTTCCAGTCCTGTCCAAATCTACTATCGTAGTACCTGCCAAAGCGGTCTAGCCATCGCCACCAAATATTTCTTCCCTTTACTTTGGCATCCAAAATGTCATTTAAGAATGTGATGATGTTAGCCATTTCATCTTTAGGCACATACTAGGCTGCTCCTTTTTTGTATGATTTTATAGTATCTTCAGGGCTCAGCACATGAGCCTTAAGCATAATTGCTATCACATTCTTCCGGTGAGCAATATCTAATAGTTCATAGCCGTCAACGCCCATAATATCCAGAATCGCTAAATCAAAATCCTGTGATTCCAAGAGGTCTCGGGCTTTATCATGTGTGGAAGCCTTTTCCACATGGCACATGGAGAGTAGTTCTTCCAGAGAATCCAATACATCAGGTTCGTCATCCACTGTCAGGATCTTTTTGCCGTCTAATGAATCTTTCTTTGCCATTTAGTAGCTCCCCACTTCGTTTAGAGTTGTGCCAATCGGCTCTAACGCGAGAGAGCACGCGCTGAGTCGCATCACCATTTGCCCCACAGTTTTGCGGTGCTGTGCTACTTCCTCTCTAGTATAGTACATATTCCCAATCCTCCTCCTCCGCAAATTGTCAGAAGACCGTGCCTGACATCGCGTCGTACCATTTCATGAATCAACGTTGTAAGCCTCATAGCCCCTGTGGCCCCAATTGGATGACCCAAAGAAATCCCTGATCCGTTCACATTTACCTTGGCATCTAAATCTTTCTCTTGAATACCCATCAGCTTGGCATCTGCAAGTGCTTGTACCGCGAAAGCTTCCTGGATTTCGATGAGATCCATCTGTTCTAAGGTAAGCCCGGCCTTTCCTAAGGCCTTACTCACGGCCACAGGTACCGCAGGATAAGTGAGTGTCGGGTCAGCTGCAGCCACAGCGAAGGACTTGAAATAGACCAAGGGCTCCGCCTCGTGCTCCGCGGCCTTCTTAGGGGTTGTCAGTACGAGGGCGGCAGCGCCGTCATTTTCACTGGATGAGTTTCCAGCCGTGCAGACGCCGTCCGGATAGACAGTTCTGAGCTTGGCGAGTTTCTCTAGCGTTGTATCACGGCGTGGTGTTTCATCTGTATCAATGACCACCTCTCCTTGCTTTTGTTTTAAGGATATCGGCACAATCTCTTCTGCAAATTTTCCAGAGTCCATTGCTTCAAGCGCTCTCTGGTGGGAGCGAAATGCCCATTTGTCAGCCTCTTCACGGCTTATGCCTTCCTCTTTCGCGGCTGTCTCCGCCCAGGTCATCATCGCATTAAGCTCACCGAAACGTTCAATGGGTTGATGCATCGGCCTGCCGCGTTGTATCCTGTCGTAGAAAGGTAGTCCCCAGAGAGACATACTTCCATGCTGTCGGGGGAAAAACCCCCACTTGGGATCGATTTTACCTCCCACGCCCCACTTGATATATTCACCCGGAATGTAAAACTCAGCCCGACTCATGCTGTCGGCGCCCCCGGCAACGACAATTTCAGCATTCTCTGTTTGTATTTGCATGGCTGCTGTCCAGACGGAGTGAAGGCCTGAGCAGCAGCGTCTGTCAAGGGTTAGACCAGGCACTTCTATTGGCCATCCCGCCTCAAGAAGGGCTAAACGGGCAAGATTTGGGGATTCGCCATTGGCAAAAGACTGCCCTAAGATGACCTCATCAACTTCTTCCGGTCTAATATTAGCCCTTTTAGCGACTTCATTAAGAACAACCGCCGCCAACTTTTCCACGGGAACCTCCCGCAACGCTCCGCAATAGGCTCCAATAGGCGTTCGAACTGCGTTTGTTGCTACCACTTCCTGCATAACAGACCTCCTTTCAACCTCTTCTCGAGGAAGGAGCGAGATCAAACTCGCCTGCGCGGAGGGAGACTATGTCTTCCTGCATGTGCACAACGTGCGCGTCCCAAACACACGAGGTCGTGCAACTATGGACATATTCAGATTAGAGCATGGCAAATTCGTGGAGCACTGGGACGTGATTCAGGACATCCCAGAAACGTGCGGCAACCCCAATGGCATATTTTAAACGCTGCAATTGCGAAAAGCCACATTAGCGTTTTCAGGCCGTTCCTCTGTCCATCTTTGGCTGTGATGAAAAATATACACGCGTTCTCAGTAAATTGCGTTTTATTGCACAAGTCTCTCATCTGCTATCTGTGTAGTGTTTGTAAATATAAAGAATCTTTGCTAAAATTATTTCTTCAAATTTCGCATGATTCTTGCACACAAATTTCGATCTGAGCGATTGTCAGAGTGACTCTAGAAAGCTGGCACAGAAAGGATGAGAAAGTGACGTCACTTCCATTATACATACTTTGGGCCGGATTTTTTGTCGTGGCGGCCATCTTTGTTGTTCATTTTGTCAGGGATATGAAGGCCCCGGCTCAGGGTGAAGAAATCTATGAGGCTTTAACACGTTTGGAAGAGAAAAGTAGCCTTATGTGAACGATGAATCCGCCAGCAGGCTATAAGAATATAATGCCTTTCTTTGTGACGGATTTCAGTGTATGAGATCAATTAAAAGGCCTCAGATTTCTAATGACGCCCTCCATGGTGTCCCTGATGCGTATGTTCTCCTCCAGCGCCCTGGTATCCCCTCAATTCATCATACCTTTGAATCTGATGAGGGGTTAAGATTTGCTTCATCTCTAAATGGGCCCTCAAATGGACGGCCCTGAGCCCGCCTCGTAGCGTTCCTATCTCCAGGGTTATTTCTCGAAGTTTTTCTACATCAATCCTCCCTGATGCGAACAGATGATCCAGGAATCCTTCTTTCTCAACTATTTTTCTGCCAAGGGACACTGCGTCCTTGTGCATCCTATCATACGCCTCTTTTGTTTGATCTATCTGCTCCTTTTCCAAACGCAACTCTCTGGTCAACTCAAGGACATGCTTGGGACCAGGATAATGGTTTAGCTCCGCTGCCTTGGCAAAGCCCATTCCCTGCCCGGTGAGATATCCCTCAACATCCTCTTGGGAGAGGGCCTTGATCTCTCTTTTCTCCTGTCCTGCATAGGGCGAATGCCCACTTTGCGAAAAAGCAGGACATGGAATGGTGATGATTAATCCTAAGATTATGAGACATTTTCTCATGTGTTATCTCCTTTCAAGGCTCGGCTCAGCTGTCACAGGCCGCAGCAATTCTTTGCGATTTCAAAAATGGTATCAAAAGATAAGAGTTTCTGGGTCAAAGAGAGGGCATCCAGACCGGTTTCCATATGCACAGCTCCTTTTGAAGCTTACCTTGATAATTCGAACAGTTAAGATAGCCTTAACGATAGAGCTATACCTGTTTTTTAGAATTTTCTTAAGACAAAAATTTTCAATTATACACTTTCTGATCATTTGCCTTAATCTGAGCCCATTTTAGGCAAAATTTGGAAAAAATCGGCATAAAAAGTGTCAAATTGCTTGACGGCTAGAAAGAGAAAGAAAGTATATTGTGCGCGTTGAGGGGGCACTTAAGAAGAGCATACGGCAGAATTTCGAAGCTAGTGGGGGCAAGATTAAATCCATATGGGTCTTTTGGTGATAAATCAGGCAGATTAGGATAACATGCCGTTACAGCCTAAGTTGTTGATCCTGAAACATTTTGCGGCATTGCATTTGCATATTAATTTAACAGGTAAGATGGCCCTAGCGAGTTCATGGGGAATGATTTTGGGTCTATTTCCCAGCGACCCTGCCTTAGCGACGAGGTACATGGTGATGATAAAGAATGAAACATTGATTCGGATGGGAATTGGGGAAAAGCTTGCTTCAATTGCCGATTCAGCTCCACCAAATCAGGGTTTGCGTGGTGTCGCAAACGCAAAGAGATCGTGTGGGATCTTTCCGCACAAGGAGAAGAATGTCTAGAATGGAGTATAAAAGTCCCTTATTCAGTGAGAATCTGGGTAGCCAGGGAGATGCTTTATTAGAGAAGTTGAGTGCGTGTTTCTTCTGTTCATCCAGCAAACCTGAGCTAGCACTACTCGTGCCCGGAGACGGCGTTGTTGCTATTTGTCATGAGTGCTCCAAGAAGATAGTTGATTGCATTTTCTTCAAGTGCAAGAAATGCGGGCACACCAAGGCTGCACCGGAAAAAGAGAAAACCATCAGACAGTTGTTATTGCGGAAACTCCTGCCAGAAGAAGAGATAAAAAGACATCTGAAAGCGATGGCCTGGGTCCCCATCATAGTCAAGATGGAAAATTGTTGGAATTGCTGCATCAGCGAGAGTAATAACTAAAGCAAACATACCCTGACAAACCTTTTGGCATCCTGCCTTCTAGCCTCCTCGCTTACCTCCGGATCTCATGCCCAGTACCTGTCGGCCCCATTCAGAGAGGTTCTTGTAGGGTCCCTCAAACCCCTCTTCATCATCAAATTCTCCGGTCCCCGGATCAATGCCAACAAAGGCTACCCCGGCCGACCTAGCAGCGGCCAAGTCTCCTTTTCCATCGCCCATAAAGAGACATTTGTTCGGTTCAAACTGAAACTCCCGAAGAAGTCTGCCCAGAGACTCGGTTTTGGGCCAATCCCCACCACCTCGTATAAAGTCCAGGTAAGATTCAAGGCCCTGAGCAGACAAGATCTTCTCTAACTCAGCCCTTGGGGTATTTGAGAGCGCAACTCGCGTGATTTTCCGTTTCCCAAGCTGGGTCAAAACTTCTTTACACCCTTTTATCAGAGGTGCTTTGCTCATGGACACGTGAACAAGCTCCTTGACCCTTTCCCAGCGCTGTTCAAATTCCTTCTCCTTAAAGGGCCTTTTCATCACTTGTTCCTGTATGATACGTATCTTGCTCCCCCGGTCTATACCAGTGAGTTTGAGGTATTGCTCCACGATTTGATCCCGCAAGGCCGGATCATCAGTAAAGGCCTCTCCCATCGCCTGCGCATTGGCCAGGTTTGACTCAATCAGGACCCCGTTCACATCAAATATGCATATCTTGATTTTTGATATATCCATTAACAAAAGCGGATATTGCGAATACCGTGAGATATCATCCTTCAATTAAATAAGGCGGAGTTTCACTCGTCCCTGATGATTTCCCCCGTCACGTTGTCAACGATAATCGGGCTCTCATAGTAAGTAATAAGCGGCTCTGAGCCATACTTGTCGAGGATGAATTTCTTCCAGTCATCCGTATAGAGCCGTTCCGCATCTTTATGGGATTGCCAAAGGTACACCCCTCCTGCCGTCCCTCCATCTTCCGAAAGAACATAATACTTGCGAATGAGTCCTTGAAGGTCCCTGTATCTGGGTGCTGTGGTTGAAAAGATTTCCTGCGCCTCATCACGGGTCATCGGTTTGGGGAGTACGAACTGAACGAAGGCTGTAATCATGGTTTTCCCTCCTAGTTTGAACCGCGGCAAAGCGGAGCCTGAGCGGCGAAGCCGGGTCCGAGTAGATTATTTTCATGCAACATACGTATACCAGGATCTCTGCTGGAAATCCATGCGTTCTAGGTTTTTCCCATTCAAAATCAACTTCTGAGATTTATTCTATGATAGATTGACCCAATTTAATTAAATATTAAATAATATACTAAAAATTTAAAAAAACACTAAGTGCAGTGACCGGGATCTCAGTGGAAGAATTTCCCCATATTCAATAATGCAATCAAATCAACAATCTATTGACCCGGGGAGAGAATTGCGGTATTCAGTGCAGTCGAGATCGGATTTGATCCAGTTGGAGCTATCCAGGGCATTTGAAACTCAATTGAAAGGTTTGGAGCATATGTCTAGATTTTCACTGGTTACGATGGTGATGCTCGTTTTCTTTTTTTCTGTGCAGCCAAGTTGGGCACAAAACTCCTATGTGACCGATTCGCTGAGGATTACACTCCGCACGGGGCCGAGCGTCGATAACAAGATCATTACCATGCTTCCCTCGGGTCAGGCTGTAGATGTCCTTGAGACAAGTGGTGAGTGGAGTCGGGTTCAGATCGAAGAGGGTGACGAGATTACCCAGGAAGGCTGGGTATTGAGCCGATTCTTGATGACTCGTCTCCCGTGGGAAGTGCGCGCCAATGCATTGATTGAAGAGAACAGCAGGCTCAAGGAAAAGCTGAGCACGATGGAAAAGGAGCTAAGTGAGACGACCCGTCTAAGTAGAGAACTGGGCGGGAAGCTAAAGGATACGAGTGCTGCACTCGCGAAGGTGGAAAAGGATTTTGCGAGCCTAAAAAAGGGGGCTGCGGACTATTTGGCGCTAAGGGCAAAACATGAGACCGTCAGATCAGAACTGGAAACCAGCAGGAAAAACCTTAGACAGATCACCAGGGAAAACGAGGAATTGCGATCTTCTGAAAGGATCAAATGGTTTATCACAGGGGCGTCAGTTGTTGTCTTCGGACTTATTTTCGGTCTCATACTTGGAAAGAAGCAGAGGAGAAGGCGATCATCAATCTATGAGTAAACTTGCAAAGGAAAGAAAGGTTAAGTGGTTATAATGACAAAATTGAGCGAAGAGGCCAAAAAAGCGATCGCAGAGATTAAACCATCGTTGGTGGCCACAGCGAATGCGGCCGGCAAGCCAAATGTGTCTGCAAAGGGTTCACTACGCGTTCTTGATGATGAATATGTTGTTTTTGCAGACGTGGCTTCTCCACGTACTGTGGCAAACATCAGAGAGAACCCGCAAGTAGCCATCATCTGCCTTGACGCGGCGGCGCGTAAAGGTTGCCGTGTTTGGGGAAAAGGCGAGATCCTCAATTCCGGGCCGATCTTCGACTCCATGGCAGAAGCCCTTGCCAAGAGAGAGATGAAGGTGAAAAATGTGGTTAAAGTGGCTGTAGAAGAGGTAGAGACCTTCTAGGCTCGCCACTTAACCCTCCGTTTTCTCATCCAGCCAGCGACCCAACAAGGCCAGGTGGGCTTTTTCTTCATCTGCCAGCTTGAAAAGTACCGCCTCGGTGTCTTTATTCTCAGTCTTCTGGGAGAACCGGAGATAAAGATCCAATGCCTGGGTCTCCAACATCATGGCCAGATCAATGACAAGTTGGGGCGTATCCAGGAAGGACTCATTTTGTCGTGTAAACGCCTCAATGTTAAAGCCTCCCTCCATCATCCCTCCATCTGCATCCGATCCAAGGCTCTCCAGGTCCCCGCCTGAAGGTTCGATCATCCCGTACAATTCACTAAGCCTTTTCTTATGATTTTCTTCAATCTGGGCTAATTTTATAAAAAGACTTTCAATAGTCTCAATTTTCGTCTTTTTTTGAATATTTCTGTAAAATATTTGCAAACCATTTTCCAGGCTATAGGCGAGCCTAACCATCTCAGCGGGGCTCTCATCGCCTCGCACAAGGTCCATATTCAGCTCCTGGGGACCAGAAGCCTGAAGCCCGTCCCACGCCATCATACCGCCTTTGAGGTTATAGACCTCCTTGAATCCCAGGCCGGACAGCATCTGAGCCGCCACGCGGCTCCGACCGCCAACGGCTCAATAGACCATGGTTGGATGCTCAGGGTCCAGTTCATCAAGGGCCTCACGCAGTTGGGGTAAGGGGACCAGCTTAGAACCCGGAATGTGGCCCTCTTCATACTCCCCAGGTTGGCGCACGTCCAGAATCGTAAACGTGCCTTCTTTTTGCTCTTCAATGAATGCCTTGGCCTCTTCCGAGTCCATGTTTTTGACGGGTTTGAAAAGTCGCTTCAATTGGATCATGTTTTAGCTCCCAAATAGCAGAAAGCGTATGCTGTGGCGCTTGGCTCATGAAATATTAAGAGACTCTGTTACGAAAGCTCCCCAGAGACCTGGAACTTCCTCATGAATCTTCTATCAATGTAATCCTTGAGCAGAAAATTGAACCTGCCATACCAGATCCATCCTTTCCTCGAGAATATTGCCTTCCCATCACCCAGGTTGAAAAGGAGCAGATATACTTCGCTCGTGTCAAAGCGCTTCATCTTCCCCCCTTCGAGGGCTGCCAATAGATTGTGATAGAGAATGGGATTTTGGCGAACCGCATACACACCCACCTTGTCCAGATGACGCCCTTGGAGGCTGATGCAGTCGCCCCCACCAAAGATTTCAGGGGAGGCCACGCTCCGTAAATAATTATCTACCAGCAGCCCACCATCTTTACCAACCGCTAATCCCGATTCCTCAAAAAGGGTTGGAGGTCTGATACCCCATGCCAGAAATAGGAAATCAAATGGATAACCGCGTCCATCCTCCAAAAAGGCATTGCCCGACCCAATCCGGCCAACACGCACGCCCTCTATCACCTCAATGCCTCTTTGCGTAAAGGAATCCATCGCCAGTCTGCGAAGCTTCTGAGGGAAGGGGGAGAGAAGTTTTCGACCTGCGAGCAGGCTAATCATTGCGGTTATTCCGTTATCATGAACCAACCTCCAGAGGTTCCCAGATATTTCCAGCGCACTGGGACCGCCGCCGACCACAACAAGCCTTAGTTTTTCCCCCTTGGCAGACTCCAGAATCGCTTGACGGGCCTTAGAAAGATTTTGAACTGGTTTGGCCGTGTAGACATTCGAATCCGAAACAGGGGCTGAGCGGACAGGGACATGGCTCCCCACGTTAAAAGAGGCCACGTCATAGTGCACCTGCTTTCCTGAGTTGAGAAACAGGGCACGTTGTTTCGGATCAACCCGCACAACAGTGTCTCGAACAAATACTCCGCCCCGGTCTTCCACCATCTTCTGCACATGAAAGCGCACTTCTTCTGGCTTATAAATGCCCGAAAGCAATCCTGGACCCATGCCAGAATAATAGTGATATGGGTAAGGGCTGATCAGGGTCACATGGTGTCCACGCCCGGTATAATGATCAAGCTGGGACATAACGGTCATATGCGCATGCCCGCCGCCCACTAAAACAAGCTGTTTTCCGGGTGATTTACTCAACCTCTGCTACCTTCTTCGAATAAACGTTTCCGTCTTAGTAGGTTCAAAACCCTAGAGGCACCCAGATTATAATCCTGCCCAGCCCTCACCGCAATGATTAAGAGTAAAGAATCCGAGCTCTCCGAGGCGCGTAGGCTCTACCCTCTGGCCTCCGGCTTGTAGAGCCTACGCCTCGGAATGAAACAGCATAGCTCCTTCACAACCGCAAACATTGAATTATCATTTCACGAGCAAAGCTGAACTGGAGCACCAGCAAAGCTGGTGGGTTTTGAAAACTACTAAATCAAAATAATACGCTTAACAAGATAGTCCACTCTTTTCTTGCCGCAAATGGATAGACAGGCTAAAATATTAAGTAATTTCAGCTTTTGTCCAGCTTCCAGCTCCAGCAATTCCGTAAAAGGGGAGGAGCTTTTTTGTTGTTGGCCATGAAGGGAACCTTGAGTCATGAATGATCTGAGCCCAAAAGAGATTTATGAGAGGATTACCCAGAACGTGGAAAAAGTCATGCGGGGGCAGTCAGGGGCCATCAGAAAGCTGCTGGCAGGTTTTGTCAGTGGGGGCCACGTGCTGCTGGAAGACTACCCCGGAACCGGAAAGACCACATTGGCCAAGGCCCTTGCTCTTTCAATTGATGCGGCCTTCAAGCGCATCCAGTTCACCCCTGATCTTCTCCCATCAGACATCCTCGGCGTGTCAATCTTTGATCAGCGAGACAAGGCCTTTCATTTCCATAAAGGGCCCGTATTTACCAATATACTTCTGGCAGACGAGATCAATCGGGCTTCGCCCAGGACCCAATCAGCCCTTCTGGAGGCAATGGCAGAGAGACAGGTCAGTATGGATGGTAAACTCCGCCCCCTTGAGGAGCCCTTCTTTGTGATCGCCACTCAGAATCCAGTGGAGGCCCGAGGGACCTACCCCCTGCCTGAGGCCCAGATGGACCGATTTGCACTTCAATTCAGCCTTGGGTACGTGGCGCCCGATGAGGAGGTGGCTGTACTCACAGACCAGATAGAAACCCATCCCATAGAAGAAATTGCCCCTTGTGTCACGAAGGAAGAGGTCCTGATATTGACTCAACATCTGAAGCAGGTACGGATCAGCGAAGAACTGAAGCGATACATTGTGGACCTGGTTACCGCTACCCGATCTTACCAGGGGGTCAAATTGGGGGCGAGCCCAAGGGCCTCACTTTCCTTGATGAAGACTGCCAAGGCCATTGCCCTCTTTGACGGAGGCGAGTTTGTTACGCCAGAGCATATTCATGAAATCGCAGTGCATGTTATGGCACACAGGATGGTCATGGATCCCCAGGCACGCTTTTCTGGCGCAACCGCTGAAGGGGTGGTGGAGGATATTCTAAAAAGCGTTCCTGTACCCGCATAAATAAAGAATGATAAAAAGATTCCTCTATCTCAACTTCCGAGTCTTCCATGTGATAAAAAGTTGGATCATGAGGCGATTCACAAAGGCGGGATTGCTTGTGCTTGCTGGACTTGGTGCCTCTGCTGTGGTCGGGCTAGATACCCACCAAACCCTGGCCTACCAGGCGTTCACCTTCCTTTTGGCCCTGGTGCTCACGTCTATAGCCTGTGGCGTATTT
>Ga0111161_1076_pt1 | contig 12230 bp, 8 predicted proteins | sample DeeMarSeWOR28_12_FD_80264 | JGI IMG/M metagenome (GOLD analysis project Ga0111161, IMG submission 80264) | Nitrospira bacterium SG8_3
GTCCGATTGGAGTTCTGGGGTGACCGCATTGAATCCATTCGCCATTTCGATACCCTGACCCAGAGGTCAACCGAGCATCTGAGGGAAGTGATTCTCCTTCCTGCCAATGAGATTATTATGGATCGTGAAAACGTGCGCAGGGCAAGATCCATGGGCAGGCTCCCACAAATATTCCAGGATATATCCTCTTTTCCAGGACAAGAAGCCTGGTTGAATCATTTCTATTCACACCTTCATACCCTGTTCGACTATTTCCCACGAAATGGGCTTCTCACGCTTATCGATCCTTACAGAATAGAACAGGGGAGAACCAGGTTCTCGCAGAAGGTTGAAAAGGATTCTGAAAGATACCGGCAGGAGGCGGAGGAACGGGAGAGCCCTTTTCCTGAAATCGACGGGCTTCTCTTGTCCGATACAGACTTGGACCAATGCCTTGATCGCTATCAACGTATGGACTTTAGTGCATTGGAGATTGAGAAACAGGGGCCCTCGGCAAAGTCAATGCACATCGGGGGGATCTGGACGGTTGATGAGGATCTTGACGTGAGGGTTGCCGGGAAGGGCAAAGTCTCTATGGCACCCCTGGCAGAAAAAATCTCCCAATGGCTGGATCTGGGCTCCAGGGTCATTCTTGTCTGCCGAACTGCGCAGCAGGCCAACCGCCTGAAAGAGATTCTCGGCAACTATGAAGTCCATGTGGATGAATTGGTTGACAGCTGGGAAGAGATATCCAGCGGCAACGGGTTAAGCCTATGTTTGGGACGCCTATCCCAAGGCTTTGTCTGGGCTGATCTGGGTATTTTCGTCGTTAGTGAGGACGAGATTTTTGGATCAAAAAGGTCCCGAGCCAAGGCACCGGCCGGGCTTGGAGAGGATCGGGCAGATCTCACCGCCTTTAGTCAAATCAATGTGGGAGATCTCGTTGTCCACCAGGAACATGGCATTGGCCGGTATTCTGGCCTCCGCAAAATGGAGATAGAACAAAAGGCCAATGATTTCCTCCTCGTTGAATATGCACACAATGACAGACTCTACGTTCCAGCTGATCGCATTACAATTTTGCAGAAATATATTGGCGCAGATGAACGAAACCCCAAACTGGATCGCCTGGGAGGACGTTCCTGGGACCTGGCAAAGGAAAAGGCGAAGAAGGCCATAAGGGAAATAGCAAAGCAGCTCGTTGAGATCTATGCCTTAAGAAGGTACCGAAAAGGATACGCCTTCTCTCTTCCAGACAACACATTCAGAGAATTCGAAGCCACATTTGAGCACGAGGAGACCCCCGATCAAATCAAGGCCATCGATGACGTCTTGTCAGATATGGAATCTGATAGACCCATGGACAGGCTGGTCTGTGGTGACGTGGGTTTTGGAAAGACCGAGGTCGCCATCAGAGCCGCATTTAAGGCAGTCCTGGATGGGAAACAGGTAGCCCTCTTGGTCCCTACCACGGTCCTCGCCGAACAGCACTATGAAACCTTCAGGCTGAGGATGGAACCCTATCAGGTCAAGGTTTCCGTCCTGAGCCGTTTTAAGAGCAGATCGGAGCAGAAGGAAATCCTAGGCAAGGTCAGATCTGGAAAGATTGACGTCTTGATAGGGACTCACAGGATTCTGCAAAAGGACGTCAGCTTCAGGGAATTGGGACTGCTGATCATCGATGAGGAGCAACGATTTGGTGTTAAGCAAAAAGAAACATTAAAGAAATATCGGGCCCTGGTGGATGTGTTGGCACTCACCGCCACGCCCATACCCCGGACCCTTCATATGTCCTTGATGGGTGTAAGGGATCTGAGCATCATCGACACCCCGCCGGAAGACCGACTCGCCATCCAAACCTATCTTCTTCCTTTTGATAAGGCAACCATCACACATGCCATTGAATCTGAACTGGAGAGGGGAGGACAGGTGTTCTTTGTTCACAACCGGGTGCAAACCATCGAAAGTATGGCCAATCAACTGATGACCCTGGTCCCCCAAGCCAGATTTGCCGTGGCCCACGGTCAGATGAAGGAGAGAGAACTGGAGGAAACCATGATCCGCTTCCTTCGAAACGAAATCGACGTTCTGGTCTGCACAACCATTATTGAGTCTGGACTCGACATCCCTTCCACCAATACTATCCTTATCAATGATACAGACCGCTTTGGGCTTTCCCAGATCTATCAACTCAGGGGTAGGGTCGGCCGTTCCAAGGAGAACGCCTATGCCTATCTCCTCATTTCAGAGGGCTCAAAACTCACGCGAGAGGCAGAAAAAAGGCTCAAGGCCCTTATGGATTTTTCTCAGCTGGGTGCGGGCATTCATCTTGCTTTGCACGACCTGAAGATAAGGGGAGGAGGCAACATCCTTGGCTTCACCCAGTCCGGCCATATCTCAGCGATCGGTTATGAACTCTACATGAAATTGATAGAACAAACCGTGGCGGAACTGAAGGGTGAGGAATGGCATGAGGAAATAAATCCTGAGATCAATGTGGACATACCAGCGTACCTTCCCGAGGACTTCATCTCAGATATAGATGTCAGGTTAAATCTATATCGCCGGTTATCCAGCCTTCGTGAAGAGGCAGAATTGACGGTTATGATAGAAGAGATGAAAGATCGTTTCGGTCCTCCACCAGTGGAGGTCTCCAATCTGGTGGCCGTCATGTCTGTCCGATTGCTCCTGAAAAAAACGGGCGTCAACAAGCTGGATGTGAGCAACGACGCCCTCATATTCACTTTTTCTCCTGAATCTCATGTGGAGCCTGAGAAAGTGGTTAACCTGGTGGAGAGGGACCCAAATAGATTTCAATTTCTTTCTGAGCGAAAACTCAAAGTTAAGATAGATGAAAAGCCCTCTCTGGACGCACTTCTCGAGGCCATATGGATTACAAAAGAGTTAGATCGGGCCCTGGACATATAATTTTTGGCGCTCATTGTCCAACATTTATCTGAATGAGATGAAGAATGACCCTTTGTCTCATTTAGATAAAACATTGCTTATTTTTGTGCATTCGAACTGAATGTGGAAATGTTTGGGACATAAATTATGCTTGCAATTTCCCACGTAACTGATAGGCTAAAGGTTTGAGTATACTTCCATCCCCGCTTTTCTTGAGGAAGAGAAAACATATGCGGGCTGTTTTGCGGTGAACTGCATGGTGAAACGCGTTTTTCTTATTGTTTTAGCCGTCTCTTTTGGCGCATCCGCATGTAATATTCTTGACAGATCAGAAGAAAAGGTCGTCATCATCGTTGGAGAGAGGGATATAACGACAGATGAGTTGAAGAGAGATATCCAATACCTGACCTCTGAAATGGGAGTGACCGATGAGGGCGTAAGATATGTCATTGACCCTTTACTCAACAAGCTTGTGGACCACTATCTTGTCTTGGAATATGGCAGACAAAACGGCATAACCGTCTCGGAAAAAGAACTGGAATCAGAGATACAAGAGATAATGAAAGACTACCCGGATGAGGCTGTCTTTCGACAAATGCTGTTGAAGAGATACCTGGATTTTGAGAAATGGAAGGAAGGATTGAAACAACAACTCCTCGTCAAAAAGATTATGAGAAAGGTCTCCGAAAGCATAACCCCTGTGACCTTTGAGGAGATCAATACATATTATGAAACCCATCGAAACGAGTTCAAGCGGCCCCAGATGGTAAAGTTCCGCCAGATAGTGACTAGGAGCAAGGGTGAAGCCGAAGATATCCGTAAGCGCCTGGAAAAAGGGGAAAACATGGATGACCTGGCGAGGCAGCACTCCATCACGCCTGAGGCGGAAATGGGGGGTCAAGTGGGCTGGGTCTCCAAAGGAGATCTCAATGAATCCATGGAAAAACGAATTTTTGCGCTGCCCATTGGCAGAATAAGCCAGATCACAAAAACGCCTTATGGCTACCATATTTTTGAAGTCCAATCCAAGCGTCCTGAGGGGTATAGAAGCCTCTCCGAGGCAATGAAAGAGATCGAATCAACGCTTTTTCTTCGCAAGCAAGAGACATTTCATGAGAGATGGCTCATACAATTGAGAGGCCTTTTCCCTGTTCGGGTAGACAAAGACCTTTTAGCCACACTGGAGTTGGGATAAATGAAGGCATTCGGCAGGCCCATAGGCCTCTTCTTTCTCGTTGCTATGGTTTTCGTTTTCGGTCCTCTCCGCGTCTATGGCGAAGTCTTTAATCGAGTTGTGGCTATTGTCAACGACGATGTGATCACACTCTACGAGCTGAATCAACAAATAAGAGTTATGACAGGGTCGACAGCCGAGGACCTCAGGGAGAAAGACGAAGAAAGGTATCTTGAAGCACGAAGAAAAATATTGCAGTTCATGATAGATGAAAAATGTGCCCAAGAGAAGATTCAAGAGATGGGCATCAAAATCCCTCCCGAGCAAATCGACGCGCGTATTGAAAGCGTAAAAAAGAGAAACCGATGGACCCACGAAGATCTATTGGCCGCGCTCAAACAAGATGGGATTACCCTTGAAGAGTTGCGTGAAAAGATTAAAACAGATTTGGAGCGCGCTGAACTGATTAACTATCAAGTCAAGTCAAAGATTATCATCAGGGAGGAACAAATCACGCAATATTATGAGGAACACAAGGAAGATTTCAGCAGCGAGGAGACAGTTCACCTTGCCGGTATTTTTTTGATCCGAAGGAATCCCAAAGACGAAGAAGAATCTCTCAAGCTTAAGGCAAAGGGAGAAGAAATCCTGGCAAAACTTAAGAATGGTGAGGATTTCGCAGCATTGTGCAAGAAATTTTCCCAAGGCCCAGGTTCCGACGAAGGGGGTGATTTGGGTTCATTTAAGGCGGATCAGCTTGATCCCGAACTGAGGAAGGCCTTGGCAGGTATAGAAGAGGGGGGATTCACCGACTTAATTATAAAACCAAACGGTATTCAAATTCTCAAGCTGATAAAAAGACAGAAGGCGCAGGCGCATCCCCTTGAGGAGGTTAGGGAAGAGATCTACGCGACTTTGTACCAGCAGGAAGTTAACAGAAGGTATGAGGCCTGGATCCAGGAGCTGCGAAAGGAGACCTACACAAAAATAATTTTTTAGGACCTGGCATTTCCCATAGCCAGGGGCTTTTTGAGACGTTCATGTCGGAGATGAGGTTGAAGGAAAGCCAACAGGCACATGGAAAGGAAGACGCAACAGCGGGGCCAACCAAGGTATCAGGTTTAGGCGCTCTGTTGAGAAGTGAGAGGGAAAATAGAGGTCTCAGCCATGAGCAGGTGGCTCAGATTACCCGGCTTCGAAAGCGCTTCCTTGAAGCCTTGGAGAACGAAGAGTGGGAGAACCTCCCACCCTCTGTTTTTGTCAAAGGATTCATTAAATCTTATGCCAAGACCCTTGGCCTGGATGAGGGTAAACTCCTTGATCTATATAAAAGCACGGTACCCGATGAGGTGGAACCCCCAATACCCATTTTGGTACCCAAAAAGCCCAGGAAGAAAATTCCCCTTGTATTGGCTTTGTGCCTGATTGCCCTTTCTATCGCAATCTACCTCTTTATTGGCAGGCCATCCCCCGAACAGAGCACGGTGCAATCAGAGGAAGGGCTTGCTGCACAAATTCAGGAAGAGCCCACCAAGGAGGAAACCCAACCCGTTTTGCAGGAAGACACGCAAGAGGAGTTATTGAAGAAACAGGAAGAAACTGATGAAGTTGCCCCTCCCCGCGTCGGGCTGGCAGAAATGGAGATCCCTGATTCCCAGCCTCAGAAAAAGGAGTCAACCAGTGACCCCACTGATGAGGATTTTTTTGCGCCGTCTGAAGCGGATCCTTCGGGTACCGCTGACTGGCGGGTACTCACGGGCATTGTTCACCTGAGAACCTGGATAAGGATCTATATCGATGATGAAGCGCCCAAGGAGTATATTCTTCAACCCGGAAGCAGACCGCAATGGAAGGCGAAAAAAGGCTTTTATGTCCTGTTGGGAAATGCCGCGGGAATGGATTTTGAGTTTGACGGAAAAGATATAAAGGACATCGGGGAGCTTGGACAGGTGGTCAGCCTGAGACTTCCTGAGGGCTTTGACAGGGTGATCGCTGAGGAATAGATCCGTGAACGTTTTTGACACATTCGAAGAGAGAGGTTTCATTGAACAGGTCACTGACAGAGAACGCCTGAGGAACCTCTTGGGGAATCCCATCAAATGCTATATTGGCTTTGACGCTACGGCCAAAAGTCTTCATCTGGGAAGCCTTATACCCATTATGGCCTTAGCCCACATGCAAAGGGCAGGACACATACCCATCGCTGTTGTGGGAGGCGGCACCACGCTTGTGGGAGACCCGAGTGGCAAGACTGAAATTCGTCCCATCATGAGCAGGGAGGAAATCGAACAGAATGCAGAGGGAATCAAAGAACAGCTCTCTCGGTTCATCGATTTTGGCGGGGGCAAAGCCCTCATGGTAAACAACGCCGATTGGCTGGTTAATCTAAATTACATTGATTTCCTGCGGGACATTGGTCGCCATTTTAGCGTGAACCGCATGTTGGCTGCAGAGAGTTACAAGATCAGGCTAAAGAGCAACAACGGACTTAGCTTCATCGAGTTCAACTATATGCTCCTGCAGGCCTATGACTTCTGGTATTTGTTCAAACATTATGATTGCCGTCTGCAGATGGGCGGAAATGATCAGTGGGGAAATATTTTGGCTGGAGCGGATCTCACCAGACGGCTGGAAGGGGAAGTTATTCATGGTCTGACCTTTCCGCTCATAACCACTTCATCCGGCATAAAAATGGGCAAGACACACAAGGGTGCGGTGTGGCTCGACCCAGAAATGACTAAACCCTATGATTACTACCAGTACTGGATAAATCAGGATGACAGGGATGTGGAGCGTTTCCTGGCCTTGTTCACGTTTCTGCCCCTGGAAGAGATCCGCAGACTTGGATCACTAGAGGGGCAAGACATGAGGCAAGCAAAAGAAGTGCTCGCCTATGAAGCCACCAGTCTTTGCCACGGCACAGAAGAGGCGGGAAAGGCAAGAGATGATGCCCGACAGTTATTTGGAGAGGGTGCAGCAGGATTATTCGAATCTGTCCCCAGCTATACCATGGATTCTGGAGAACTTGAGAAAGGGATTCCGGCATACAAGCTGTTCGAAAAGGCGGGTCTTTGCAAAACCAGGGGGGAGGCCCGTCGCTTGATCTCTCAGGGGGGCGGTTATGCGAACAACGCAAGAATTCAAACTTTTGACCAAATTATCGACTTAAATGATTTGGTAAACGATGCTATTTTATTGCGGGCAGGTAAAAAGAAATATTTAAGAGTAACCGCTGTTTAAGACCAAGGCCTTTTATACGAGGTTCTTTCCCATCTCGAAGATCCATAGGTTAAACAGTCCGCATCGGCCCACCCCGCCCCTTAACCAAAAATCGTTGCACCCGGTTAGAGCGTGACCAAAAGGCAAACCCTGAAATGGCAAAAGCAAAAAAAACATCTTCTCAAGGAAAGGCCCGGAAGCCTGGTACGAGCAGGCCTACAAAGGGGAATCAGATCGAGCTCGCCCCTATGGTTCGCCCTGAGGATAGGGCTCTTGTACCCTACGATCCTCTCCAATTGTATCTATTGGAGATCAAGCATTACAAGTTGCTGACCAGAGAAGAGGAGATCGCATTGGCCATCAGGGTAAGGGAGAAAAACGACAAGAGGGCAGCTTACAGGCTCGTTACGTCTAACCTTAGACTGGTGGTCAAGATCGCCATGGATTTCCATCGCTATTGGACCAAAAGTCTCCTGGACCTTATTCAGGAGGGAAATGTGGGCCTTTTGCAGGCCGTCAGGAAATTCGATCCCTACCGCGGCATAAAATTCTCCTATTACGCATCTTTCTGGATCAAGGCATACATGTTAAAATTCATTATGGAAAACTGGAAGTTGGTAAAGATTGGGACCACCCAGACACAGCGAAAGCTCTTCTTTAATCTGGCAAAGGAGAGGGACAAGCTGCTGGCTCAGGGCTTTGAACCTGAACCACGGCTACTTGCAGAACGTCTTGATGTGAAGGAAGAAGAAGTTATGGAGATGAGCCAACGCCTGGGGGGCGGAGAGGTTTCCCTTAATGCCCCCATGAGTGATGATGGGAAGGAGGTATTCGGCTCTTTCCTACCTGATCCGAATCAGACGGCTATTGATGAGCAACTCTCTGAAAAGCAAAACAGGACTCTGCTTCTCAAAAAGTTGGCTGAATACAGGGGAAAACTCTCTGGAAAGGAACTGGATATCTTTGATAATCGGATTATGGCCGAAAATCCTTTGACACTTCAACAACTGGGAGATAAATATCATATCTCCCGGGAGCGGGTTAGACAGATTCAGGAAAGGATCATCAAAAATATCAAGAAATGGCTCATCGAGGAAATTCCAAATTTTGAGGAGGACTTTTCAAACTTCATCAAATGAAAAAAGAAAGAAACACAATCTGTTTTAGTTGGCTCATTTATCCCATTCTTGCCCTCATATTAGGGGCCACTTTTTCCTGCGCGGGAATGATCCCCGAGTCTGCATTCAAAGGGGCTGAGTTAGTACCGCCCGAAGAAGACCTACCTGAAATGGAAGCAGATGTCATCCAAGAGGCCTATAAGAATTTCACAATGGCCTCCATCCACTTGACCCATGGACGTTACAATGAAGCAAGAGATTATCTTTTGGAGGCCCTTCGTAATGACCCCGATTCAGTCTACCTGAACCAGAAAATGGCCGTTCTGCTTAAAGAAATGAAAGACTACAAAGCAGCCGTTGAGTATGCCCAGAAAAGTCTAGATCTGGATCCAACAAATGTTAGAAACCGAATACTCTTGGCCGAAATATACGGTGCTTCGGGGGATCGGGCATCGGCCATAATTGCGTACAAGGAAATCCTCGAGCTCGACCCCAATCAACAAAGGATAAGGTTAATCCTGACAAGCATCCTCATAAGAACAGGAGAATTCGAATCCGCCTTGGCCCATTTGGACAAACTGATCCAGCAGGACCCCAACATGGTCATGGCCCATTATTACCGGGGGCGGATCAATCTTGAATTGAAGAATTACCCAGAGGCTGAGAAGTCCTATCGTGATGCCTTAAGGCTTAACAGACGTATGGAGCCAGCCCTGTTTGATCTGGGCAGCCTATACCAGATGCTTGAAAAATATGACGAGGCAGCTGAAATATATGAGGGACTTCTTCGGTTTTACCCCAACAACGATACAGCGAGGGATAGGCTGATTGGCATCTATTATCAGCTTGGTCAAGGGGAGAAAGCCGAAAAGCAAATCGAAGAGATCAAGAAACAATCTAAGCCGGGAGATCCAGGGCGTCAGACTTTAGGTCTTATTTATCTCAGGCATGGCAAAATTGATGAGTCCATCGCGGAACTTGATCTGATTGTTACCGCCTGGCCAGACGATCACAAGTCCAGATACTACCTCGCCACGGCTTATGAAGAAAAAGAAAAAATGGAGGACGCTGTACATCACTTTAGCTTGGTGGGCAGAGAATCAAAATACTATATCAACGCCCAGATGCATATAGCTTACATCTTAGAGGACCAGAAAAAATATGACGAAGCCATAGATGTGCTCCAAAAGGCGATTGAAATCAAGGGAAATAAGCCTGAACTCTATCTGATGCTCGCATCCGTCTATGAGGCAAAGAAGGAATACGGAAAGGCCATAGAATCTATTGAAAAGGGTCTCGAACAGGATGACAAGAACGTGGATCTCCTTTTCCGCTTGGGCATCGTGCTGGATAAATCAAATCAAAAAGAGAAATGTCTTGAACAAATGAGAAGGATATTGGCAATAAACCCCGATCATGCAGATGCCCTTAATTACATTGGGTACACCTATGCCGAGCAGGGCATCAGACTGAATGAGGCCATGGACCTCATAGAAAGGGCCCTAAAACTGAAACCGAACAGTGGGTATATAATCGACAGCCTCGGATGGGTGTATTACCAGAAGGGGTTGTATGATGAGGCCCTTGACAAATTGGAGAAGGCATCCTCACTTACACCCAACGACCCGACGATTACAGAGCATTTAGGGGATGTCTATTTTAAGAAAAAGAAGTACCAGAAATCCCTTGAGATGTATGAAAGGGCCCTATCCTTGAATCATCCCGATAGGGAAAAGCTGCAGCAAAAGATAGAAGAGGTAAAGAAGTTTTTGAAATAACACTTTTGAGATCTTGTGACCCAATGTTTTCTTCACATCCTTTCCCCTCTTTCTTGTCATCCCTTTTGACATGCCTTCTTCTCCTTTCCCTCTCCAGCTGCGCCACGCTCTACAAACCCCTTCCTGACAGGGATGTGGAGGCTATCCTGGCCAGAATACAAGCTCAGGAACGCAAGGTATTCTCGTTTTACACAACGGGCGGTCTATCCCTTAAAGACCGGGATTGGGAGTCAGAGTCGCATGTCTTGATAGTGGGCAACAGAAATCCATTCAAAATAAAGATTGAGGTTACCCATCCCTGGGGTCGTCCTATTGTTCATATCCTGATTGACGAAAAGAATCTTCAAATGCTTTCTTTCGCAGAAAAGAGACACTACCTTGGGGTTTTTACTCCCGAAACCCTGTCAAAATTTCTCCCTTTGGAATTAGATGCTCATCTGGTCTGGGCTGTTCTGAGAGGATACCCCCACTTGCTACCCTATCATGGGACCACATCCATGAAGGCGAATCAGATCAGGTTGATTGACCAAAAGGGAAGAGTCCACGAAATCATAGACCTTTACCCTGGAACCAAATTACCCAGGACGGTCTTTTTCCCCGCAAAGAACATCGGTTTGGGATTTTCGGATTTTCAGCAAATTGATGGGATCTATTATGCCCGCCAAGTGAAGGTGAAAGAGATGGGAGGAGAGAGCAATTTGATGTTGAGAAACAAAAAAATGGTCTTCAACAAAACCATCCCCAAAGAGGTTTTTCAGCTTGTGAAACCCCCTTCTTTCCGCACTTATGATCTGGAAGAAAATTCTAACGAGTCGGGCTCTAGCCTCCGATAGTGGACATCTGGCGAATGCATTTTCGGGGGCCCTGTCCCAGGGGGCCACGCTCTTCGGGCTTCCCCTCCATGGCCAATCTGATCAGGTCCAAGAGATGGCCATCATGGTTCCCGTTCCTGAGGGGCGTCTTGATATCAATCTCTTGCTCAGAGAAAAGGCAACTTCTGAGGTGACCCTCAGCAGTCAGTCGCAATCGATTGCATTGGGTACAAAAATGGTTGCTCAGGGCTCCTATGAACCCTATCTCCCCTTTGCTCCCGTCCAGTGCGAACCTTTCTGCCGGACCCCCAAAACGGTCTGCCTTGATGGGTCTCAAGGCCCCCAAGGTCTCAATTCGACTGCGAATTTCATCTGTGGAGATGAATTTTTCCCAGCTCCAGCAGTTCTGTGCTCCCACGGGCATAAACTCGATAAAACGAACATGGTAAGGCTTCAGGATCTCATCATCGTTAATGCCCTTGAGGGCCACCATGTTGATCTTGATGGGGCTGAATCCCAGCTGATCTGCCTCTTGAATTCCCTGCCAGACGCGCTCAAAAGAGTCTCGCCCTGTAATGTGTGAAAAGCGCTCTGCCTTGAGGGAATCCAGACTCACATTGATCCGACAGATGCCGCAATCCTTAATATCAGCAGCAAACTCCTTGAGTAATACCCCATTTGTTGTCAATGTGACTTCATTGAGTTCCTCTATAGCACAGAGCCGCTCAAGGAACCCGAGAAAGCCTTTGCGTACCAATGGCTCTCCACCCGTCAAGCGTACTTTTCGAATACCGGATTGTACCGAAAGCTTGACCAGATGAAGTATCTCCTCGTAGGTGAGGATCTCCTCATGGGGCACGAACGCGCATCCCTCCTCCGGCATGCAATACGTACACCTCAGGTTGCAGCGGTCGGTGACCGAAAGTCTCAGGTAGTTAATCGCTCGTTTGCTTTTATTTATAACGGGTTCAGAACCCATGTATCCTCATCTCCGCTCAGGTCAAGTGCAACTCTTTTCGCTATGTTTTCCCATATCATTACGAGTAATCACTTTATCAGGATTTGCAAGGCACCCTTTTTTCTCCCACCGTGTCAATCATGTTCTAAATAGAACCTCCTGCTTCTCCTCCTCATCGGGAATGGCTTCTCTTTCTCTCGGCTCTGCGGAAAATCCCTCTTTCAAAAAGTAACGCTCAAAAAGCCTGTTAAAATCGGTCCAGGCCCCTTCCTGCCGATCTTTTTC
>Ga0111161_1117_pt1 | contig 12178 bp, 10 predicted proteins | sample DeeMarSeWOR28_12_FD_80264 | JGI IMG/M metagenome (GOLD analysis project Ga0111161, IMG submission 80264) | Nitrospira bacterium SG8_3
TGATTATCGGGTGTACCTTCCCTGAGGCGACCCAGGGCCTTAACTTGGGTCGGGTTCTGGTCATGTCCATGGGATGGCCAGATCGTATCCCGGGAATGACGGTCAACAGATTCTGTTCTTCGGGCCTGCAGGCCATAGCAATCGGGGCTGAGAAAATCATGTGCGGCTTTTCAGAGGTAATCATTGCAGGTGGCGTGGAAAGCATGAGCCAGATCCCCATGGGCGGGAGCATGATGTATCCCAATCCCGCACTGGTGGAGATGAGGCCGGGTGCCTTCACGGGCATGGGATTGACTGCAGAAAACGTGGCTGAGAAGTTCAAAATCGGCAGGGATGAGCAGGATGAATTCGGTGCCAAGAGTCAGCAAAAGGCTGAGGCTGCCATTAAGGCGGGTCGCTTCAAAAGTCAAATTGTTCCGTTGAGAGTGAAGAGGCAAAGGCAATTACCTAACGGGCGTTTTGAGTTTGAGGAGGTCATTTTCGACACGGATGAGGGAATGCGTCCAGGTACGACAAAGGAGAGCATTTCGCATATTCCCCCGGCCTTTAAACCCAATGGAACGGTGACAGCCGGCAATTCCTCCCAGACAAGCGACGGTGCAGCGGGGGTTTTGCTCATGTCCAAGGAGAAGGCCAAGGAACTGGGGCTGACGCCGATGGCCACATTCAGATACCATGTGGCCGAAGGATGCGAGCCCGAGTATATGGGGGTAGGACCTTCGGTAGCCATTCCCAAGGTTCTGAAGGTGGCGAAAATGAGTCTGGATCAGATAGAACTCATAGAGCTCAACGAGGCCTTTGCGGCACAGGCCATCTATTGTATCCAGGCGCTGGGAATTAATGAAGAGATCACAAACGTGAACGGTGGGGCTGTTGCCCTGGGGCACCCCTTGGGATGCACGGGTGCCAAATTGACTACCCAGTTGATCTATGAAATGCAGGAGCGAAATCTCAGGTGGGGTTTGGTCTCCATGTGTATCGGGTTCGGGATGGGAGCTGCAGGGATCTTTGAACGTGAGGTTTAGTGCTTGCTTGCATAGTTTCCGCGTACACGGCGCATGGTCATTGCGAGCGGAGCGAAGCAATCTCATCCGCTGGAAACTACGGGTTTGAGTCTATTCGATAGAGATTGCCGCGTCGCCTTCGGCTCCTCGCAATGACCCCTGTTTAAGGCCTTGGTTAGATAAGAGGACTTTCAGGAAGCGGTAGAAAGGAGTGATAAGAATGGGTGAGAGGAAGATTTTTGCAGGGGGTGAGTTCTTGATCACGGATGTGACACAGGAGGATGTTTTTACACCGGAGGATTTCACTGAAGAACACAAGATGATCCTTGAGACCACAAAGGACTTTGTAACCAAGGAGGTTCAGCCCAATATTGAAAGGCTTGAGGAAAAGGATCACGATCTGGTTCTTGACCTCCTTGGAAAGGCGGGAGAGCTGGGACTCCTTAGTACAGACATACCGGAGGAATACGGCGGATTGGGTTTGGACAAGGTAAGTACGACGATTGTGAGCGAGGCCATGGGCGGGGCAGGTTCTCTCGCCTGTGTGCATGGGGCCCATACGGGGATTGGGAGCTTGCCCATCGTCTACTTTGGCAATGAAGAACAGAAGAACAAATACCTGCCAAAACTGGCCTCCGGAGAGTGGTGTGCCTCCTACTGTCTCACTGAGCCGGGCGCAGGGTCCGATGCCTTGAATGCCAAGACAAAGGCCATTCTATCAGAGGACGGTAAATACTATATCTTGAACGGTGAGAAGATCTTTATCACGAACGCGGGTTATGCCAGCAGCTTTGTCGTTTATGCCAAGGTGGATGGAGAGGAGTTTACCGGTTTTATCGTGGAGAAAGATTTTCCTGGCGTATCCACAGGAAAGGAAGAGAAGAAAATGGGGATACACGGCTCCTCCACACGTCCGGTTATCTTAGAGGATGCCAGAGTCCCGGTTGAAAATGTCTTATTTGAGATCGGCCAGGGGCACAAGATTGCCTTTAACATCCTGAACATTGGCCGCTGGAAACTGGGTGCCATGACTATGGGGGGTTGTAAAGGTTGTGTGACGGAGGCTGTGAAATACGCCAATGGCCGAATCCAGTTTAAGGTTCCCATCAGCTCCTTTGGCGTGATAAAGACCAAATTGGCGAACATGGCGGTTCGCACCTATATGTGTGATAGCATGATGTATCGCCTTGCCGGGATGTTTGATGACAAACTGGAGACCCTTGACGAAAAGGCCAAGAAGAGCGGGGCTGAGAACGCCAAGGCCATAGAAGAGTATGCACCCGAATGTTCCATCACCAAGGTATACGGGTCAGAGGTTCTTGACTATTGTGTTGATGAGTATGTTCAGATTCTGGGAGGCTACGGGTACTGCTCCGAGTATCCGGCTGAGCGTGCCTACCGGGATAGCAGGATCAACCGCATCTGGGAAGGGACCAATGAGATCAACCGCCTCCTCGTCCCGGGGACCATGTTGCGGCGTGCCGTACAGGGTCGCCTGGCCTTGTTGCAGGCAGCACAGGCCATCGCCCAGGAGCTCATGACCTATTCACCCCTTTCCGTCCAATTGCCTGACACACCCCTTGCTCTACAGGAGCATATGGTGAAGATGAGCAAGAAGATTGCGCTTATGGTGGCCGGCGTGGCAGCGCAAAAATTTCAGCAGGCCCTAGAAAGGGAGCAGGAGGTTCTCGCTAAGATCGCTGACATGGTGATCGAGATTTTTGCCATGGAGAGCGGTCTGCTCAGGACACTGAAAATGATTTCAAGAGATGGGGAGGAGAAGGCTAAACATCAGATCTCTGCGGTGAAGGTCTATGTGGACGAGACCATCCCCAAGATAGAAACATGGGCCAAGGAGGCCCTGGCCCATGTGGAAGAAGGGGATATGCTTCGAACACAGTTGGCGGGCGTGAAAAAGTTGGCCCGCTACCAGCCTATTGACGCGGTGAATCTGAGGAGAGAGATTGCGGATAGAATTATTGATCTGGAATCATATCCCTTCTAATTCTTTGAATCATCCTGTATGATGAAAAGAGGGTTTGCATGAGCAGACCCTCTTTTTACTTTAGGAATGAGATGCCAAAGATTTGAGTTTATGGTAGATAACCACCTAATTTGTCGTAAAGGATTCCCATGGAGTACCGGAGTATTGGAGTGATGGAAAGAAAGTAAGGAAGGATGTTTCAATTCTTATCCCATACTGCAACACTGCACCACTCCATTTCTCCATGTTTTTTTGGATCTGAGGTTTTTTCTTGTGGATGATATTCAGAAATTGAGAAACATTGGTATCAGCGCTCACATTGACTCGGGCAAGACCACTCTGACTGAGCGAATCCTCTATTATACCCAGCGAATATTCGCCATCCATGAGGTGAAGGGGAAAGACGGGGTTGGGGCCAAGATGGATTCTATGGAATTGGAGAAGGAAAGGGGAATTACCATTTCTTCGGCCGCTACCCATTGTGAATGGGATGATCATAAGATAAATGTCATAGATACACCGGGGCATGTGGATTTTACCATTGAGGTGGAGCGGTCCCTCAGAGTTCTGGACGGCTCCATACTCGTGTTGTGTGCCGTGGGAGGCGTGCAGTCTCAGTCCATGACCGTAGACCGGCAGATGAATCGGTACAGGGTCCCCAGGCTGGCTTTTGTCAATAAGTGTGATCGTTCTGGCGCAAATCCATACAGGGTGGTGAACCAACTCCGTGAGAGATTGAACCATAATGCGGTTCTCATGCAGATACCCGTTGGGCTGGAAGGAGATTTTTCAGGTGTTGTGGATCTGGTTTCTATGAAGGCCGTCTATTTTGATGGGGAATACGGAGAGATCGTGAGAACAGAGGAAATCCCCTCTCCCCTCCTGGATGAGGCCAATGCCAGAAGAGAGGAGTTACTGGATGCCGCCTCCATGTTCTCCGACGCGCTCACGGAGGCCATTTTGGAAGAGAGGGTGAGTGAAGGATTGATCAGCCAAGCCGTGAGGAAAGGGTCTCTTCTGAGGCAGTTAACCCCTGTCTTCATTGGGTCAGCCTACAAGAACATCGGGGTCCAACCGCTACTCGACGCGGTAAACCAATACCTTCCTTCTCCCACTGAGGTGGAGAATTTCGCACTGAATCTGGACCAGGGGCAAGCGGAGGTGAAGCTTTCCTCTAATCCGGATGATCCCCTCGTGGCGCTTGCATTCAAGCTGGAGGTCACGCGATACGGACAACTTACCCATTTAAGGATCTATCAGGGTTCGATTGGCAAGGGAGATGATCTGATCAATGTAAGGGACAGAAAAAAGATCAAGGTGGGAAGACTCGTGAGAATGCATGCCGATGAAATGGAGGATATCACCCGGGCAGTGGCAGGAGACATCGTGGCCCTTTTCGGAGTAGATTGCTTTTCAGGAGATACCTTTACGGATGGCCGCTTAAACTACAGCATGTCCTCCATCTTTGTGCCTGAACCTGTGATTTCCCTTACCATATCGCCGGCGGACCATAAGTCCCAAACTAACGTGTCCAAGGCCCTCAACCGATTTGTCAAAGAAGACCCCACTTTCCGATCCCATGTGGACCAGGAGTCAGGAGAAACCATTATCTCCGGCATGGGAGAACTGCACCTGGAAATATACGTGGAGAGGATGAAAAGGGAGTTCGGTGCCGATGTGATGACAGGTATACCTCAAGTTGCCTATCGAGAGGCCATATCAAGACGGGCAGAGTTCGATTACCTTCATAAGAAGCAGACGGGCGGGTCCGGTCAGTATGGTCGTGTCGGCGGGTATATGGAACCTTCTGATGATAAAGTATATGAGTTTGTAAATCAGGTGAAAGGAGGTGCCATACCCACTGAATTCATGCCTGCCGTGGACAAGGCTTTCCAGTCATGTCTCAAAGAGGGTCTGTTGATAGGATTTCCGGTCCTCGGGATGCGGGTTGTTGTGAATGATGGGCAATTTCATGCCGTTGATTCCTCCGAGAGGGCCTTTAACTATGCTGCCATAGGGGCCTTCAAACAGTCCTATTTAAAGGCAAAACCAGTCATATTGGAACCCGTGATGAAAGTGTCGGTGGAATGCCCCTCAGAATTCCAGGGAAACGTTATGGCCTCCATCAATCAGCGCAGGGGCTTAATCGTGAGTTCTGCTGAAGATGGTGTGTTTACAACGGTGGAGGCAGAGGTTCCTTTGGCCGAGATGTTTGGCTATGCCACTACCCTAAGATCTCTAACGCAGGGAAAGGCTGAATTTACCATGGAATTCTCTCGATATTCCAAGGCCCCTGCAGCCGTGGCAGAGGAGCTGAAAGCCGAATTCAGAGACCGGGTGAAAAAGGGGAAGAAGTGATGAAAGATTTCATAAAAGTGAGTCCATTGAAGGTTCTTGAAAAGTCTTCACAAAAAGGTTTGGGCCGAGGAAATCTGGGTGTCCTCATGGCGCGGGCCGGCGTGGGTAAAACGGCCTGTCTGATCCACATAGCCTTTGATAAGCTGTTTCGTAAGGAAAAGCTGGTCCATGTCTCCCTTGAAGATGTGCCGGAAAAAATCACTTCCTACTACAACGTCATTTTCTACGATCTCGTAAAGGCCCTCAATATAGAGGATGAACATGAGGTCAGAATGCTTTTTGAGAGGAACAGGATGATTTTGGCCTACCTGCAGCAAAGCTTTGAGATTAAGCGACTTAGGGAGAACTTGAAAAACCTGGTGGAGAAGATTGACTTTGTACCGGACGCTCTCATTGTTGACGGGCTGGATTTCGAGAAAGCGGAAAGAAACGTATTTGAAGGTTTTAAAGAGATCGCAGAACAATTTAGGGTGGAGATGTGGTTTTCAGCACGCACCCATAGACACATTACCGATGTGAATGAAAGGGGAATCCCCTATCCATGTCACGAATTGGATGATCTCTTCAATATCATAATACAGTTACAGCCCACGCAGTCAGGCATCGTGTTAAAACTTTTAAAGGATCATGGCGTAGAGGTGAGCCCTGAAGCGAGTGTTAAGCTAGATCCAAACACCTTCTTGGTTATGTCGGAGTAATCCCGATTCCCCTTTCTTGAGAGGCCGTGTCATAATACCTTTCAGTCATTGCGAGCCCTTCGGGTACCTCAGGGTAAACTCCCTGTGGGGAGCGTGGCAATCTCCTGGTTTCACCCCTTACAAGATTGCTTCGGTCCTCCCGCCTGCGCGGGAGTCCCTCGCGATGACATTGCAACACAGCATCCGGTAGGGGGAGATAAAGGGGAGGAGGATGGGGGGATTTAATGACTCGTGCCCGAGTCATTGTTGGATTCCAGAAATGGTATAAAGAAGATCAAAAGCATCCCGGGAACGGATGCCAGAAAGCTGATCCCAAAAAAGTACCCGTAACCCAACCATCCAGCCAAAAACCCACTCACCACGCCTGACAGTACTCCGCTGATGTTCATAAGGCCTGTTCCGATGGCAAAATGGGCAGCCTTAAATTCTGAGAGGCAGGTCCTCATTAGATAGGTCACGAGCACTGACGTGCCAAGCCCACCAGCAAACTGATCAAAGGCATGTACGGATGCTACGAGCAATAGGTTGAGACTGCCTATGGGCGTTACGATTTCAGCGCCTGTGTTAAAAACAACGAATTTATTGAGCTTGAGGGCCAAGAGCATATAGATGATATTGGTCAGATTCTGGGCCAATAGAAAGGGCCAGATGGTTCTTTTCAGGGTGTATCGGGAGATCATCCAGCCTCCGAACATGGCCCCGATAATGGAGAAAGGAAGGCCCACGCCCCCAGAGATCCAACCGTAATGTATCTTGATACCCAGATCCACCATAAAGGGCGATGCCATGGAGGCGAGCATTGATTCTCCTGTACGCATGAGAATGATGAAGGCCAGGGCGGCCCCAATCTTATCCCGATCCATGTAGGCCATGAAGGCCCTGGAATAAAATGAATTCTTATCTCTCAAGAAAATCCTTTTTATGCGGCCTTTAAAGATGGCAAGAAGGATGAGGGCTGCCAGAAGACCTATTCCCACCCAGCCCGAAAATCGGATCTTATCTAAAATAGGTACCTGGTGTTCAAGTTGCCCATACCATTCTGAAGCAGAGATTGATCGCAGAACGATAATGATAAAAGCAATCAAGACAATCACGATAATTAATCTCAGTCTCAGGAAAGCCTTGAAGAAGTTGCGTATGGGTATTCCTTCCGTTTCTACGTTGGGCAAGAGGAAGAGGTGATATATGAAGAGGAGAGACAGCAGTGCTCCGGCTGACAGGAATCCTACAAGCCAGCTCGTTGTGGCACCTATGGTGACAATAACACCCGTACCCGTCATCATGGAGATGCGGTAGGCCATAACCCGATATCCAACAAATTTGGCCTGCCCTTTACGATCGAGCGTTCCATGTAGTAACCGTCGATCGCCATGTCATGGGTGGCCGCCAGAAACGAGCCAATCAAGAAGAGAACGGCAATGATACGAATGCCTCCAGGAAGAGGGGAGAGGAAGGCCACAGCAATCACTATGAAAACCAGCAAAAACTGCATGGTAAGCATCCAGCGTCGTTTGGTTCCGTACTGATCGATCTGAGGTCCCCAGAGGAATTTCAAAACCCACGGCAGGCCAAAAAGAGAGGTGAGGCCGATGGCCTCAAGACTGACCCGCATATCGCGGAAAAAGACAGAAGAAATGATACGGATGATGGTATACGGGAATCCCTCGGCAAAGTAGGTGGTGAAGGCCCATACGTGAGGGACTTGAAGGAGTTTTTTCTTTCGATTATTCAAAATAGGTTGCTAGTCCTATGGTCTGTGTGGTTTTGGGAATGCCTGCATAACCCGCATAATTGGAGTGATGGAGTGATGGAGTGGTGAAAATAATGAAATAAAAAAGGATTTTCCGTTTTTCTTTTCCAATACTCCAATACTCCATTACTCCGCTATTCCATGTCATTCGTTCTCTTTTGATATCTATTCCAAGGGCTATTATCAATAATTATTTGGTCTATTATAGCAGGTAAGCAGTGCTAGATTGAATTGTTTTCCTCATTCTGTTATAGTTCAAAATTCACAAATCAGGGGGCATGTATAAAATGCAACCCTATACGATGCGGGCAGGGAATAAACCCCCTCCCTGCTTTCTTGGCTTAAAGTGTGGTCCCTTGACATGATCAGGGAGAGGTTCCCGATGCGGTCGCGAGATAGCTTTTACGTGAGGTTGAGATAAGAGTGCTTCTGAAAGACGGAGAGAGGAAAGTGGGCCGAAATGATCCCTGTCCCTGTGGCAGTGGGCTTAAATACAAGAAATGCTGTTTAGGAAAGGTCAATCCAAGAATCAGTATTAGAGACAAGTATCAGCGTCAACATAACATTCGTCTTAAAGAAGCGGCAGATGTAAATGCCATAAGGCAAGCTGGGCGTCTGGCCATTGCCACCCTCCAGTTAGTGGAGGAAAACATCAAGCCTGGCATCACGACCGATGAAATAAACACTCTCGTTCACGAATTTACCATCCAAAACGGCGCAGTGCCCGCTCCCCTTAACTACCGCGGTTTTCCCAAAAGTGTTTGCGTTTCCGTGAATGAAGAAATTTGCCACGGCATTCCGGGGGATAGGGTGCTTAAACCTGGCGACATCGTCAATGTGGATGTGACTCCCAAACTGGACGGATATTATGCGGATGCGAGCAAAACATTTTTCGTGGAAACCCCAGGACCGGATGCCCGAAAGATTGTGGAGGTTGCAAGAAATAGCCTCAAGGAAGGACTATCCATGGTGCGTCCCGGCAAGAGGGTCGGAGATATAGGCTGGGCAATCCAGAGTTATGCGGAGGGTGAAGGATGTTCGGTTGTGAGGGAGTTTGTGGGCCATGGTGTGGGATTTGAATTCCATGAGGCGCCACAGGTTCCCCATTATGGCCAAAAAGGAAATGGGATTATCCTGGTCCCTGGCATGGTTTTTACCATCGAGCCCATGATCAACCTTGGAAAGAAGGATCTACACATCCTTTCAGACAACTGGACGGCGGTAACGAATGACGGCTCTCTTTCAGCGCAGTTCGAACAAACGGCCCTGGTTACCGAAGACGGTTTTGAGAGCTTGACCCCCTATGATTTAGACGCCCCCCTACTTCCATAGCCGATGCGAGATCCCAGCGTGCTGCATCTTTCCGTGCCCATTTACAAGCTGTTCCGCAATTTATCATCCCCCGCCGCCTTTGGCGGGGGACCCAGAATGATTTTGCATCAATGATCTACCTGGATTCCGGGTCTCGCCCATACCTGCGTCGATTACTGGGCCGCCTTGCAGGGCTCGCCCGGAATGACAGATTTGTAGAATTAGGACGCGCCCCCTCTATGGGCGTGGAAAAGTTATGATCTCAAAAATTGTAAACAAAGCAAAAAATCTCGGTTTTATTGCCAGTGGATTTTCAAGTCCTGATAGGCCCCTCTATTTTGACAAATTCACTGCCTGGTTATCTGATCGAAAGAACGCAGACATGTCCTGGCTCGAAAGAAATGTGAAAATCCGAGAGGACCCCACCAGGCTGCTCAAGGGGTGTAAGACTGTCATGTCCCTTGCCTATCCCTATGCCTCACAGAAACCTGGAACACCAGAGGGTTTCACTGTATCCAGATATTCACAACCCACGAAGGAAGACTATCATGCCAGGCTAAAGGATTTATGCGGAGAATTGGTGGATATGATTGGAGACATCTATCCAGGAAGCCATTCAAGGATTTGTGTGGATTCTGCTCCCATTTTAGAGAAGAGCTTCGCAGCTTCTTCGGGCATGGGTTTTATCGCGAGAAACAGTATGCTTATCGTGCCTGGCCATGGTTCTTACTTTTATTTGGCAGAGATACTGACTACTGCCAACCTGGGATCTCTGTCCATGGAACCTATGGAGAATCAATGTGGGACATGCACACGATGCATCGATTCTTGCCCGACAGGCGCCCTTGAAAAACCCTTCTATCTTGATGCCTCAAAGTGTATTTCATATCTCACCATCGAGCATAAAGGGGGGACAAAGCGGGATATGGGGAGAAAGATGGGCAATTGCTTTTTCGGGTGTGATCAATGCCAGGAGGTATGTCCATTCAATGAAGATGAAGTGTCAATGCAGATCCAACTACCTCCAATGGACGCATTCTTGCAAATGAACGACAAGGAATTTGGGGAAAGGTTTGGACATACGGCCTTCGCAAGGGCTGGCTTAGAAAAACTGAAGTCAAACATCCAGGCTATCAAGGCTCATGGTGATACGGACTTTAGACCCAAGTTGAAAGCCTCTTGAAGGGTTTCCGGATTTTTCTGCACGGCATCTTTTTCTTCAAGGCTTCTAAAGAAGATCCCTCCCTCGTAGGTCATATCTAGCGCGTCATAGAAGTATCTGGCGGTCAGAATGGCGCCTTCGAACAGATTCTCGCCCCTTGTGGCACCCACTGCGATCAGGTAGCCTTTCCCACTATCAAAGGTTTTCCTCTCCTCGGGCGTTTTCTCCAACATTCGCTTGGACCAACAAGCCTGTGAGCGGTCGATGAGGGCCTTGAGCTGTGCCGTGACACCATAAAAGAAGATAGGGGATGCCAAGAAAATAACATCAGCCTCTTCTAAGAGAGGATAGACGTCCTGCATATCGTCCTTCACAACACATTTCCCTGTCTTGTCACATCCGCCACATTCAATGCATCCGCTCATGCCCAGGTCTCGCGCGTACACGCTTGAAATTTCTGCTCCTCCGGACTTGGCTCCCTCTAATACCTTGTCTAGGAGCTGATCTGTGTTTCCTCCTTTGCGAGGACTACCGTAGATTCCCACTGCTTTCATGTTGCCACCTGTCCTGCCTTTCCCTATCTTGTCTTGTGAACGTCACGACACCTTCTAAAACTAGAAACTCCCTGAATCCATGTCAAGAAACAAATGGGTTGGTGTACAGGCTGATCTGCTATTCCCCTTCAGCCGTTTCCTCCCCGGCTCCTATAAGGGGCAACACTTTGTCCACATTAAAAAACACCAAGAAACGCGTCTTTCCCTCTTCCTTCTCCGATGTATACCGTTTACTTCTTATGGAGTAGAGAAGATCGCTATCCTGTTCTTCACGCACCTTGCTCAAGAAAAGACGGATACCCTTATATCCCTTGCCTTTTTCCTTAAAGAGATAGGCTGCTTGGTTATTGGATTGTAGATTCGCATGTGTTAGACGGTCGGCCATGATAAATGCGATCGATCCATCGTCCATGAAATGGGGTTTGCCATAAACGGCCGCATCCACTTTTCCCTCAGCATCGGAGGTTGCCAGAACACCATCACCTTTTACATTTTCAAAATACTCACGAAGGTCCATTTTTTTCCTCCTCATGTGTTTGGAATATTTGTACAGAAAATGACTTTTTTAACCTTAAGAACAACAGTCCGCTTTTTCAAGGCTAAGCCATTTGTTTTTGCTCTTTCTCCCACCCGAAACAGCTGGGTCTTAGCGGATCATGAATGGATACGAAGAAGGCGGGGTCTGCGGCGCGGCTTTTATTGACAAGGTAGAGTTAGTGTTTAAATTTAACTAAAATAGTAGGATTTTAAAGACGTTAACCCGCCCAAGAAATGGGGCTACGAGCCGGGTTTCACTGCACGTGACTCGGCTTTATTAATGGAGGTAGGATATGAATACCGATAAGAATATTATGGGACAAGGCGTTTCTCCTATGAGCCCAATCTTTGCCAAAGATGCTTTTTCCAGACTCGATGAGAGCAACGATGCGCAATTTTACGCAACGGACCGATTCGTGAGTCACCTTGATTCCCTGGCCTTGGAAACGGTGGAAAAACTGATTGGTGAACTCATAGTGGAAGAAAATCCGGTCATACTAGATCTGATGGCGGGCTGGGATTCTCACATTCCTGAAGAACTGGAGCCATCCGGGGTGGTGGGGCTAGGCCTGAACAGAAACGAGTTGTCAAAAAACGCATCCCTTTCTGAAATCATAATACATGACCTGAACATGGATCCGACCCTTCGCTTTCCAGACGAGACCTTTGATGCCGTGATCAATACGGTATCAGTGGACTATATGACAAAACCGGTCCAGGTTTTCCGGGAGGTGGGGAGAATTCTTAGGCCTGGAGGGTTGTTTTTGGTCATTTTTTCAAACCGCATGTTTCCTGAAAAGGCCGTAAGGGTTTGGAAGGA
>Ga0111161_1063_pt1 | contig 12128 bp, 9 predicted proteins | sample DeeMarSeWOR28_12_FD_80264 | JGI IMG/M metagenome (GOLD analysis project Ga0111161, IMG submission 80264) | Nitrospira bacterium SG8_3
TTTATAATCTTTCTCCCCATTTAACTCTGTGATAGGGACAAAACTGCTCCTGCCTCTCGCTTTGAGCTTCAAATAATCAACTGCCTCCTTACCATCCTTCTGACTTTCTACAATGATGTATTGGAGTGTATCGGAAAGCACGGCCTCCACGGCCTGCTCATATTTGGGATCAACCTGTACCACGTCGGCCACCAAACCCATTATCCGACCCTCACGACGCGCCTCCAGATCGGTCGCCTTCATGATGGTTCGCACACCGATCTTGTATCCCTCGAAATTATCTGTAAGGGACCGAAGGCTTGACAATCGAGACTGATGTATGTTCAGGTCAGCCTCGGCCAGCTTGAGCTCCGTCTCCACATCTTTTTTCTCTTGTTCCAGTTCATCGCAGTCTTGCTCACCTCTAAAGATCTCCTCTTCCAATGCTTCAAGCTTTTCCACCAATGCCTGTCTGGTGGCATTTTTTCGCTCTGATACCTTGATAATCTTTTCAGTTTTCAAATTCACATCATCTTTTTCTTTTTTGATTCTGGCGCTGCTATCAGTAATTTCGCCGATCCTCTTGTTCAAATAGCCCGACTCCTGATTTAGGCTCATGGTCTTGGTCAAGCCGGAATTTACCTTCTCTTTGGCCCTCTCATACTCCTGTTTGACCTCGTTCAGCAACTCTCTCCTTTTCCTCAGTCTCTTATCCACCACCCATATTTCGCTCTCCTGCCCTTTGAAGCCCTGTTGTAGCCCTTGCACCTTCTCTTTCAAACGGGCCCTTTCCTCCTCCAGGCTGGTGAGACGCTGAATCATATCCTCCTTCTCTTTTCCGAGGCGACTTTCCATTTCCACCTGCATCTCTTTCTGGCTGGACAGAGAATCCAGTGCGGACTCCTTCTTGTTGACCTCATCCTTCAAAACCAGATAGGCCTCCATGACCCGTGAAATCTCTTTATCCTTATCTTCCATCTCCAGCTGCATGCGGGCTGTTTTGGCCTGAAAAGAGGAGAATTTGGTGGACAGGGCCACCTCCTCCTGCACAAGGTCTTCAGTAGATTTCACCCTGTGGCCTGATTCTTCTTTCAATTCCTCGTAAGCATGGGCGTTCAGCATCAGCTCCAGCCGCTGTATCTCCTTGCTGATGTTTTTGAAGCGTCGGGCTTTTGATGCCTGGTACTTGAGAGATCTCATCTGTCTTTCTATTTCGCCAAGGATGTCTTCCACCCGCTGGAGATTCCCCTTTGTGAGTTCTATCTTTCGCCGTGATTCCTCCACCTTTCTTCTGTATTTAGTGATTCCAGCCGCCTCCTCCAACATGACCCTCGTCTCTTCCGGCTTCTGATCAATGACAGAACCAATTCTCCCTTGGCCGATGACGGAATAGGTCTTGTTCCCCAGGCCGGTATCCATAAAGATTTCCTGGATATCTTTGAGTCTGCACGGCACGTTGTTGATGAGATATTCGCTTTCCCCGGATCGATAGAGTCGTCTCGTCACGGAGACTTCGCTCTGATGGGCAAACTCTGTCGGAAAGGAGCCATTGCCATTTTCAAAGACGAGGGAAACCTCTGCCATGCCCAGAGGTTTGTAGTCTCCGGAACCATTGCAAATAATATCCTCCATGTTCCGGCCCCTCAGCTGTTTGGCACTCTGCTCACCCATGGCCCACCGGACAGCGTCCACGATATTGCTCTTACCACATCCGTTCGGCCCCACAATTGCACTTATGCCCAAAGGAAAAGAAATCTCGATCTTGTCCATGAAAGACTTGAATCCCACGATGCATATCTGCTTAATCTTCATGCGAACCTCCGGTATTCGGTGGCCTAGTCACATGCCGAGGGGCTTTGAGTGGCGTCGGGTCTTCCGCGCCGGCCATCGCCCGCCCTTCATCACATGGCGGCTTACAAGCCTGGCGCTGAGGGGCGACACCTCACTGGGAATTTCTAACAAATTTACAGAAATTTGTAAAGATTAAATACCACATAATGTATAATGTAAATTCCTAGTTATCAATATATGGTATGTTTTTCAATAGTAGTCTAAAAAATTTATTGACAATATTTAGGCTACTTATTTACAATAAAATATATTATTAGCTAAATTAGGATAAAGTTTGAAATTTTATACTCAAACTATTAAGAATATTTCTTTTCTGCTTATATCTCTCCTTGTCTTCATTTCGCCCATCAACAAATCTCTGGCACAGGAAAAAGGGGAAGAGGAGACCTACTCCATCTCTCTAGTACAGACTGCTGAGGTGGGTAAAGAGATAATCGAGGTGGAGGATAAAAAAATCCTCACAGAAACCTACAAGGTGGAAAAGGGTGATTGGATATGGCAGATTTTCAGGGAGAAGGGTCTGCTCCAAAAACAGAATTTGGCAGAACTTCTCTCCATGCTGAAAACCCTGAACAAGGATTTGGCGGACCTTGATGTGATCCATCCGAATCAAGAAATCGTTATTCCTCTGGTTATCAGCCCCGTTGGAGCGGGTCCTGCGGTTGCTAAAAAAGCAACCGAGCCCATCTCTCCAGAAACGCTCAAGGATATCAAGCTGGAGAATTACACCATCAGGCGAGGGGATACCCTGGTAAAGGTGATAAGAAGCCGCTACGAGATCTCTGATGAAAAACTATATCGCGAGTACCTGGAGCTGGTCAGGGGACTGAATCCTTCTATCGAGGATTTGGACAACGTCAGTCCTGGCCAGATAGTCAAGCTGCCCATCTGGACGCCTCAGGTGGTCAGAGCCCCTGTTGTGCATAAAGCCTCACTTAAACCTGAGCATGTGGCACAAAAAGCAAGACGGACGGCGCTAGCCTATCAGTTAGGGCAAATCTTGACCCATATGGGGGAGGAGTGGGTACATACAGGGCACCATTTCATTCCCCTGAAATCTGGCGGTCACATCGATCTGAAAGGGGACTCTTTTCCCATCGTCAATCTCTTCAATGGCTATAAGGTCATTGTAGACCTGTACAACGCTATGCCCGAAAAAATGGGGACGGTCATTGAGTCAAGTTGGGAGAACTACGCAATCGTACATCTGAACGAGAATGACAATCTGCGGACAGCCTTTGATAAGGTACTGCCCGCATGTCATTATTCAAAGATTTACAAACTGGGTGAACCCCTGGACCTGCGAGGAGACATCCCCTTTCGAATTGCTGGGGACTGGATCATCCAGCCCACCGGTTCGCCAGGCGGTGAAAAAGAAAAAATGATAATGATTACCCTCGTGGACGACCATACACCCCGGACGCCCAGGGCGATTCAAGATTTCCTGCGCACCCAAGGTATCAAGGTCATCGACTATCCACCTGCAGATGATGCGTTTGAACCGGCCGCTGCCAAGTTGGAGGTCTTGAAGGCGGGAAATGATATCTCCTCCCTCATTGAGACCATTCTGAATTTGACCGGGCAACCCTTTTCGCGAGGCGTGGAGATTCCCATTTACAAGAGCGGGAAGTCCAATTTCAATCTGGTCATGAAGGCGGACTTCCTCCTAAAGGTCAACGAGAAGGATTGCATTATTGATCTGAAGGGACTGGAGCCTGATATCGCCACCCTGCTTGAAGAGCATCAATTCAAGGTCCTTCTCCTTGCGGGCGATAAAGATCCATCCTCTATCGTATCCAAGACCCTTGATCTTTTGGGTGTGCAATTCGATTCCAAACCCCATGATTTCATGGCTGCCGAGAGGGATCAGCAAAAAAACATCACGCTCACTATTCCTGGCATCGTCTTTCAGGCGAACAGTGGTAAAAACATCTTTGCCACCCCCCTTGAAATCCCTGATGACATAGCCCTCTTTCTATCCCAGAGGGGATACGACATCTTGAATCTGACCCTCTCCTAACACGCGGAACCAGTTGCACATCTGTTGCGCACCCACATCCCCTATCCTTGGCTTTCATCTGTCCACGCGTAGGACGTTCGTGGACACGCTATACATATGCCCCAAATTTGGCGCAGCGATGAGCCCGCCCCTCAGCTGAGCGGGCCGGGCGGATGGATTGAGACCTATGGGAAGGGAAGAAACGCAAAAAAAGATGAAGACATGAAAATACATCGACCATTTATCTTCCTGTTACTCGCAAGTCTCCTGGCCCCTTCGGCAACGGCCAAAACCAAAGGGGCACCCAATCATTCACCTTCCTTGTTGGATATGCCAGAGAAGGGCCTATACTACGGCTTCATCATGAATAACTCTTCCAATTTCATAGAGGTGTCCATATGGTCTGTCAAAAAGAAGAAGAAGGTATACCGCAATATCGTTTTACCTCCTGCCAACTCAGGGAATGAAGACAGTGATCAAGCCTTGGAATATTGGAATAAGAGTGTTGGCGCGTTCCGTCCACCCAATGTGTTTTCCCTCTGGCTTCAGCTCGGCACCTATAAGGTCTCCATCAGGCAGAGAAACGACATTGTTGACAACGGACAGGCAGGTGGCTGGAAGACCTTTGTCGTGGTATTGGACAAGGAATATGTTGAAGATGCCAAGGGCCCCTTCACCCTTGAGATTGAAGATGATTAGGTTTCTCTGGATTTCCACAGTTTTTTGCTATTATGATATTTTCAACAATACGCAGTCTTAACTCCACGTGGAATAGTGGAATGATGGAAAGATGGAATATTGGGAATGCAAATAGTCTCTCCTCTCATGGATTGAGCCAAGCCAACATCCCATCATTCCAGTATTCCAACATCCCAACATCCCAAGTGTGACCTGTCCGCCATCGCTCTCGCTCAGGCGAGGCGGGCGGGGCAAAGCGAACGAATTCCTACTATGCCTCGGATCTCCCTCATTTCCACACCATGGCCCCTGTTTAACCGCCCTTCTATTCAACTTGGAGCGCTCAAGGCCTTTGTCCATAATCGTCTTCCGCAGGTCCAAGTTGACACACACCACATCTACCTGAGCGTGGCCGCCCTTTTGGGCTATGATCTTTATGGCCAGATCTCAGAGAAGACCTGGCTCTCAGAAGCCCCTTATGCGGCCCTCCTCTATCCGGAAAAGCGGGAAACCATTGCTCGATTCTGGCGCAGTCAGTCATCCCCTGGTTCTTTTATCCAGAAATGGGGTTTCCATGAGACCCTGGACAGACTGGAAGATGCCTCCCAGGGGATTCTGAGCCGTATTAATTGGCAGGACTATGGCCTGGTTGGCCTGTCCATCTGTTTTGGCCAGCTGACCAGCGCCCTCTACTTTATCCGTCACATGAAACAGACCGCGCCTGATCTCAAGGTGGTTGTGGGCGGGTCGGCCTGTGCAGGGGATTTGGGCCTTAGCCTGCTGGATCTCTTTTCGGAAATAGATTACGTGATCAGTGGCGAGGGGGAGCTGCCTCTCGTGCATCTCATAAAGCGGCTTGCCCACTCGGATGGGAAGGGAAAAATGGATCCCACGCCTGGCCTTTTTGACCGGAATGATCGCCTCGAATCTGGCGCCCCGGGCTTTAGTCAGCTACCGACCCTGGACCAGTTACCCATACCCGACTACAAGGACTACTTTTCCCTCCTCAATTCCTTAGACCCTGAAAAGGGTTTTATCCCCAAACTCCCTATGGAGGTATCTAGAGGCTGCTGGTGGGGCAAGAATATTGGGGGTAAAGCCCACAGGGGCTGTGCCTTCTGTAATCTTAACCTCCAGTGGCAGGGCTATCGTTCCAAATCTCACGAGAAAGTCGTCTCAGAACTGAATGCCCTCACGGATGAGTATCAGACCCTTTCTGTCTCCTTTATGGACAATCTCTTGCCATCCAAAGACCTGGTGGGTCTGTTTGAGAAGATTGAAGCCCTCAAAAAAGATCTTCGCCTGTTTGCCGAGATCCGTGCGACCGCATCTCTTGGTGAACTCTCGGCCATGGCCAATGCGGGTATGCGCGAGGTCCAGGTGGGCATCGAGGCCCTGAGCTCCTCCCTGTTGAAAAAGCTTCGCAAGGGAACTTCAGCCATCCAAAACTTGGAGATCATGAAGAATTGTGAGTCTCCGGGGTTTCCCCGTTTGAGTAGCAACATCATCCTTGAATTCCCGGGAAGCGACCAGATGGACGTGCAAGAAACCCTCGGCAACCTGGAGTTCGCCCTGCCTTTCAGACCCCTTAAAGGGATATCCTTTTGGTTAGGCTATGGGAGCCCGGTATGGCAGGATCCCAAATCCTACGGACTAAAACGGGTGCACAATCATCCGCGTAATGCAAAGCTTTTCCCCCCCGAAATATTCCGGGGCTTGAAGCTCATTATCCAGGGCTACCATGGCGGTCTGAGGCATCAGCAACGCCTATGGCGTCCTGTGAAGAAGCGACTGAAAGCCTGGAATACCGCCTATTCTCAGCTCCATCAGCACCCAGGGAGCGACCCTGTCCTCTCTTACCAGGAGGGAGGAACCTTTCTGATCATTCGACAAAGACGCCACGGCGCCGATGATATGACCCACCGTTTGAAAGACACCTCCCGAAAGATCTATCTTTTCTGTGGTCAGAACCGTTCCCTATCCCAGATCCTGGCCCGCTTTCCGGGTTTTGGAGAGGAAAAGGTAAGGCCTTTCCTAAACATGATGGTTGACAAGAAGCTCATGTTCCGAGAAGGGGAGCGTTTTTTGAGCCTGGCCGTGCCCAGCAGGGGATGGAAACTGTGATAGGGGTCACAGATTTGCAAAAACTCTGCAAAGTGGTTACTTTTGTGATCATATCGAGACTTAGTGAAGCCTCGCCTTAAATGGGCGGGTTGGATGTTGAAATCTTTGTTTCAAGGACATCTAGTGGAGAAGCATGATGGGAGAGGAAAAATCATCACCAAAGAAACCTGATCCCGGTAAACTGGCCGCACTAAAGGGCCTTCCCATGGAGATCGTGGACTCTTTTACAAAAGAAGAATTGCAGGCCTTCCTCTATGAGGACGTATGGCCCGACTCTCTTCAAGAAAAACTCAAAGATTATATTGTGGAAGAATAGTACGGGCTCCAACTAAATCGATCCACATTCAGTCTACCCATGTGACCAGCTCTCCAAGGTCTGCCCTTTTTCTCTCAAAACGGTTGACAGGCGAATCCAGATCTGGATATCCGAGCGCAGTGCCGATCACGATGTTTTTGCCCTCTGGAATCGGCAGCATTTCCCTCAGCAGTTCCGGATATCTTGAAGAGTTTGCCAACAGGCACGTGCCAAGTCCCTTTTCATAGGCCAGAAGACAGATTGTCTGCGTGATAAGCCCCACATCAAGCATGGCATATTCAATGGAGAGCATTTTATCAAGGCAGATGAGAATGAGGCAGGGTGCGTCAAAAAGATAGAACATGTCAGCGTAGTAGCTTTTGCGGGCCTCCAAATCGTCCCGGTCGATGGATAGGGCCTCCAGTGCGCTTTTCCCCAGGGCTGCATACCTCTTCTTGTGGGCATCAGGCCACATGCCTGGCATGGGGACATCTGGCGATTGGGCCTCCCCTTGAAGAAATTTGGTGCGGTTCGCTTTCTTAAATCTCTCTAGCGCATCCCCTGTGACCACATAAACTTCCCACGGTTGGGTATTCCCCCATGAAGGCGCCCAGAGCGCATCTTCCAGGATTTCACGGATAAGCTCTTGGGGCACCTCTTTTTGTTGGAACTTTCGAATACTTCTTCTTCCCCTTACCGCGCTCCTCACATCCATAATCACATCCTTTCGAACCTTTCCCCAACAGATCGGGCGTCACGTTACCTAAATCAGAGATATAACAATGTCATTGCGACGAGTCCCCGACTGGATCGGGGACGACGTGGCAATCTCGATGCATAAGGGATTGTGGAGTCTCTTCCGCGTATGGCACCTCACTCTATCTCACCGCCCAGGTAGAGCTTTCTGACCATCTCATCCTCTTGAAGATTCTCCGTCTTATCCTCCATAACGATGTTGCCTGTCTGAATCACATAGCCCCTTACAGCTATCTGGAATGCCATTAAAGCATTCTGCTCCACCAGCATGATTGTGGTTCCCTCTCTATTGATGTCTTCGATGGTCTCAAATATGGTCTCCACCAGGATGGGCGCCAGTCCCATGGAGGGTTCGTCAAGCAGCAAAAGGCGTGGACGGGCCATGAGGGCGCGCCCTATGGCGAGCATTTGTTGCTCGCCTCCTGAAAGGGTGCCGGCAATCTGCACCCTCCTCTCTTGAAGCCTGGGAAAGAGGCGAAAGACCATCTCCATCTCCTCTTTTATCTCATTGGTCGACTTTCGGGTGAAGGCCCCCATCTCCAGGTTTTCGGTCACCGTTAACCGAGAGAATATCTTTCTCCCCTCTGGCACCTGCGATATGCCTTTACGGACAATACTATGGGCTGGGAGGTGATCTATCTTTTCCCCTTCAAAGGATATGTCTCCCTCCTTTGCTTTTAGCAACCCGGAGATCGTATTGAGGGTGGTGCTCTTGCCCGCACCGTTACTCCCAATCAGCGTAACGATCTCGCCCTGTTTCACGTTCAAGGAGACGCCTTTAAGGGCATGGATATTCCCGTAATAGGTGTGCACTTCCTGAACGTCAAGCATTTCCGCGGCCTCATTCATTGGGCTTAGACCTTTTCTTCGTTGCTCTTCTCCCGATCTCGGTGCCCAGGCGGCCCAGGTAGGCCTCAATCACCTTGGGGTCTCTGCGCACATCAACAGGAGATCCTTCAGAGATCTTGATCCCGTAATCGAGCACCGTGATGCGATCTGAAATGCCCATGACCACGTGCATGTCATGTTCGATGAGGAGGATGGTGAGCTTCAGTTCTGTCCTGATCTTCTCAATGAAACGGGTCAACGCCGAAGTTTCCTGGGGGTTCATCCCGGCTGTGGGCTCGTCCAAAAGGAGCAACTTGGGTTCGGTGGCCAAGGCCCTGGCTATTTCCAGTCTGCGTTGATCTCCATAGGGGAGGTTTTTGGCAAGCACATCTGATTTGGCGCCCAGGCCCACAAAGGAAAGGAGTTCGTCCCCCCTTCTAAAGGCCTTTTTCTCCTCTTCAAGGGTGGTTCTGGTCCTGGTTATGGCACCCCAGACCCCTGCCCTGAGACGACAATGGTGTCCCACAAGAATATTTTCAAGGGCGGTCATGTTGTTGAAAAGGCGGATATTCTGGAAGGTCCTGGAAATGCCGAGATGGGTGATCACATGACTCTTGAGCCCTTTTATGCTTTTGCTCATGAAAAGGATATCGCCACCCTCTATGGAATCATAGACCCCGGTCAGGCAATTAAAAAGGGTGGTTTTCCCGGCGCCGTTGGGGCCGATGAGCCCTGCAATCATGCCTTCATCGATTTCAAAATCGATATCATTGAGGGCGACGAGTCCTCCAAACTGCTTATTCAGCCCTTTTGTCTTTAGTACAATTCCCATGTATGATCTGCTTATTTTAGGGTTTTCTTCTCCACACTCTCCTGTTCATCAAGCCCCTGTGAGACTATCGAAAAACCGGCTTCTGAGAGGCTGATGGAAAATGTCCATATGCAAGGCTTCCGAAACCGGGGACCCGCCCGAAGGGTGGGGAGTCCAAGCGAAGCGCGGACAAATCCCGAGGAATGAGGCGTACATAAAAGTACGCCGCAATGACGAGGGACGAGGGTAACGCAGCCCTTCGACCTGGCTCAGGGCCGTGAGCCTGCCGAACGGCAGATGGGCGTTTTCCGACAGCCTCTATGTCTCTTCCTCTTTGAATTCCATCTTCCTTCTGGCCGAGGGAATGAAGCCGGTGGGCCGGAAAATCATCATGGCCACCAGCAGCCCGCCAAAGGCCAGCATCCTGTACTGTTGGACCTCTCTCAGAACCTCGGGAAGCCCTATCAAAACCACAGCGCCGATAATCACGCCAGGGATACTTCCCATCCCCCCGATGATGATCAGGCAGAGGACGTTGATGGAGACCATCAGAGAGAAATTCTCAGGGAATATGGAGCCTTGCCTCGACGCGAATATGGCCCCACCGATCCCGGCAAATGATGCGCCTATGGCAAAAGCGAGGAGCTTGTATTTCAGGACATTGATCCCCATGATGGCCGCTGCATCCTGATCTTCTCTCATGGCAACCCACGCCCGGCCTATGCGCGAATTGTTCAACCGATCGGCAATGAATACAGAAATAATAATCCCGGCCAGCACCATGTAATACCATCTCGCTGGGCTGTTCACTGCGAAGTCCCCTATCATGGGGGGATCTATCCTCAGCAATCCGCGGGGCCCATTTGTCACGGGGTCCAGATTATTGAGAACAATCCGAATAATCTCACCAAAGCCCAGCGTGACAATGGCCAAGTAATCCCCACGCATTCGAAGCACGGGGATGCCGAGCAGGGTTCCGCCGATGGCCGCAAAGGCGACGCAAGCAGGCAGCATCACCCAGAAGGGGATGTGAATCCCGAACTGAGGGGAGGCCAGAAGGGCGTAGCCATAAGCGCCTATGGCATAGAAAGCCACGTAGCCCAGGTCCAGGAGACCGGCAAAGCCCACCACCACATTGAGGCCGATACCCAGCATTACGTAGATCCCAATGTCTCCCAGGATCTGTGTCCAGTAGTTGCCCACCAGTAGAGGCAAGAGGACAATGAAAAGAATAAGCGCCGCCATATAGACTTTAAGGGGCATGATTGTTGTAATTTCTCTTATTTTAGGCACAACCATAGAATTCCCTTAAGTGATCTTCCTACTCCTCACTCCTTACTTCTTACTCCTTACTCCCTACGCCCTTTCCGAGACCACCTCGCCCAGGATCCCCCTTGGCCTGAAAATCAGGACGAGGACGAGGAGACTAAAGGCGATCACATCCTTGTACTCTGCCGGCATGAACAGGACACCCAGGGCCTCCGCCATGCCCAGGAAATACCCACCCAGCATGGCCCCCACCGGATTACCGATTCCGCCAAGAACGGCCGCCGTGAAGGCCTTGATACCGGGGATAAAGCCCATCATGTGATTGATCTGGGTGTAGTATATGCCCACCATGACGCCGGCAGCGGCGGCCAAGGTGGACCCAATTATAAAAGTGATGAGGATGATTCTGTTTACATCAATACCCATGAGCGCGGCGGCCTCCTTGTTCTCGGCCACCGCCCGCATGGCCTTACCTATCTTGGTTTTCCTTATAAAGAGATACAGCCCCACCATGAGAAGGACGGAACCCAAGATGATGAAGATCTGGAAGTAGGAGATGCTGATGGAGCCAACGTCAATGAACTCCTCCCGGATGACGTCAGGATAGACCTGCATGCGGGCCTTGATGATGAGCATCATCACATTTTGCAGAAAGATGGAGGCACCGATGGCACTAATGAGAGGGGCGAGTCTAGGGGCCTTGCGTAGGGGTCTGTAAGCGATACGCTCTAGCAACGCACCGAGGACAGAGGAAACGAGCATGGCCACCAGGAAAGCGGCGGTTATGGCAATGGCGGGATGATTGCTGGCAAAACCGCTATTCACAAAGTAGGTCAGAGCAGCGAAACCTCCGAAGGACCCGAACATGTAGATTTCACCATGGGCAAAATTGATCATGAAAAGGATGCCATAGACAAGGGTGTATCCGAGGGCAATCAGTGCATAAATCCCCCCTATGGTCAGCCCATTGATGATTTGATCGATGATGACTTCTGGATTAAGGAGATAGCTCATCAAAACGCCTTACTTAACAGAAGGAAAAGGCCGAGCAGACCTCGACCTTTCCTGAACTTGGGCAAAATCTATGGATGAACCAACTTGTCTCAATCAGAATTCCATCGGTTTGAAAAACCTCTTACCGTTCTCTTCCACCACCTTGTAAATGACCACCACAGATCCCGTTCTATCGCCGTACTTGTCAAAGCTAATTTTGCCCGTTATGCCATCAAGTCTGGTGGCTGATACGGCATCCCTGAGCGCTTTTTTCCCGATGACAAGGCCGCCATCCGGCTTCTTTTGGGCCGCTTTTTCCACGGCCATCATCAAGATATTGGCCGCATCATAGGCCTGAGGAGAGAAGGTCTGTCTCGGTCCATACTTGGCCTCGAATTTCTTCACCCACTCCGGGTTCGGTTCCTTGGCGTAGGTGACATAGGACCCGAGCGCGGCATTGCCCCCAGCCTGTATAAAATCCTTCTCCGTGTAACATCCATCATCACTCATGAAATGGGCCTTTCTCAGGCCTGCCCGTTTCATCT